>Ga0134104_1000366_pt1 | contig 54431 bp, 53 predicted proteins | sample 15_3_2metaG_FD_94455 | JGI IMG/M metagenome (GOLD analysis project Ga0134104, IMG submission 94455) | Switchgrass degrading microbial communities from high solid loading bioreactors in New Hampshire, USA - 15_59_3.3_214_A2 metaG | ecosystem: Engineered > Bioreactor > Semi-continuous > Anaerobic...
AGAAGAATATCGGAAAGCCGTATGCGGGAAAATCGCATGTACGGTTTGATGAGGGGGCGGTGGAAACCCCACTGCTCTACTCTATCAAGGCTGTAAGCCTTTATTTTACTAGGTTTCCGGAAGCACATCCAAGTTGTCTACTCAACCTAAATGTCCAAAATACGTACATGGAAGCAAATCGACGATTATTTTTGAGGTAAAATTTGAACCCAAAAATTGGTAGGGTTGAGTTGACAGAATAGATAACGGAAATTTTTAATAGAGTTGAGGAAACAGGATGGATGTTTTATAAGATGATCTATTTTCGTGGCTTACATTTATTTCAATACCATGCCGCACGGATTTTTAAAGAATTAACGGGCAGGACACTTTTTGAGACCATCCGCGCTCTTCGGCTTACTAAAGCGGCACAGACCTTGCAGTCTTTTAATGAAAAAGTTGTGAATGTGGCAATAAGCAGCGGCTTTGATTCACATGACGGATTTACCAGGGCATTTTATCGGCAATTTGGGCTCACACCGCAAAAATATCACTCCGAAATCCCACCGATAAACTGGTTTGTCCAACATCCCATTGAAGCCTACTTCATACTTAAAGGAGGCATAGAGCCTATGATGAATGAAAAAGTATCTCAAACGGTTACGGTAACAGTAGTAGAAAGACCGGCAAGAAAACTGATTTTTCTGCGTCATAATGCAACCGACTACTTTTCAGTATGTGAAGAAGTTGGTTGTGAATGGGAGGGTTTTTTCAACAGCATTCCCGAAAAGTTTGATACTGCAGTTGGAGGGCGCTTGCCACAATTCTTAATCAAACCGAATACAAATGGCTACGCATTTTTCGTTGAAGTTCCATTGGATTACTGCAAGCCTATTCCTGACGGGTATGAAATCGCAGAATTGCCACCATGCACTTATCTATACTTTAACGGTATGCCATATGAGGATCCAAACGATTCCCCTATTGCAATCGGAATCGTGAATGAAGCTATCGAAAATTATCCTTTTGAACGGTTTGGATGGGAAAGATCTGATGATGCACCATATCTAGGGATGGGAGCGGAACCGACAACGGGAGCGAGGACAGCTGTTCCAGTGAGAAAGTTGACAAAATAATTAAAACGTAAAGTACTAATACTCTGTTATTTGAATTATGACTTAATTATTCTTTTTCAGCTAAAGGGCACTTTATGATGTGACATCATAGAGTGCCTTACTTGTTTGTATCTTATACAATAAAACCACCTGCTATGAAGGTGTGTTCCCAAAGCAGGACCGGGGTTGTTGGCACCTTTCCTGATGGGAATTCTGCATTATTACTGGTTTGCGCAAGATTACGTTATGTAGCAAGTAAGGATTGGGGAATCAAGCGCTATATGGTATGATCCATCTTGAGGAACTGGATGCCATGGGTAATTCAAGAGTAATTGCTGGCTAGCTGTTTTCTACCAAGCAGGATATAAATTTGCGAAAAAATCTTTCGGTACCAACATTACCGATTGATCAGTAAAAGCACTCTAAATGATGCAATCAGCACTTTAAAATGTATTTTCATAAAAAATAAAATATAGTATTCTGTAGTACAGAAGTGAAAGAAATGACGACAGGTGAGAAAATAGCTTTCTTAAGAAAAAGAAAAGGTCTCACACAGGAGCAAATGGCAGAGATACTGGAAGTTTCACGCCAGTCAGTATCCCGTTGGGAAATCGATATGGCCTTTCCTGAGACGGAGAAACTGATAAAGCTCAGCAGGCTTTTGGAGTGCAGTATTGACTATCTGCTGAACGAGAGTGAGCAGGAAGTTCCGAATGAAAGGGTGTACTTTGCCGTTCTGCGGATTAATATCTTATCGATAGAGATCGAGTAAAGGAGGTTATTATGAACCAGGAAGCATTAAAAATAATAAATGATCGTTTCGGGAAGGACACGGTAATTGCGCTTAGCACAATAAACGGAGATTATCCGGCAGTAAGATTCGTGAATGCATATTACGAGGAAGGAGCATTTTACATTATTACCCATGCACTGTCCAGCAAAATGCGGCAGATTACAAAGAACCCCAATATTTCAGTCTGTGCGGAATGGTTTTCCGCCAGGGGTAAGGGCGAAAACCTTGGATATTTCGGGAAAGTGGAGAATAAGGAAATTGCCGGTAAACTTCGCAAGGTGTTTGCATCATGGATTGACAACGGACACAACAATTTTGAGGACGAGAATACTATCATATTAAAGATAAATCTTGAAGATGCGGTACTTTTCTCATACGGGACGAGATACGATCTCGATTTCAACGAATGATTGCGAATCGAACAGGATAATTACATCAGGCGTTGCTCATGGGTGGATTCAGCTTCGGAGTGTTACCATGACAATGAATGGGGAAACTTTCACATGATGACGACTACTTATTTGAGATGTTGTTGCTCAAATCATTTCAGGCAGGATTGTCATGGGTGATCATACTGAAGAAGAGGGAAGGGTTCCGCCGGGCATTTAATGGATTTGATTATAAAAAATAGCTGAATATACGGATGATGATATAGAGAGATTAGTGCATAATGATTATATCGTAAAAAGCCGCGCTAAAAATGCTGCAGCCGTGCAGAACGCCAAAGTGTTCATATTTTACTCATTTCATTTATGTAATATAACCGCTGGAATTAGCGATAAATCATCAGCCAGGAGACCGATCCTGTACTGCTTATTCGGCACCTGGCTTTATTTATTATGCATAAAATGAACGGCTATCTTAGTAACTCTTCCAAGCGTCACCGTCTTCACTCATTTCTTCGAGCTTATTATTTTATACGCTTAGTTATATACGAACGCGTAATTGAACTAACCATGTATAGATGTATAGTTACAAAATACCTGTACGTTTCGTAATAATTCCTTATAATCCGCAGTAAATAACTTAAAAATTGTGCAAAATGCAGTATTTTAATATTGACATATTCAGGTGACAGGTTATAATATAATTATAGTGTAAAGTTACAAAAACAAGGGAGGAGGCAAAAGTGAAAAGAAACATCCTAATATGGATCGTGTTTTTATTAGTTTTAAGCATGCTGAATGGCTGCAGTAAAAATAGCAAGGATAAAAACACATTTACCTTTGCGACCTGGGCGGCCGGTACGGAACTTGAGGAATTCCAGGCTGTGATCGACAAAGTTAATGAAGAAGCCGCAGGTGAATATAAAATCGAAGTGCTGAGTATTCCTTCCGACTATTATGTAAAGATTTCTACGAAGATTGCCGCAAAAAACAGCCCTGATTTCTTTTGGCTTACCCAGGAGTTGATTTCAAAATATGCGAAGATGGGAGCGCTGGCTGACATCACAGAGCAATTCAAGCATAGTGATAGTCTGACCCCGGATATGTATTATGAAGGGGTATTGGCATCGGCGGAATATAACGGCTCCTACTGGGGACTGCCATGGATAGCTAATCCAATCATTGTCTTTTATAACAAAACCATGTTTGATGAGTTGGGAATTGAATGCCCGACTGCTACCGACGACTGGACATGGGAGGAATTCATTGATATATGCCGCCAGGTATCGGGCAAGGAATACAAAGGAAATACAGTGTATGGAACGATAATTGACGGATGGCCGAATATCGAAACCTTCATATGGGCCGGTGGTGGTGATATCATTGCAAAAGACGGCGAGACGATTGTCTTGGCTTCAGAGGAAGCCAAGAAGGGCATGGGCTATCTGCAGACGATTATTAAAGAAGGCCTAAGCCCCAGGTATGCCGAAGTGGCCAGTCTTGGCTCCAACAATGTCTGGTTTGAAAAGCAGCGTGTTGCCATGTTCTTTGGCGGGGTACAGGACAATTTTGAAACCAAGGTCGACAAGATGGATGAATCGGAGAAGTTTGAGATTGGTTATGCGCCTATGCCGGTATGCGATGACGGAAGCCCATGGAGCTTTGACTGGACGGCGTCTACTGTAATGGCTAAGAGCCTTGAAGGAAACGATTTGGCATATAAGGCACTGGAAGCCGTAACAAAAACCTTTTTTGAATGGAAGATCGTACCGCCGGTAAAGGGCTCAATAAATAATGTTATTAAGATTAATCCAAAGAAGGAAGTGGCAATGGAGACCATTGCCTATATCATGGATTATGCCCGTTCCGCAAACTACATACCTGAATGGTCGGATATTAACGACAAGCTTTGGTATAACCTTTATGTATCGCTGTTAAATGATGCGTCCTTCGATTACAGGAGCCAGATGGATGAGATCCAGGCCTACTCGCAGGATTTGATCAGTAAAAGATAGATTAAATGAAAGGCGACAGGTTATGAAGAAAAGACAAAGAGCAGGGTTTTATTTCATACTTCCATGGCTGATCGGCCTGATTGTATTTACTGCCTTTCCGATGCTGGCAGCAGCTTATATCAGCCTGACCGATTGGGATATTGTGGGGAATGCGAAATTCATAGGATTGGATAATTTTAAAAATGTCTTCCGATCGGAAGAATTCATAAAAAGCTTATGGGTAACTTTCCGGTATGCCATTCTTGCGGTACCTCTTATTATAGCAACTTCCCTGACCATGGCAGTAATGGTTTCAAAGAATTATAAGGGAATGAGAATTTTCAGGGTTATCTATTATATGCCTGCAATTGTCTCAGGTGTTGCTGTTGCTATTGTATTCAAGTGGATACTTGATCCAAGCTACGGTCTGATTAACGGTGTATTATCCTTCTTCCATATTAAAGGGCCTGATTGGCTGTATGACCCTGATTGGGTGCTGCCTTCCTACCTTATCATGGCGATGTGGGGAGCGGGAGGAAGCCTGCTAACATATCTGGCTGCGTTAAAAGACATCCCGCAGGATTTGTATGACGCGGCCATGATAGACGGGGCAAATACGTGGAAGAAAGTGAAATATATCACCATCCCCCTGATGACACCAATTATTTTTTATAATTTGGTTCTGGGAATTATTGCGGCCTTTCGCAAATTTACAGATGCCTATGTATTGGGCGGAGCAGGCAAGGAAGGCAATTTCTATATGGTTTACCTGTACGAGGAGGCCTTCAGCCATTACAGGATGGGTTATGCGACAGCACTGGCATGGATACTGTTTGCAATCATTCTCCTTTTGACCATTATTGTGAACTGGACGAAAAAATACTGGGTATACAGTGAGTAGAGTCAGGATGGGGAGAGAATATGAGTTGGGGAAAACGCAAAAAAACGGGTAAGCATTTGGGCAGAGGCAGGTTGACAGCTTTATACGTGGTTTTGGTTCTGGGATCCGTTATGATGCTGCTGCCATTTGTCTGGATGGTGTCTACCAGCTTTAAGGTAGAAAATGATATCTTTTCCATTCCAATTAAATGGTTACCCCAAAAAATAACATTCGAAAATTACATAAAGGCATTAAGGGTCGTGCCAATCGCGAAAAATATGCTGAATACAGTGATTATTGCCGTTCCTAAAATATTAGGAGAGGTATTTGTTTCAGCCTTGGTGGCCTTTGGTTTTGCCCGCTTTGCATTTAAGGGCAGGAACATACTGTTTATGATTTTGTTGGCTACCATGATGTTGCCCTATGAGGTTACCATGATACCTACCTTTATGATATGGTCCCATTTAGGGCTTTCTGACAGCTATGTACCGCTTGTGCTTCCCGCGTTCTGCGGTTCCGCTTCCTTTATCTTCTTTATGCGCATGTACTTTGAAACGATTCCTAAGGACTACGAGGAAGCGGCCTGGCTGGACGGCGCGAAAAATCTTAAGGTATTTTACATGATCTTTATACCCATGGCAAAACCGGCTTTAGTAACTATAAGCCTATGGTCCTTTATGGGCACATGGAACGATTTGCTTGGACAGTTGATTTACATTGATTCTCAACACAAATATACGGTACAGCTTGCCTTGGCGTCTTTCAGCTCCATGACGGGAGAGACACTCTGGGGACCGCTGATGGCGGCATCATGCATGGCATTAATCCCGATTATTGCTCTTTTGCTTTACGCCCAGAAATATTTCATGGAGGGTATAAAGCTGGGAGGAATTAAGGGTTAAGCAAAACATATATGGAAAGGGTAGAATAAGTAATTAAGAATGGAGGAATGATGATGAAAAAAGTAATCGCGTTAGTATTAGTCCTGGCAATGGCTGCATCTCTTCTTATAGGCTGCAGCAGCAAAGGAGGGTGGCAAGTAGTTAAGCAGTTCAGCTACAAGGACATCGCGTCCTGGGGAACAATGCAGACTCCCATCGAGGGAAGCGGATCAGGCAGTGTAGAAAGTGTAAATGACACGGATGGCTATGTTACGATTAAAGCTGCTTCAGACGGATGGGGAGGCTTGGAATCCGGTTACTTTGAAATTGATTTAAATAAGGAGCCAATGATCCTGGCAAAGATTTTTGAAAACCCGGACGGATGCAATTGGGGTATGAAAGTAGTGCCTGAAAACGCGATGGAAGATCACCAATGGGGCTTCTATATTATGCCTGACAACAATTTAAAATGGAACAAATATGCAGGCGTTAATTTGAAAGAGGCATTGGGTGATGACTTCATATCCATTTATGGTGAGAAGTGCAAGGTTAAGCTGTGGATTTATCCGGCAGGCGGCCCTGAAGCAATTGTTTCCGTATCTGAAATTCTATTATTAAATACTAAATAAGTGAGAAGAGTATGAGAAGAATAACCGTATTGCTGTTGGTTTTATGCCTGATTTTTCAGGCCACCGGATGCGCAAAGGTTAATTCAGGCAGCCCGGAAAAGAATATAACTGGACAAAAGGAGATAGCGCGCATCAATCGTTATGATAGTGTGATTCCGAAAAATTATAAATGGTTTGATTATAAGGAAAAGGCGCTTTTATACGACAATATCGTATTTGACGAGGATGCGTCGGGCCCTTATTTGCCCTTGATTTGGCAGGATAAGACCAACAGCACATTCGGTTTTGCGGCCTATGTCGGTGATGGGCGGACAGGAAACAATGGTTCTCAGGAAGCGGTGGCGACAGTTGCCGCAGTCTTAAGTGCTACCCAGATAGGAATCGATAAAAGCAAGCAGAACGGAGTCAATTATGTAGAGCAGCTTCATGCCTATTATTCAGAGGAAGAGGGGATAATCCTAAACAATCCCGCCGGTTCATCTGCGTCAACCTCCATGTGGTATCTGATTTATCCTGCAATCCTGTTTACCCAGGTATCCATCCGTTATCCCCGGGAAGAGCAGATTCGCCGGGATGCTTTATCAACCATAGAGAGATGGTATGAAGCTTTTTTAATAATGAAGGAAACTGAAAGCTTTAATTATACGGGCTTCAATTTTATTACCATGGAGCCCTATGATAACGGGGTATGGAAGGAACCTGATTGTGCAGCCGGTTTGGCGATGCTTTTTCAGATGGGCTATGAAATGACAGGCGAGGAAAAATATGCGAAAGCGGTTTCGGAGTGTCTTGACTATGTCAATGAATTTGACGGCAGTGCTCTTTACGAGCTGTTGTTGTACTTTGCGCCTGGCCTGGCTGCCAGGATGAACGCGCAGAGGAACACAGATTATAATATTGATAATCTTCTGGGAGATGTTTTTAATGGCAGTTCTATTCCCAGAGGCGGCTGGGGCTCCATAGTCGGCACATGGGGAGACTATAACATGAACGGACTAATGGGGAGTACCACAGACGGAGGGGGCTATGCCTTTTCCATGAATACCTTTGCCGCAGGATATGTCTTATCCTCCCTGGCGAAATATGATACCCGTTATGCAAAAGCAATGGGAATCTGGTATTTAAACGTATCTTCCAACGCCCGGTATTTCTTTTCAGGAGAGACCGATCCGTCAAATCAATCCGCATCCGCAGATAAGGCGGCAAAAGAATTCATAGAAATATCCAAAGATGCCGTGCCTTATGAAGGCATACGGAGAAGCGGCAACTCGAAGACACCATGGATCGGCGGAGATCCCACTGTTTATGGGTGGGCAAACACGGATCTGTCTATTTACAGCGGCGCGCATATAGGGTTGTTCGCTTCTGTTGTAGATAAGACCGATGTTGATAAGATGCTTAAGATTAATTGTAATGCTATGGAAGCAGATCCCGGTTATGCCGTATGGCTCCTATATAATCCATATGACAGGAATAAGAAAGTAACCTATGAGCTTCCGGAAGGCAGCTGGGATTTATTTAACAGCGTGACAAAACAGGTGATTGCAGAAGACGTGTCCGGCAAATATGAATTAAAGCTCGATGCTGATGAAGCGGCAGTCATTATTGAGCTCCCTGCAGGAAGTGAAATTACACATAAAGACGGTCATTATTATGCAAATAATCTTTGGATTGCATCCGATACACTGAGTGTAAGTATAAATAATCTTCAAAACAATGAGCAGGTTTCGGGTAAATTTAAATTAGACCTTAATATAGTTAATACCAATCCTGAAACTAAGCTGGAACAGATAATCGTGGAAATCGATGGTGCCAAGCTGTATTATTCCGATGTAAATAACGTGGAGATTAACACGAAGGACTTTACGGAAGGCAGTAAAACTGTGAATGTAAGCGTCATAACAACAGACCATAAAACAGACAGAACAAGTATACGATTGAATTTTAGTCGCTAGTTGGTGAGAAAGATGATAAGAGAACCACAAAAGCCAATCTTAACTGCCGCAGACATAAAGCCTTCCAGGGAATTCCTGAAGGTGGACGGTGTGTTCAACTGCGGCGCAGCGAAAAAAGATAACGAATATATTCTATTATGCAGAGTAGCGGAATCCTGTGCTATACAGGAAGAAGATTATTTGTGCTACCCGGTATATGACGAACAAATAGATGATATCTGCATCAGGAAACTGAGCAGAAAGCAGATACAGGAGAGATATGATATTAGCGATCCCAGGGTCGTTGTACTGAAAAACGATGCGGGTTTCAGAAGTGTAGTCAATCTGACTTCAATATCCCATCTGCGTATTGCTAGAAGCATGGACGGCATTAACTTTACGGTAGACGAAAAACCGGCAATCCCTTTTTGCGGAAAATATGAAAGATGGGGTATGGAAGACCCCCGTATTACCTATATGGAAGAAGAAGACAGGTACTGCATCACTTATACGGCAGTATCTGATATGGGAGTTATGCCCGGACTCTTAATTACCACGGATTTTAGTGAGTTTCACAGAATGGGCGTAATTTTCCCGCCGGAAAATAAGGACGTAGTGATATTTCCGAGAAAAATAAATGGTTTATATTATGCATGCCACAGACCGGTTCCTAATGGCATCGGAACTCCCGATATCTGGCTGGCCTCTTCTCCTGATCTTATCCACTGGGGGAATCATAAACATGTCTGTGGAGTGACAGAAGATGGATGGGAAAGCGGACGCATCGGAAGCGGCGCGCCACCAATTTATACGGAGAAAGGCTGGTTACACATTTACCATGGCGCGGACAGGCAGAATCGGTACTGCCTGGGAGCCATGTTGACAGACTTGAAACAACCGGATAAAATCATAGCAAAGACGGAAAATGCAATATTGGAACCGGAAACGGAATATGAAGCGGAAGGCTTTTTTGGAAATGTTGTATTTTCCTGCGGATGCCTGCTGGAAGACGGCATGCTGATTATTTATTATGGAGCGGCAGATGATAAAATTGCCCGTGCAAAAATATCCCTGGAAGAGGTTTTCGTTTCCATGGGCTTAAAAACTTAAGGGAGAAGATTATGACGGATAGTATGTTACCTAAAATGCTTGAGGCTTATAGAAATAAGGCTGTAAAAATCCAGGCAAAACGCCTTACATTTCTTGGTGTAGACGGCTTTGATGTATATAATCCTACCGCACCTTTCCATTACAAAGGGAAGAGTATAATCTGTGCCCGTGTTGAGAAAAGGGACAGCGAGGTTTCTCAAGCAGTTTTTTTTCACGAGATAGAAAAAGATGTATATCGCGTTATGGAAGAAATGAAACGGTATCCTCTCCAGGACCCAAGTATAGCAAAAGTATGCGGAAAGTATGTACTGGGTGGTACAGAGGTATTCCCGCATCCTACGAATCCGGAATGGCTTAACTGGCATACGGCATTTTACTATGGAGATACTCTTGAGAATCTGGAAAGATTAACGCAAGGCCCCTTAGGGATGAAAGATATACGTTTGGTAGAGCTTTTGGATAAAAGAATTGGAATTTTTACCAGGCCCCAGGGCGAAAAGGGCGGACGGGGCAAAATAGGCTTTACCGTGGTTGATGATTTCAAAAGCATAACACCTGCCATTTTGGAGGAAGCTCCTCTTTTAAATATGTTCGCAGAAGAGGAATGGGGCGGTGTAAATGAGGCTGTTCTGCTTCCGGATGGTAAGATAGGTGTACTGGGGCACATTGCATGTTTCGGACCGGAGAAAACGCGTCATTATTATCCCATGGCCTTTATATTCTCGCCTGAAGATATGTCCTTTACGCCTCCTGTTATATTGGCTGAGCGCAGGGACCTCCTGGCAGGTGAAAGTAAACGACTGGACCTGGAAGATGTCCTCTTCCCCGGGGGACTTCATTTGATAGGAGAACAAGCGATACTTTACGTTGGGGTTTCGGATTGTGAAGTACAATATTTCACTATTCAAAATCCGTTTCATGCAATTAATAATAAGGCATGCCGGAAGTATTAAGGCGGCAACTCAGCAAAAGGGCAGAGGTGAACTGTTTTGAAGAAGGTTTCCATGCAGGATATAGCGACAGAGCTGGGAATATCGAAAATGACGGTATCCAAATGTTTTAAAAACAGCCAGGACATTTCAGAAGAAACAAAGCGCATTATATTAAAAAAGGCAGAAGAGATGGGCTATGAGTATAAGAGGCGTTTGAAATACAGCATTGCGGTACTTTTCTCAGAGGTATACTTTGAACCAAATGAGAAATTCTACAGCGGCCTTTATAAGTATCTTCAAGAACTTGGATGGGCCAATAGTATGAAATTCTCTTTGTTTTATGTAAGCCGGGAGGATGAAAAAAGAAGCATTTTAAATCCCGGAGTAGATAAGTTTAATGGCATTATGTTTCTTGGACAGTTTTCCAGGAAGTATGTTATGCATGTCCAAAGTCTTGGAATACCTACTCTCTGCCTGGACTTTTCCTATAGGGGTGTAGAAGCTGACTCGGTGGTCTCAGATAGCTTCCGCGCCAGTTATAATTTGACTTCGCACCTGATTGACAAGGGCCATAAAAAGATAGCATTTGTCGGAAATTTAAACTATACCAACAGTGTCAACGACCGTTATCTCGGTTATTATAAGGCAATGCTGGAAGGGGAATTGCCATTGAGAGCCGATTATCGCCTTGATGATAGAGACGATAAGGGAATACTTCAGCAGATTCAACTCCCAACGGATATGCCTACAGCATTTGTTTGCAACAATGACCATACAGCATTTTTATTAATAAAGCAGTTAAAAGGCCTCGGTTTTAAGGTGCCTGAGGAGGTCAGTGTGGTAGGATTCGATGATGTAATCTATTCTGAGATTTCTGATCCGCCGATAACGTCGGCTCATGTTCAAAGAGAGTTCATGGCAGAGCAGGCCATCCAACTTATGAAAAGAAGATTACAGCATCCGGAGGCGAATGTTCGAACCGTTACCATTGATTGTTCAATTAAATACAGGGATTCTGTAACAACCTGTCCAATAATATAATTTTCTTATTCAGTCCGATGAGGGCTATTGCATAGGAAGTAAATGCGATAGCCCTATTTTATATAATTTTTGTTACGGACGGCTCGCTTCTCTGTTGAGCGTGAAGCGGGTTTCTCGACATAAAAACTGAAGGAGTAGCTTCTATCAATTCCATTAACTTTAGTCATATTGAGTGCATGGCAGTGATATTACGCAAGATATATTAAAATTCCATGCGGAAAAACAAGTTATATTATATAATATTGATATACATACGATTGAGGGGAATGCCTTATGTCTATTGACTTAGAAACAGAGAGATTATTATTAAAATGTATCGGACGTGACGATGCGGAGTTCTTCTATAAACAGTTTTCAAATGATGAAGTAAATCAATATCTGTATGATACAGAGCCATGCAATTCGGTGGAACAAGCTCAGCCATCCTATTGGCGAAAAGGGTATATGGGAGAGGCTATGGAGTTTAGATTTTGGCAAGTTTATGATATAAAGACAAATCTAAGGAGAAAAAACAGGCATGAAACAGGAAATTAAAATAAGAGAAAGGCTTGGTAAGGAAAAGTCAGGTCAATATATTGATCCAGATGATAAAAAAGAATATTTAATAAGGCTAAACACACCATACGAGAAGAAAAATCAAATAAAGACTTTTATTAGTCAGTATAATAGCGGAGATGGAAATGATTTAAAAAAGAAGTTCTGGTCGGTTCATTCGTCGTCGAGATATGCATTTGAAGCATATTCCTGGCTAGCGAATGAAAAAAGCTGCCTGGATATTGAATTTGAAATGAAGCTGCCAGCATTAACGGGCTATTCAGTTGGTGCTCCCAATATGGATGTGTATATTGAATTTACAGATAAGAATATATTCATTGAAAGCAAGCTTTTGGAATGTGAGGAAATATCTCTCTCCAGCAATTACTTTTTCGATAAAAAGCTCAAGTTCTCTGTTCATTTTTAACCTCCATTTCTGAATTTCATTTATTTAGCTTTTTGCCTTACTGGTTCCATTGTAAACAGGTTAACTGACAAAAAATGCATCATGGCTTTAAAATACAATTACAGTATTTTGCCTTTATTGTATTATTTATCCAGCATATTATATCATTTTTCGTGCGTTACATTCAATAAAATATAATAAACACTGTCTCCGGTTGCGTTATTTTATTGCCTTTTGAAATGCTGAGCTCCTAATGGTATAATTTAACATGGAAGAAAGCAAACAAAGGCATAGTTCTCGATCAGGTATGGGATAACATAACAACTGATAATAGACAGAAATACTTTGAAAAGGCGTTTTCAGAAAAATGGAAGAAAACTATCTCATATTTTCAGACGGGAAAGCAGCCGGTACATTAAGCAATGCGGCGTAAAAAACACCGGGACAGTGTGATAGTGGGAGAAGAAAGAACGGCCGCTTTCATTCTTCCCAGAGTAAGTTGATTAGGTCGAACAGCTCCTGCTTTGACAGCTTCATGCGTTTTGCATTGTCGATAAGGGCGGACAGGTCATTTTCCAGCAACCCCATTTGCCTCTCGCGGATTATATCTTTATTGATTCCCGATACGAAAGTGCCTTTTCCCACCACGGTTTCTATGTAGCCGTCCCTTTCCAGTTCATCATAGGCCCTTTTTGTTGTGATGACGCTAATCCTCAGCTCTTTTGCGAGGGTCCTGATTGAAGGCAGCATTTCGCCCGGCTTCAGCTTCTCGTTGATGATCTGGTCTATGACCTGCTCCTTTATCTGCATATATATAGGTTTATCCAACGAGTTGGCAATTATGATATCCAATGGCTCACCTCTCCATCAATTTCCGTTTTTATAAATATTGACTGATATGGTAAATGAAAAATAATAAATCACTGCGCTGATAATTACTGCGAACAACATGACCAGCGGCCGGTTCATGTCCAAACCAACTTCTGAAAGGACGCTTGAAACTGTACCGGAGATAACCGCTGCACCTATCATTAACAATCTTAATTTTTGGTAACCTAACTTGTAGTATAACGGTAGTACAATCCCAAAGTAGAGGCTGAAAACTAAAATCAATATAGCCGCCTGTCCATAGTCCATAACATTCATAATATTTATATCCTGGCCCTTTAAAACCAAAATGACAATTCTGACAACCGATTGCAGAACCAGGCAGGCCGCAAAGGTCAGAGCGACGAATACATACCTTGCGGCAACAATTTGCTTTTTTGTAACCGGAAAGGCAGGTATAAAGTTATCGCTGTTGTACTTGTAATCATATGCAGTCAGATAAGAGAACAGCAAATAGATTATAAAAATGTAGTAGAAATTGGCCAAAAAGCTTTTCCCGAAGAAATCCATGTTTTGAAACGAAGGCATAATGAGGGAAAAATACAGCACTGAAAAATAGAGCGCCCTCGTTTTTTTAATTATACTCCAGTCCTTATATAGCAAGCTTGTCATATTTTTTATTCCCCCTTACAAAATGTACCATGATATCCTCCAGTGTGGCTCTTTCGATAACAAGACTGCCGGGCGCGTTCCTAAAAAACCAGTTCCTGTCATCGGTCAGAGCTGAAAATCCTACATCAGACTCAAGCATGCCCTTGATTTTCCCACTGCCGAGTACCATATCACGCTGGTCCTTTCTGCCCTTGACCAGGGCGAATTCCGTCATGATGGAATCCTTGTCCCGGGAAAAAACAATCCGGCCCTGATAAATAAAGGTAATATAGTCTGCAATATTGTCAAGATCAGAGGTGATATGCGTTGAAAACAGAATTGTCTTTTCACCGTCTGAAATGATTTGCTGGAATATTTCCATCAACTCGCTCCTGAATACCGGGTCCAACCCGGAGGTGGGTTCGTCGAGGATGAATAGCTCGGCATGATGGCTCAGCGCACAAGCTAACGCGAATTTTACTTTCATCCCCCTGGAATAGGATTCGATTTTCTTCCCAGGATCAAGCTCAAATTCACGCATATACTTGTTGAACAAGCCCCAGTCCCAGCGTTTATAAAATCTTGATATTATGCCTGCCATTTCTTTTGCGTTCATGAACTCATAAAAGGCATTCTCACCGATGATAAATCCTATCCTTTGCTTGATTTCACAGGCGTTGCCGTTAAGCTCTTTGCCAAACAGCATTATTTTGCCCTTGTCCGGCTTTATTATGTCCAGTATGGCATTGATAGTTGTCGTCTTTCCCGCCCCGTTCGGACCGATATAGCCCATGATATATCCAGGTTCAATTGAGAACGAAACCTTGTCGAGCGTAAAGTTGTCATAATGCTTTTCCAGCCCAATCACTTCAAGCACCTTGTTCATTCAATCACCTCATTGCATTGTGTAAAAGTTCAATGTGTATATACACATTATATACACTATACACGCTTTGTCAATACTTATTTATAATACGGTTACAGAGGCGTTTTTTATATGATGTTTTGGTCATATAATGTATTGATACCCGTAAGCAATCGTGATAAAATGTGAAAAATTGTGAATCGTATGATTAACGGTTAAGCACATAATATTGGGAAGCTTTCTTTTGAGTTATGCTACACGGAATATGACCATCTTCAAGACTTTCGGTGCAAACCCGACATGATGTGTCCAATACGGAAAACTTGTAATTCTCACTTTATGTCGTGGTATTTTCTCAAGCGAACAGTTATTTTTATGATGTATGGAGGATTTACATGGACCAGAAAAAAATAGGTTCCTTTCTGAAAGAGCTTCGAAAGGAAAAAGGGCTAACGCAGGAACAGTTGGCTGAAATATTTCATGTATCAAACAGGACCGTTTCACGGTGGGAAACCGGAAGAAACATGCCGGATCTGGACATTTTGATAGAGATGTCTGATTTCTATGGTGTTGATTTCAGGGAATTATTAAATGGGGAAAGGAATAATGAGAGGATGAATAATGAGAAAATGAGTGATGAGAAGATGAATAATGAGTTAAAGGAAGCCGCATTAAAGGCCGTGGATTATACGAATAATGAAACGGAGCGATTTACCAGAAGAATTCATATATTATTGACGGCAGGAGCTTTGCTTTGGGTTCTTTCCCAAATAATAAGCCACACCAGCCTTATTGAGAATAATGTTTTGAGTGCCATAACTGATTTCTCCGAAGGAGCGGCATGCAGCATTATCATTTGTGGAGTAGTGTTTACTAGTCGATACGGACAGAGAATTAAAGCTTTTAAACAAAGGTTATTGAAATAACCTATGAAAGATTTTTTGTAAATAAAGAATTATTAGGTCTTCTATGATATAAATCATAAGAAGGCCTATTTTTATGGCAAGAGAAAAGAAAACTGTACATAAAGTTAAATATACTTTAGACCATTAATTATCATAGAAGATCTGTATTTACAGGTTTTTCTTCATATATTCGCTGGTCAGCTAAAAACACAGAAAACAATTGAAAAACAGGTCTTATAATTAATGAAGAATTGCCAATAAAAGACAAAGAATATTAAGAATAATACATTTACTTTAGATATTGAATAAGATTTAATAAAATAGAACTGATAAGTTTTTTTAATTAATTTATGGGGAGGATATAAACATATGGAATGTAATGGGTACCGTAAGCTAATTGTTTTCATATTAATTATTATAATGGGGATAACCTTTTTAGTTGGATGTAAATCAAAGGGAAGTGATGTTAATCAGGAAGAAACAGAGGATGAAGAAATAGAAATAAGGGATGAGGAAATAGAAACAAATGATGAAGAAATAGAGGCAAAGGATGATGGAAAAGAAACAGTTGGAAATCAAACAAATGAAGAAAAGGGACCGGATATTATGACTTTACCTGTATATGAGATAAACGACGGCGAATCAACATTGGCGGATGAAACATTTACCTTTGGTCAAGTGGCTATCGGAGGCGGCGGATTTGTAACCGGATTAATCAGTGCTCCAACAGAAAAGAACCTGTTTTTTGCAAGAACTGACGTAGGAGGGGCTTATCGGTGGGTTGAGGAAACGAAATCCTGGAAGTCACTGCATTATGGCGTCAGCGCTGCGGATAAAGGTTTACTTAGTATAGATGGACTTGCTGTTGATCCCAGTTCACCGAACAAAGTATACATGGTGGCAGGATGCGAGTATTTCAGCAACAATAAAACAGTAATTTACATATCAGAGGATTATGGCGATACCTTAAGACAGGTTGATGTATCTGATCTGATCAGGGTACACGGTAATGGCATGGGAAGGCAAAATGGCGAACGGATTGCCGTGGATCCGAATGACGGCAATATCATATACTGTGGAGGCCGTACCGGCGGGCTTGTAAAAAGTACGGATGGGGGCAATACCTGGGAAAAGGTCAGATCCTTTGAGATTAACACTACTGCTAATAGGAATGGTATAAACAGTATCGTCTTTGATAAGTCAACCGGTAAAGAGGGGTCTGCTACGCAAAGGATTTTTGTGGCAATATCAAGAGTTAATGATGACAACGTCTTTGTAACGGAGGATGGCGGCGCAACGTGGACTCCGGTATCCGGTTTGCCAAAGAACTGGATGCCGCAACGTATGAAAATGGATGCAAACGGTAAACTTTTAATTGCCTATGCTGATCAAGAAGGCCCGTCGAACGGCAGCAATGGCGGTATATATCGATATGATCCAAACACAAAAACAGCAGAGGATATTTCACCTGCTGACGGCCGGCCAATTGGTGATGTTGTAAGTGATCCTACCAATGCTGACCGCATGGTATGCTGCACGATTAATACTTGGCAGCAACAACCTAACGGTTCATGGGGCGATGTTTTCTATATCTCTAAGGATGGCGGTAAAACATGGACCAATATTATGAAAAATATGACCATGGACGCAAATGGTAATCCATGGATCATGAATAGTTCAATTCACTGGTGCGGTTCTTTAATGATTGATCCATTTGACCCGAATAGAATCTTTGTTACATCAGGAAATGGTATTTTTAGTTGTGATAATATCTGGGATGAGACAAAGAATTTCTACTTTAATGCAAAGGGCATAGAGGAGACGGTCCCTTTGGATCTGGTTAGCATTCCCAGCGGCAGTGTGTTATCCGTAATTGGTGATTATTGCGGATTTATTCATGAGGATGTTCACGAATATGGTATTCAATTTAAAAGCGCGAATGGAACGAATTGCAGCATTGCTTATGCTTACAATGCAAAAGATCACTGGGTGCGTGTATCCACTACAGAAACTTCTCCGATTCTGTATACGAAAGATGCAGGAGCAACCTGGAAGGGACTTAAAAGTGTTCCCAGAGTAATTGGTTCTGATAAAGCATACGGCGGATATGCTGCCATTTCTCCCGATGCTTCCACCATTATCTGGAGTCCGGCCAATGGATTTTATACTTACTATACGAAAGATGAGGGCGCTACATGGGAAGAATGTAAAGGCTTAATAGATTGTGCATATCTGATGTGGGATCCCGTAAATCCAGACTATGTATATGCCTGCAACGGAAGATCATTCTACATCAGCACAGATGGAGGAAGAACATTCAGTTCCCGTGATATTATACTAAGCGGTGGAATTAGATTTACCGTCTTTCCCGGTCAGGAAGGCGTCATCCTGATTCCAAAGGGTAAGGGCGGATTGTCAGTTTCGCTGAATTATGGTGAAACCTTTACCACTTTTAGAAATGTTGAGACATGTCAAGCTGTTGGAGTGGGAAAACCCAAAAATGAAGGAAGACCTTATGTGATTTATATGTGGGGAAGTCTTACTTCAGATCCGGATACTGAAGGATTATTTGCCTCGGAAGATTTCGGGACAACATGGGTCCGCATTAATGATGACCAAAACCAATTTGGAGGTCCCGGAAACGGTAACTTTGTAGTTGGTGATATGAATGAATATGGGAAAGTGTATATGGGCACTGTCGGACTTGGTATAGTGTACAGTGAAATTGTGAAATAGAAATGAAAGGCAAAGGCTAGCCTGATACATGGCGACTATAATACATGGAATATTATACTGAACAACGAGGCTACGGAAGCAGTGGCTGTAATTGATCCTTATAACTGCTGCTATGGAGATTCCAAAATGTTGGATTCACAAGCAGCTAGGCTAAAAACCCTAATGGATAGCTATCTAGAGTAATTTTGCTTTCATAATTAGAACCAATCCTTCTTTGTGCACCGTGTAAGACACGGTGCCGGGCTATAGTTAGCCTGGGGCAATCTGGTAGGGGGCGGCAGCTGGCCGCCTCCTATCTAATTCTTTTCAGATAAGGATCCCGGTAAGTCATCCATGCGACGATTATTAGAGCAATGCCTGAAAATATCATAATCCATTGTAATGGCAATTTGTCAGCCAATAGCCCAAGGTGTTTTAAGATGGATTAAAGACAGGAACCAAAAGGTATTTTATACAGTGAAATCATAATCAGATATATCTTGTCGGTTACAGTTTATTAAGATATAATAAAAATAAAATAAAGTAAAAATAAATTTATTAGGAGAGGACTCGTATAACGATATAAGGGTATAAAAATATGATAGGTGATTTTAAAAGATTTAATACGAAGCTACCGCCTCTAAGGCAGCAGCATTACCTGCGCCCATTAACCTGGATCTTAAGCTATATTGATACATTACGGCACAAAGCCGTAATTAAGCGTATCGGCATGGAAGGAATCAAGCCGCCCTATCTGCTGTTATGCAATCATAATTCATTCCTTGATTTTAAGGTTATGACGATGGCTATCTTTCCTCACAGAGCAAATTATGTGGTGGCTATTGACGGGTTTATCGGGCGGAAATGGCTGATGCGATTGGTTGGATGTATTTGCACAAGAAAGTTTACCAACGATCTGATGCTGGTAAAAAATATGCTTCATGCCGTTCAAAGGGGGGACATCGTTGTTCTATACCCGGAAGCCCGCTATTCCTTATGCGGAACCAATGCTGTATTACCGGCTTCTTTGGGAAAGCTGATCAAGAGAATGAATGTCCCGGTGGTTACCTTGTTGATGCATGGGCATCATGTCAATTCTCCATTCTGGAATACGAAAAATCGAGGTGCCAAACCGATAGAGGCGGAATTAAAGCTTTTATACACGCCTGAACAGATTCGTGAGTTAACCGTAGATGAGATTAACGAAGGTGTAGACAAGGCGTTTGAATATGATGACTTCAGATGGCAGAAGGAGAGGGGTATTCATATTAAATATCCCAACCGTGCTAAGGGCTTGCATAAGGTGTTATACCAGTGCCCTAATTGTCTTACGGAATATGAGATGGATTCCAAGGGGGATACTCTTTGGTGCAATCATTGCGGGAAAAGATGGACTATGACAACCCTGGGAGAATTGAAGGCGGAAGAGGGAGAAACAGAGTTTTCCCATATTCCGGATTGGTATGAGTGGGAAAGGGAGAATGTACGAAGGGAGATCGAGGCAGGAATTTATCATTTCAATAGTGAAGTCATAGTTCATTCCCTTCCGGATTCAAAAGGATTTATTAATCTTGGCCCTGCTACCCTGACTCATGACATGAGGGGATTTATATTAAAAGGAAGTCATAACTCAACTCCCTATGAATTGACCTGGACGCCCCAATCTCTCTATTCCTGTCATATTGAATATAATTATCGCGGGTTGGGAGATTGCGTGGATTTAAATACAAATGATGACACCTTATATATATATCCTCAAACGAAGAAGTTCTCCGTAACGAAAATATCATTGGCAACAGAAGAGCTATATAAAGCGACGCAAATTCAACGGAGAAAAAAGTATGATATAGCGATGTAAATGTTGGTATTCTAAGCCCCATGCCCTGCTTTGCTGGGCATGGGGTGATTTCATGGTAAAGCATGGTATGATATTGGCATGCTAATGTCTCTGACAAAACATCATATTCTAAAACATGACTTTTGAATGCTAATAATATATATTCTTGCCTGCAAGGGGATGGATGGAATGAACTGGATACAATGCTTATCGAGAAGCATTCAGTACATCGAGGAACATATAGATGAAAAGATAAGAATAGATGAAATTTCGAATCAGGCTTATACATCAAGTTCCCATTTTCAGCTGCTTTTTCATCTGGTATTTGGCATAACGGTAGGCGAATATATCAGGAACCGGCGGCTAACCTTAGCTGCTCTTGATCTGCTGAAACCGGGCAGCAAAATTATCGATGTCGCAATGCGTTATCAGTATGATACCCAGGAAAGCTTCTCAAAAGCGTTTTCGCGATTTCATGGTTTTCCGCCATCAAAGGTGCAGGCTGAAAAAATCAGAATATTCCATCCTCTGAAAATAAATATTACCGTACAAGGAGGATTCGAATTGTCCCGTTCATTTATTGATGAATTTTATTGGAATGATTTTAAAAACTCAAAAGAAGAAATGCTCTCTGACATTGACAAGTATCAGAGAATTGTAAACTGGGCGATTAAGGCAAGAGGACATAATCCGAATGTATTCGATGCCCTGACCGAATGGATTCTTGACGATTCCGAATGGACGGATGATAAGCTTGCGGAAAATGAGCAAATCCTAATGCAGGGAATACTTGCGCGATTCAAGAGCCAGAATGCAAAGCTCAGGGCATATTTGAAAGAAATTGAGCCTTCCGGGATGGTTAATGAAGCTGTTTTCAACGCGATAGACAGATTTGATAACGAGTTGTCGGGCAAAACTGAATATAATGAACTTCAAGATGTGATTACAAGGGTGTTTACCGATTTCTCAGTAATGCGTGACCGTAAGATACGTGAGCTGATTGCAGGAGGTAAAACAGGCCCAACGGGGGCAGACAGCGTTGATGTTTTTGGTTATGTGAATTTGCTAAAAGAATGCGATGCAAGAGTACAATGGGCACTATTTATGCCTGATATTGCTGAAAAACAGCAGAAAAACTTTAAGATTGTGAAATTTGAGTATATGAAAATGCCCGCAATGCGTTTTATAGGGAAAGAAAGCTGTGACGGTGACGGACCGGATACTGCCGAAGGCCTTAAGGAGCTTTTTGGCATCCTGGACACCATGAGTGAATACAAATCGGGCTGGGATTATGACGTGTTTTTTCAGCATCATTATGGCAGAGGAGTGGATGTTGAACGATGTCACGGCTTTTGGGGGCGCTTTATGAAGGCCGACACACCCGTACCTGAAGGCTTTGTTTACTTTGATTTTACACCGCAAAGGATGGAAAGTCATTTTGTCCCGGGGCCGCCATACATTTCACAGTTTGCATTTGCCGTATTTTCGGGCAATATGGAAGCAATACACGAAAGAGAAGGGTATGACGTAGATGCCATGTATGATATCACGCGAAACATTATACTGGGCCAGGATGTAAACATCCCGTATCCGGATAAGTACTGGACGGCGGAAGTATTTCCTAAGGGGTACTATAACTGCAGTACCGCATATATGTTTAGTGTCGAGTTGTAATGGAGGGAGGCCTTTTTTGCTTGTTTTCAGATTTGCGAAAAAGGTGATTCAATCTTTAGGTAATGTAATGGTATAATTGTTATACTGAATAAAAGACATGGGTTTATCCTGCAAATGAAAGCTACCTGATGATTAGTGATATCATCACGGAACACTGTGTAATAGCAGTATATAATAAACACACGATAGATTAAAAACACGATAAATCAGTGGAGGTTCAGCCCCGTTTTTATCTTAATTTTAAAAAGGAGAAATGACGCCAATGCAATACTTTATCTCGTTTCTTGAAGGCATCATAACCTTTATATCCCCCTGCCTTTTACCAATGCTTCCGATATACATTTCATATTTTGCAGGGGGAGAGAAGGAACGCCCGGTAAAGAAAACATTAATCAACGCGCTGGGCTTCGTTCTGGGGTTTACCGTGGTTTTTGTCATGCTTGGGGCTTTAGCCGGAACAGTCGGAAGCTTTCTAAGGCAGCATACCGTGGCTGTTAATATTGCAACCGGCCTGGTCGTGGTATTCTTCGGGCTCAATTATTTAGGTGTATTTAAGTTGAACCTGTTTCATGGAATTAAGAATCCGCTTGCCCGGAAAGAACTCGGTTTTATTTCGGCAGTTTTGTTCGGTATCATTTTCTCAGTCGGGTGGACACCCTGTGTGGGAGCTTTTCTCGGCTCCGCCTTGATGCTTGCGTCACAACGGGGGCATGTGATTGAAGGAATTCTTATGCTTTTAGCTTATTCCCTCGGGCTCGGCATACCGTTTATTGCAAGCGCATTGCTTATTGACAAGCTGAAGGGTATGTTCGGGTGGATTAAAAAGCATTACTCGGTGATAAATATGATATGCGGCGGGATACTAACCGCAATCGGCATACTAATGATGACAGGCTTGCTCGGACGATTCCTTGCATTACTTGGATAATGGAGGTTTACATGAATAAAACAATTAAGTTAATTGCTATAGTCTTAATTGCGGTTCTGGCATTTATTGGTGTATATTACTTGTACAGGAGCCTATCCGGCAGGTACGCCCCAGATAACCTGGTGACTCAAGATCAGAAACAAGATGAAACGGATCAAAAGGATGAAACGGGTACCGAAGGCGGCCGGGAGTCACAGAATGATTCACAGGATAATCCGCAGAATGATTCGCCGGATGATGAATTAAGCATGGCTCCGGACTTTTCGGTTCTTGATGCTGACGGCAACAGAATAAAGCTGTCTGAGATGCAGGGGAAACCGGTCGTTCTTAACTTCTGGGCATCATGGTGCTATTACTGTAAGGTCGAGATGCCGGATTTTGAGGAGATGTATAAGAAATACGGCGAAGAAATACATTTTATGATGGTCAATTTGACCGACGGCATACAGGAGACAATGGACAGTGCAAAGAAGCATATAAGCGACAACGGATATACCTTCCCTGTGTATTTTGATACCGATTCGGAAGCCGCAATGGCATATGGTATCTCAGGAATACCGGTAACATATTTTATTAACTCTGAAGGTAACCTTGTAGCTTATGCAAGCGGTATGATTAATATGGAATTGATTGAAAAAGGGATTGATATGATCACCGAATAGATGGGTGGTGCCAGGCACCACCCATAATGGTGCCTGGCACCTTTACGGGAAAGCGCACACTGTGCAAAGCGCAAAAAAGCAGATCAGTTGAATTAATGCGGGAATTCTTTTTATTTGGAAAACACCACGGCAAAGATGTTCTGAAAATAATATGTAAAAATAAAATATTAATTGGATATATTATAAAGGAGTCGGTTAAGTGAACTTATGGCAGGATTTATTTAACCTGGCACCGGCGGTGAAAAGAAAAGGGCTTTTGGCGGCGAAACCTTTAGCTTTAAGCGATATAAAGTCCAAGATAAATAAAGGATTCAATTTCAAGAAACCCGCATCTTGGGTCATAGTGGCTGCGGTTATGGTTGTTTCCGCGGCTGCGATTGCATTTGCGGCAAATCCGTCTGAAAGTAAGACATTCATATCCGAGCAATATAAAATATCCTTGAGATATCCTTCTAATTGGAAACCAAATCCGGACTATATTGAAAGATATGAAGGCAAGGATGGCTTTTTCCAGGTTGGAGCAATTGAAGGCAAAAATATGACAATCGATGATGCGGCGAAAAATGACGCATTTCATATGCTGAATCCTTACGGATCCGACCCGAAAATCATCAATCGAATAATCGACGGACAGGAAGCAAGACTCATTTTGCCTTCGGCCGACCAACCGGAAGAAATGAAAAACCAGGCAGGACTGATCGTTAAATACCCGGAAGCAGTTAATATAAATGGTTCATTGTACTATTACCTTATTCTATGGGCTGATAAGGCGCATATAGAACAGATAGGCAATACAATAAAATTCTTGAAAACAAGGACACAAGCTGAAAAGGCACCAACACGGATGTGTATTTTAAATTTCCATAATTCCGACTGGACACTGGGTATATAACCATTCCGGAATCCTGCCACCGCCATCAAATATGGGACGGTTTTCATATAACGCAAAATTTTTGTTGACAGGGCAAGTTGAGATATAATAAAATATACACCAAATAAAATATACAAAAATATACGGTAAAAGGCGATGACGAAGAGAAGTAGCATGAATTATCGTTCACAGTGAGCGGGGAATGGTGAGAACCCTGTAAAGTGAATTCATGTGAATAACATTTCACCAGCCTCAATCTGAAAGTCATATTATATATGATTAGTAGGTGCGACGTAAGCCGTACGTTAAAACGGCAAACACTAAGAAGGGACTGTACAATGAAGTACAGTAATTCAGGTGGTACCGCGGACGTTATTAGAGCTGTTCGCCCTGAGTTTTATTTCGGGCGAGCAGCTATTTAAATTTCATAGTTGCTCTCCCGAAATAGTGAATAGAAAAAAGACTGGAAGGGAGATTATATGTCAGGAATTTATCGTACAAAGACTATGAATCAAATAACCGAAGAGGATATCGGCACCGTTCTTAAAATTGCCGGTTGGGTTGAGAACATCCGTGATCACGGCGGCGTGTCCTTTATAGACCTAAGGGACATGTACGGTGTCATGCAGGTGGTATTCAGAGACATAGAGCTTCCCAAAGGCATCAGAAAAGAAGAGTGCCTATCCATTGAAGGCATGGTGGAAAAGCGGGATGAAGAAACCTACAATCCCAAGATTCCCACAGGTACCATTGAAATCTCAGCACAAAAGGTCACATTTTTAGGCCGGGTCTATAAGGACCTGCCGTTTGAAATCATCACATCCAAGGAAATACGTGAGGAAGTGCGTTTAAAGTACCGCTATCTTGATTTGAGAAACCGGAAGGTAAAGGATAATATTCTTATCCGGTCCCAGGTTATCAGTTTCCTAAGACAGAAGATGACCGAGCTGGGCTTTGTTGAAATACAAACGCCGATTCTTTCGGTATCCTCTCCCGAAGGAGCAAGGGATTATATTGTCCCGTCCAGAAAGTACAAGGGAAAATTCTATGCGCTTCCACAGGCGCCCCAGATATATAAGCAATTGTTGATGGTGGCGGGCTTTGACAAGTATTTTCAGATCGCCCCCTGCTTTCGTGACGAGGATGCGCGGGCCGACCGCTCTCCGGGCGAGTTCTATCAGCTTGACTTCGAAATGAGCTTCGCCACCCAGGAGGACGTTTTCCGTGTGGGTGAGGAAGTGCTTGCTGCAACCTTTAAGAAGTTCGCACCTGAAGGGTATGAAGTTACTGAGGCACCGTTCCCTGTCTTCAGCTACAGGCAGGCCATGCTGGAGTTCGGTACCGACAAGCCGGACCTGCGCAACCCTCTGCGCATCATCGATGTGACCGATTTCTTCCAGAGGTGTTCCTTCAAGCCGTTCCATCATAAAACCGTCAGAGCCATAAAGGTTCATGCCGAAATGTCCAAGGGATTCCATGAAAAACTGCTGGAATACGCACTGTCCATCGGGATGGGCGGACTCGGCTACCTTGAGGTCCAGGATGATATGGCCTATAAAGGCCCCATCGACAAATATATTCCCGAGGATATAAAAGGGGAGTTGGCTCAAATTGCCGGCCTTGTTCCCGGCGATGTCATATTCTTCATCGCCGACAAGGAAAAGCTCGCGTGCAAATACGCAGGACTGATCCGCAATGAGCTGGGCAAGCGCCTTGATATTTGTGAGAAGAAGGCATATCGCTTCTGTTATGTAAATGATTTTCCAATGTATGAAATCGATGAGGAGACGGGAAAGATACAATTCACCCATAACCCGTTCTCCATGCCGCAGGGTGGGCTGGAAGCGCTTACAACCAAGGATCCTCTGGATATTCTGGCATACCAGTATGATATCGTATGCAACGGCGTTGAGCTATCCTCGGGCGCGGTACGGAACCACGACCTGGATATCATGGTCAAGGCTTTTGAGATAGCGGGCTATGATGAGGAGACCTTGAAAAAGAAGTTCGGAGCGTTGTATAATGCATTTCAGTACGGAGCGCCACCTCACGCCGGCATGGCCCCGGGGGTTGAACGGATAATCATGCTTCTTAGGAATGAGGAAAACATCCGTGAGGTAGTGGCCTTCCCCATGAACAGCAACGCGCAGGACCCGATGTGCGGAGCTCCCGGCGAGGTGACCGAGCAGCAGCTTCGTGAGGTGCATATAAAAATCAGGAGCTAAACGTGTTTGAATCATCACGAGCTTGACAGCCGGATGCTGTCAGAAATGGAGTGAGGATTATGCCAATATCGAAAACCGAAATAGAAAAGCTCGCAAAGCTTGCAAAGCTGAGCTTTTCGGATGAAGAGCTTGAGCGGTTTACAGCCGAATTTGATGAAATTATTGCATTTGCGGATACCATCAACCAAACCGTTGAAGGCGGGACCGAACAGATTAGAAGTGTGGGTGCCAGGATGGTTACATTTGACGACCTGCGCCCTGATGAAGTGATGCCGTCCCTGCCCAATGAAAAAATCCTTTCCAATGTCGAAGGGTATAACGGATTTTTCAGCGTGGAAAGGAGTAAAAAATGAGAGCGGGTATACCAGAACTGGCCAAAAGGCTTCGTAACCGCGAGATTTCAGCGGTGGAGCTTACAAAAGCATATATTGATGCAATTGAAAAACTGAATCCAACTCTCAATGCCTATGTGCATTTGACCTATGACACGGCCCTGAAAGCTGCAGAGCAGGCCGATCAAATGCTTAAGGATGATGATGCGCCGATGTTATGCGGCATTCCCATGGCCTTGAAGGACAATATCTGCACCGACGGGCTTCCCACCACCTGCTGCTCCAAAATCCTTAAGGGCTTTATGCCATACTATGATGCTGCCGTCTGGGAGAAGTTAAAGAAGCAGGGCGCGGTTCTTCTGGGCAAGACCAACATGGACGAATTCGCCATGGGAAGCACATCGGAAACCAGCTGCTATGGTGCGCCGCTGAATCCCAGGAATACGGATTATGTTACCGGCGGTTCTTCGGGCGGCTCAGCCGCGGCCGTTTGCGCCAATCTTGCGGTATACACTCTGGGTTCGGATACAGGCGGTTCCATCCGTCAGCCGGCTTCCTTCTGCGGTGTAGTGGGACTTAAACCGACCTATGGCGCGGTATCCCGATATGGGCTTATCGCTTATGGAAGCTCTCTGGACCAGATCGGGCCTCTTACAAACAGCGTGAAGGATGCCGCCATCGTTTTTGACGCCATCAAAGGCGGAGACAAGCGCGATCAGACCAGTGTGGATTATGATTACGGTTCCTCCCTGGCTGAATGCCTGGACCGGGATGTCAAGGGCATGCGCATTGGTGTTGCCGAGGAGTTCTTTGACGGAATCAATCCCGAAATCAAATCAAGGATTGAGGAAGCTGTAAAGCTGTTTGAAAGAAATGGCGCAGTGATAGAAAGCATCAGGCTTCCGGCCTTGAAGCTGTCGCTTCCGGTATATTACATTATCGCCTGTGCCGAGGCATCATCCAACCTGGGACGGTACGATGGAATCCGCTACGGTCACCGCACATCATCATATGCCAGCATTGATGATATGATTGTCAAAACCAGGGGCGAAGGCTTCGGCGACGAGGTCAAGCGCCGCATCATGCTGGGAACCTATGTGCTGTCCAGCGGTTATTACGATGCTTACTACAAGAAAGCCTGCCTGATTCGTGATGAGATAAACCGGGAATTTGATGCAGTCTTTGAGAAATGTGACGTACTTATTGCTCCTACGGCGCCCAATACGGCATTCCCGCTAAACTACAAGAGCGCAAGCCCGGTTGAGATGTACCTGTCGGATATCTGCACAGTTCCGGTCAATATCGCAGGTGTTCCGGCAATTTCGGTTCCCTGCGGGGAGGACAATAAGGGACTTCCCATCGGCATGCAGATCATCGGCAGGAGGTTTGATGAGGCAACAATTCTTCAAGCAGCCCATTTTTATGAGCAAAGCGCCGGAAAAGTGACTGGCGCTTATGAAGGAGGTGCCGGGATATGAATTATGAAATTGTCTGCGGCATAGAAACCCATATTGAACTGGCAACCAAAACCAAGATTTTCTGCGGCTGCACCACGGAATTCGGGGGAGAGCCCAATACCCATTGCTGCCCCGTTTGCACCGGTCAGCCCGGGTCCCTGCCGATTCTGAACCAAAAAGTGGTGGAGTATGCCATCAAGGCAGGATTGGCACTGAACTGCAAAATCAATACCAAGTCCCATATGGACCGGAAGAATTATGTATATCCCGATTTGCCCAAGGCCTACCAGATCTCGCAATATGATGAGCCCCTCTGTGAAAAGGGCTATATTGAGCTGGACAGCGGCAAGCGTATCGGCATTACCCGAATTCATATCGAGGAGGATGCCGGAAAGCTTATACATGAGAACGGGTATACCTATATAGATTATAACCGCAGCGGGGTTCCGCTGATTGAAATCGTGTCAGAACCGGATATATCATCTGCCGAAGAGGCAAGAGAGTATGCCGAAAAGCTGCAGCTTATCATGCGCCATATCGGCATATCGGACTGCAAGATGCAGGAAGGCTCCATGCGCTGTGATGTCAATCTTTCGCTGCGAAAGCCCGGTGATACGCATTTTGGCGTGAGGACCGAAATCAAGAATATCAACTCCCTGACTTTCATTCAAAAGGCAGTCATGGCCGAGGCGGAAAGGCAGGCCGATATTCTGGATGCGGGAGGAACCGTTGTTCAGCAGACCATGCGCTACGACGAGCAAACCAACAGCGTCGCCCCCATGCGCGACAAAGAAAATTCCGATGATTACCGCTATTTCCCCGATCCCGATATTCTGAGATTCAGTATCGATGATGGGAAGGTGGAGGAAATCCGGGCATCCCTGCCCGAGCTTCCCTTTGACAAGCTCAAGCGGTACGTGAATGTCCTTGGGCTTCCCGAAGCCACGGCTAGACAGATTTTCAAGTACAGGAAAGTGGCAGAATTTTTCGAAGGCGCGCTGGCCGAGGGGGCAGGAGTTAAAAATACTGCCAACCTGATTGTCGGCACCATCTTTTCCAATATGGACACCGAGGAGGAAAAGGAATTGTTTGCCGTCAGGATTTCCGCCGCTCAATTTGCCGCGCTTGTAAAGCTTGCTGATGAGAAAAAAATCAACATCGGAGTTGCCCAGGGCATCCTGCAAAAGATGCTGGACAGCGGGAAACCGGCGGAGGAATTTATTAAGCCGGAGGATCTTGTTGGTATCTCTGATGAACAGCTTGAAAGCCTGTGCAGGGAAGCCATCGATGCCAATCAAAGGGCGGTGGACGATGTAAGAAACGGCAAGGAGAAAGCCATAAACGTGATGTTCGGCTACATCATGAAGAAAACCGGCGGGAAGGCGGATATCCGCAAGGCCGAGGATATTCTGCGAAAACTGATCGGGCTTTAAAAAAACAGGATAGGAATGCGGCGGCGCCAGCAAAGGAAAGTTAGAGTGGCCGTCGTAAAAAGATGCAACATTAATCTGATAATGGAATACAATAATATAAAAGCACAGGAAATAAATCTTCAGATTTTCAATTTTGCATCTTGCAAAATAATGAGCAGTCTGTTAAAATAAAGCAAAATTAAATATAAGTATTATGAAACAAAGGCGTTTCACCTTTAGAGTGAAGCGCCTTTTTTAATTAAGATCTCCAATTTCATGCATGACCTGGATGCTGAACTTTGGAAGCTTGGGGTTTCCGCAAAAACCAAGCACAACGAGGTCGCACCCGCGCAGCACGAGCTGGCTCCGGTGTTTGCCACCACCAATATCGCAACCGATCATAACCAGCTTACCATGGAGATTATGAAGAAGGTGGCTGACAGGCACGGGCTAGCATGCCTCCTGCACGAGAAGCCATTTGCGGGCGTCAATGGTTCAGGTAAGCACAATAACTGGTCCATCTCAACCAACGATGGCAAGAACCTGCTTGATCCCGGCACCACACCATCGGATAACGCACAGTTCCTCATCTTCCTCGTTGCGGTTATCAAGGCTATTGATGAATATGCGGACCTGCTGCGATTCTCGGTTGCCACAGCCGGAAATGACCACAGGCTTGGAGCCAACGAGGCACCTCCGGCCATCATGTCCATCTTCCTTGGCGATGAGCTGACCAATGTTATCGAGCAGATAGAGACCGGTGTTGTCAAGAATAATGGGACCAGCAGAACCCTGGAAATCGGCGTCTCCACGCTTCCCGTTCTTCCGAAGGATACCACCGACAGAAACAGGACTTCTCCATTTGCATTTACAGGCAACAAGTTTGAGTTCAGGTCCGTGGGTTCTTCACAGTCCATAGCTACCCCGAACTTTATTATCAATACCATAGTTGCCGAAACCCTGAGCCAGATTGCCGATCGCCTCGAAAAGGCGGAGGACTTCAATGCAGAAGTAAATGCCGTGGTCAAGGAGATAATAAAGAACCACAAGCGCATTATCTTCAATGGCAATAACTATTCCGAGGAATGGGTTGCCGAAGCTGAGCGGAGAGGACTGCCCAACCTGAAGACAACAGTTGATGCCATTCCCGCATTAGTTGCGGAGAAAAACATCAAGGTCCTTGAAAAACATGGTGTACTGAACCGTGCTGAAATATTCTCCCGTTATGAAATATGCCTGGAGAACTACATCAAGACAATCCGCATAGAAGCCCTTACCATGATTGAAATGGCAAACAGGCAGATCCTTCCTGCATCGCTGGCATATGTCAGAAAGGTTGCGGATACCGTTGCTTCCCTCAATGCAGCAGGCGCTGATTCATCCGCCGCAAAGGGAAAACTGGATAAGCTTGTATCATTGACATCCAGCCTGCAGGCCGCCATCGATCAGCTGGGTGTGAAGTTGGAAGAGGTTGATGCGCATGAAGGTGATTTGCTTGAGCATGCCCGTACTTACAAGGACGTCATCATCCCGCTGATGGGCGAAATGCGCTCCTTTGCCGACAAGCTTGAAACTTTGGTGGATGCAAGCCTGTGGCCTATACCTACATACGGCGATTTGCTGTTTGGGGTCATCTGATATGTGCGTGTTTGAAAAGGGCAATGAGCCGTCAAATAAAAACCCGGTTCAGCGCCTGGTGTTTATGGTTTAAATACAAAAATGAAGTTAAAACTATAAAATGGGCAGATGATCATGTTTGGTCATCTGCCTTTTTATACACTTAAATATTCTACCAATACATCTTGTTTGCGGGAAAGCTCATTTATCCCATTATAAGCTTAAAGCCATCTGTCTTACCTTCTTCCTGGCATAGAAGAAACTGCAGACCTGACCGATGGACGCAAGCGCCCAGGTAACCGGATAGCAGGTATAAAGCATGTAAATGGTGGGAAACCATGAAAAAATGGTAGCCAGCCAAACAATACGCATCAGGCATGCTCCAACCAAAGTACAGAGCATTGGCAGCATAGAGTATCCCATTCCACGGGTCAATCCAGGAAATACATTCATAATACCGCAGGTAAAATATGTGATCATCATAATGTTGATTCTTGTCATGCCCAGCCGGATAACTTCAGGATCTGTCGTAAATATGGACAGCAAAGGTTTGCTTAATAATATGGTCAGCCCGCCTGCAATAACACATGTGGCAAAGACCAGGAATGTGCAAATCTTTGCTATCTTGTCAATCCTGTCATATTTTTTTGCTCCCATATTCTGTCCGGTAAAAGTAATTGCTGCATTGTAATAGGCGGTCATGGGTGTGGCCACAAATCCCTCGATATTTGACGCCGCCGAATTAGCCGCAACCAAAGAGGAGCCAAAGGAATTGATAGCCGATTGTATCAGCACATTGGAAATGGAAAATAACAGTGACTGCAGTCCGGCGGGAAGACCGATTTGCATAATCCGAAGCAGCTTTCTGCGGTCAATCCGAAGGTTTCCCATATACAGGCGGATTGATTCCTCCTTATTGCGGATAAGGCACTCAAGGGTTAAAAACATCGACAGATACTGGGTAATTGTTGTCGCCCAGGCAACGCCATCCACGGTCATATGCAGTACAAGGACAAAATACAAATTCAGAAATACATTAATGACACCGGATATGAACAAATAATACATAGGCCTGCGGCTGTCTCCGACTGCGCGCAGTATTGCCGCACCGAAGTTATATATCATACTGGCGGGAATGCCAAGAAAGTATATTCTCATATAGACAACCGACAGGTCAATAATATCACCGGGTGTGCCTATCATTATCAGCAAAGGCTTGCATAGCGTGAGTCCCAATGCCATTACTATGATACCGGCTATGAAGCTTACAATAATTGATGTATGGACTGATTTATTGGTTTCCTCAGAATTTTTGGCACCATAACTCTGGGCAACAATAACACTTGTTCCAACAGAAAGGCCCATAAATAAATTAACAATCAGATTAATAAGAGTACCGGTAGCCCCAACAGCCGCCAAAGCCTCTTTGCCGGCAAACCGTCCGACCACTACCAAATCTGCAGCATTAAACAATAGCTGAAGTATATTCATTACCATAATGGGCAATGCAAAAAGAATCATTTTCCCAAATAAGGGGCCGCTGCACATGTCATTATCCTGATCAGTCTTTATCATTTTCAACGCTTCCTTTTATTATTTCCATGTTATCATTTTCATAGAAAAATTCAGTAATATTTACAATACCACAACTCATCGACAAATTCCATCATTTTATTATTCCATTATACAAAAATAAAATGAGCTTTGTGCATGCTTGAAAGCTTTTGATTTAACAGTTATAAAATGGTAAAATGAAATAAAAATACCGCGCCAAACAATACGGGCCGAGAGGTATAAATACGTAAAGAGAGGAATCAAAAATGTATACAGCTTAACGGCAGGTCTTAAAGGCTGGGATGGTTTCAGTATAGCAATAGTAAAGAAATAAGGCTAAAACCTTTCAATATAAAATCTAAGGAGGAATATTGATGGCTGAGATTATTCAAATAAACGATTCCACATGGCGGATTGAAGATAACGGCGTGAGGTTTTTCTTACTGGCAGGAACGGAAAAGGCGATGTTAATTGACAGTGGAATGAATACGCCAAACGCAAAGCAAATTGCGGAAAGCATCACGGAATTGCCTATAATGCTTTTAAATACACATGCAGATCCGGATCATATTTCCGGAAACGCAGGTTTTGATTGTTTTTATATGCATCCTGAGGAAGAAGATAATTACAGGGCACACGGAGGTCTGGGAACTATTCTGCCTGTAAAAGACGAAGAAATCATAGATCTCGGAAACCGGCCTCTTAAAATTATATTCATACCCGGACATACACCCGGGAGTGTAGCTATACTGGATATAAACAGCAAAGTGCTTATTTCGGGAGACAGCATCCAGGACGGGAACATATTTATGTTCAAGGAACGCAGAAACCTTCCCCTTTATGCTGAGAGCCTGAAGAGGCTGTCCATGTATACCGATGAGTTTGACACTATATATCCGTCACATGGTTCGTTCCCCGTCGGCCCTGATTTGATTGCAAAGCTTATAGAGGGAGCACAGCAGATTATCAAGGGAACGGTGAAAGGGAAGGTTGTCGATATGTTCGGCACACCGGCAGTACTCTATAGATTTCCATACGCCGGTTTCTTATGTGATGATATTCATATTTGATACTATACATTGCCGGTAAATTGCTGTACACTTTTCGTATAACTTGAGAACAGGTGGTATAAATGGAGATTCTGGATGTTGTTGATGAACGGGGAAACCCGACGGGAGAAACAGTAGAGAGGGAAAAAGCTCATGAGGAAGGCATTATGCACAGGACATCCCATGTATGGCTTCTCAGGAAGAAGCATGGTAAGGTTCAGATTCTGCTTCAGAAAAGAAGTGAAACCAAAGAATCCTTCCCGGGCTGTTATGACATTTCAAGTGCCGGTCACATTCCTGCAGGAATGGATTTTGCAAAGTCGGCGATACGGGAGCTGCAAGAGGAGCTTGGCATTTCAGCTTCTGAACATGAGCTTGTTTTCTGTGGAGACAGAATTGTAATCTGGGATGACTGTTTTTTTGGCAAACCTTTTCATGACAGGCAGTTTTCGCGAGTATTTATTTTGTGGCGGGACAATGATGAAGATAAGTTCGTTCTGCAAAATGAAGAAATTGATAGTGTGCTTTGGATGGATCTTGATGAATGCATCGCAGCGGTAGAGAATAACCAAATAAGGCACTGCATATATCCTGGCGAGCTGAAAATGGTAAAGGACGCATTAAGAAAATCTTAAGGTTTCCATAAGCAAAAAGTGAAAAATGGATTAACGCTTTACGTTATAATGATTATGTGACATAAAAATAAGATGAAAGATGATGATGCCTATGGCTGCAAATATCCTAATTGCTGATGACGAACAGACTATAACGGATTTATTCTAGGACGGTGGACAAAAGCTAAATGCTGTGTTAAGTTATATTTCAGCAAAATATGGTTAGGCACAATAAGATGAGACAGGGGTTATGTGATGAATAATAATCAGTGGGCAGAGGAAAAGAATTGGCGGAGAGATGGGAGAAGGTATTTTATGAAAAAGATTAGGATAATCTTTGCGTTTGCTTTTATTTTTTTATTGGTTATTCCTCAAGTCGCTTATGCAAACATGGCGGCCCCCAAGGAATCGGACATTGCTTCTTCAATAACATTTGAGAAAAATGATGCGATATCAGTATTGTCAGAAACATTGGATATTATAGTTGACGGTGCGGAAGCAGATATTGCTGCGACTTACAGAATGAAGAATACTACTGATGAATACGTTTCCACACAATCAATGTTTCTTTCTCCGAATATTGAGAATAGTGGTGTGAAGGTGGCAGTCAATGGCATAGACACATCCTTTACAGCGGAAACTTACGCGTTAGAATACAGTTCAGGTATTGTAAAACGTGATTGGCGGTATGTCATACTTGCAAAAAATATGGATCAAAGCGATGGGCAAAAAGTCGACTCAATAATGTTTGAATTGGACTTCGCGCCAAAAGAGGAATATGATGTAGTAGTTTCTTATCGCTACCGTTTGGGAGGGTATCCAGATTACGATTACAATGCAAAACGAGGGGAAATACATTACTACCTTACACCTGCAGCTATGTGGAAGGACTTCTCAAAACTAACCATAAACCTATACCTTGATGAGGGTATGCCTGTTCTCAAAAACAGCAATTTACAATTTGAAAAAGCGGGTAAGCGTACCTATCGATATATATCAGATAAACTGCCGGAAGATGATTTAGAGATTGTCATTGACCAGAATTGGTTGCAAAATTTTATAGGTTTTTTTAAAAGCCCGTATTTAGGTATGAATTTATTAATAATATTTATGGTGTTTTTGCCAATTGTTTTAATAATACTGGCCATCATTCTTATAGCAAGGCACCTTAGAAAAAAAGAAAGGCATTAGATACTTTCAGGCTATTGTCTGGAGGACTAATAATGACGCAGGCTGATTATATTCGGATAGGGAAAGAACATTTTTAAAAGCTGTTTTGCCAAATATCGCTTTGTAAACCACCCGGCGCTCGCTATCGAGCAATGTTTTGATGCGATTAACGATATGGCAATCCAGGCAAAAGAAAATCTCTTTCTCTCATTTAAATTATTGAACAGCTTTACGCAGGAGGATTATGAACGCGTTCAGTATATTGAGAAAATCGTAGATCGGTATGAGGACAAATTAGGAACCTATCTATTGAAGGTTACAAAGAACGAACTTAGTGATGAGCAAAATGAGAATACAGGTAAGTTTTTGCATACCATTACCGATTTTGAGCGTATTTCCGACCATGCAGTCAATCTTTCAAATTCAGCGAAAGAAATTTACGAAAAAGGAATTGTCTTTTCGGATGATGCAAAGCAAGAGCTTCGTGTACTTGAAAATGCTGTCTCAGAGATTGCGGGAACGGCAATAGAGGCATTTATTAATAACAATTTGCAGCTTGCAGAAAAAATTGAGCCGTTGGAAGAGCTTATTGACGAATTGTGTGATGAACTTAAGCTTCATCATGTTCAAAGGCTTAAGCACGGGACATGTTCCCTGAATTCCGGTTTCGTGTTCAACGACATTTTGAATAATTATGAACGAATAGCGGATCATTGTTCCAATATTGCTGTTGCGATGATTGCATTGGAATCTGACAACTTTGATGCACATGAATATCTTGGCAGCGTAAAGCGAATGAAAAATGAAACCTATGAAAAGTATTTTGATGCATATTCGAAAGAGTACATTATTCAAAAGTAGAGGTTTCATGTAGATACCATTTATTATCACTGTTGATTTTGACACGATGGAAGAAACGCTGCTGGCAGACGTTTGGGGTGAGATAAGAAAACTGGATTAAAATGTGAAAAGTATGCACACAGAAATAAAGGGTTTCCACACATCGTTTTTTTCTGGGCTGTACTGCCTGAAAAGACGACGTCAGGAAACCCGTATTTTATATTTGCGTAAAATATCAAATCCCATCTGCATTAAGGCCATAGAGCCCCTTACCATTCTTACATTAGTGGTGTATCCCGTGCACGAAGTATTAACCGTACTGCAAGTTGCAGGGGGGACGGGCAGACCGGATTAGTGCGGTACATAATAATAAACAGAATATCGTTCTGTTTAATGTTGACGAACAACCCTTAAGCTGATATAATACTAAATAAACAGAACGATATTCGGTTTATGGAGGGCGCTTATGTTCAATGAGGAGATGTTTCCGGTAGGATACTATTCGTTTAATGATGATGAGGGACTTAATTTTCAATTGAATCGGTTCTACACTTTCGGAGTTTTTATCCGGGAAGAGCTTTTTGAGATTGGGCGGCAGATTGACAGCTTTGAAAAGTGGATATCACTTTTTATAGAACTGGGTGAACAGGCCGAGAATAATAATGAATATTTAAAGGCGGCTACCTGTTTTCGTGCAGCTCAGTTTTATACTCTCAGTGGAGAGAAAGATTCAGAGGGCAACAGTCTTAAGCATGTATTATATGACAGATGTGTAAATCTATATAATAAACATTTCTGTCAGTTATCCGGACTGAGGTTTGAAAGGATTCCTTTTCAGGATTATGAACTTCCCGTATACTATTCAGTGCGCGAGAACTCAAAAGGAACTATCGTTATACATGGCGGGTATGACAGTATCGCGCAGGAATTTCTGGCAATGCTGCCATACTTTATGGAAAAAGGCTATAATGCTTATATTTTTGAAGGTCCCGGTCAGGGAGAAGTCCTAATGCATCATGATGTCCGCATGACACCGGAGTGGGAACACTGTACGGGAGCGGTGCTTGATCATTTTAACCTGAATGATGTGACACTTATAGGTGTTTCTTTAGGAGGATATCTGGCAACAAGAGCGGCGGCTTATGATAAAAGAATCTCCCGCCTTGTAATGTATGACTTGATTTATGATTTCTATGGTGCGTTGCTGAACAGGATGGGCAGCTTTGGAAAAATTTTTGATTACCTGACTCGCCACCCAATGAACATCCTTTGGAAATCCCTGAATAAAAAGTTCAATCAGAAATACTTTACGAAATGGCTTCTCTTGCAGGGCTATTCGATATATGATAATATTCATACGCCCTGCGAGTATTTCAATCATATCAAAAAGTATAACACCAGAGACATTTCCGGACTGATAACACAGGATACTCTTGTTCTTGCCGGCGCAAGCGATATATATACTGTGTTTTATCAGGAGCAATTAGATGCTCTGGTTAATGCAAAGAGTGTGACAGGGAGAGTGTTCACTGAGGAAGAACATGCAGATCACCATTGCCAGGTAGGCAATATGGGCCTTTTGCTTAAAACCATTACAGATTGGATAGAGGAGAAATCATATGGCGAGAAAAGCGGTTCTTGAAGGCGGAAAAAGGGATGAGATCATTTTGACAGCAATGAAGCTGTTCTTTGAGAATGGATATGAGGCAACATCCGTACGTATGATTATGAATCAAGTCGGCGGAGAGATAGGTATGTTTTATCATTACTTCAAATCCAAGGAAGAACTGTTTGATAAGGTAGTTGAACGATTCTTTAAGGATTACAGGGAGAGATTTGAAGCATTGATTCAAACGTGCAATACGCCGGAAGAGTTCGTCGATGCATTTATTCCGATGTATTCGGAATCGATGAGACAGTTTAATATTCTGAAGGGAAATATTCACTGGACGGTTCAATATGCCATGTCTGCAGGAACGATAGCATCTATAAAACCGGCTGTAGTTGAACTCCTTGAAAGATGGAATGTAAAGAGTGATACCTCTATGGAAATACTGGCAGGGCAAATTCTGTACGGAGTTTCGGCTACAATTCATTCAAGTGATTTTGAGGCTATGGATCCGGATGATAAGCGGAAAAGTCTGATCACATTTATAAATAAACTGGTTTTTGTTAATATGGACAAAGAATAAGTCCATAGAAACAGTATTTAATACAGGGTAGGCACACAGAATGGCTGATACAATGCAGCATGTGGCTAGCCGTTTTGATTGCTGGATATATTTTGATTCGGTGGGTATGGTGCATACCGCCATATTCAAATATATCGGGAAAACACGGGATGAGCTTCGTGTATGCTGTTATGGATTTTTGTCTTCTCAGTACACCAAACATATACTAATAAATTTTGTATAAAAAGGTATTGACAATAGAAATCCATTTATGATATAACATAGTAAACAGATATGAATAGTGCGAAATACGATGACAGGAAGAGTAAGTTAATGGAGATCTTCAGAGAGAAACCCCCGCAGGCTGAAAGGGGTTTTAGATTAAGATTAACCGAAGTGCATCCTCGAGTACCGGATCGAAATATAGTAGACTCCGGCGGGTACACCCGTTATAGTGTTGAGGTATGTTTGTACCGAAAATGACGAGATGCCTGATTTTCATCAGGTAAACAGAGTGGAACCGCGGAATAAACTTCTGCCTCTGTATAGGGGCAGGAGTTTTTTTATTAAGGAATAGAAAAAGTCATAGTTATAAGAACGTTAAGCATGATTGAGGCGATAAAATATGAAACTTAACTGGCAGTTTATATTAGACAGCTTGCCCCTTTACCGGGACGCCGCATGGATAACACTTAAGCTTGGGTTTTGGGGTATATTGTTCTCTCTGGCAATCGGCTTAATATGCATTATAGCACAGTATTTTAGAGTTAAACTGCTGAGATCAATAGTACAGGTTTATATAGAGTTATCGCGTAATACTCCGCTTCTTATACAGTTGTTCTTTTTATACTTTGGGCTTACCAAGCTTGGGATAGCCCTAAGCGAGAATACATGCGCCATTATTGGCCTGTCCTTCCTGGGGGGAAGCTATATGGCCGAAGCCTTCCGGAGCGGTTTGGAGGCTGTAAGCAGGTCACAAATTGAGTCCGGACTTAGCATAGGGCTCTCCAGGGCGCAGCTTGTGAGATACGTGATCCTTCCCCAGGCATTTTCGGTCGGCATACCTTCAATAGGTGCAAATTGTATTTTCCTGCTTAAAGAAACCTCAATAGTGGGAGCAATTGCAGTGGTTGACCTTATGAATGTAACAAAGGATTTAATAGGCATGTATTATCAAACCTTTGAAGCCCTGTTTATGTTGGTGGCTGTATATTTGATAATGATTTTGCCTTTATCGATATTTTTGACATGGCTGGAAAGGAAGGTGCGGTATGCAGAGTTTGGGAATCAGGGTTCTGTTTAATGTGAAGAACATACGGCGCTTGCTTGAAGGCCTGATGGTGACGGCAAGAATTGCTTTCATCTCTATTTTAATAGGTTCGCTGCTTGGAGTTGTTCTTGGAGTAATCTGGACAGCAAAGAGAAAATGGATACGTTCGATTTGCCGCATATACCTGGAGATGTTTAGAATAATACCAATTTTCGTTTGGTTGTTTGTCATGTATTTTGGCGGTACTACTGCTTTGAACGTAGATTTAAGCGGAGAGACGGTTTCCATTATTGTCTTCACTCTTTGGGGTACTGCAGAGATGGGAGATATCGTAAGAGGCGCGCTGAAATCCTTGCCACAGCATCAGGTTGAGTCCGGAAAGGCTATAGGGCTTGGGTTCTGGGAACTTTACCGGTATATTCTGATACCTCAGGCAGTCAGGAGAATGCTGCCGGGGGCCATTAATCTGGCTACAAGGATGATAAAGACCACTTCACTGGTAGTTTTGATTGGGGTTATTGATGTTATAAAGGTAGGGCAACAGATAATTGAGTATTCACGCATAGAAATACCTACAGCATCATTTTGGGTGTATGGCTTTGTATTTATATTGTATTTCGCAGTCTGTTATCCTCTTTCTAAATTATCCAGAATGCTGGAAAACAAATGGAACAGATAGGGGTGTTAATCGTGAACAGAAAAACCAATGAGGTACTGCTTGAAGTAGAGGGCTTACATAAAAAGTATGACGGAATAACTGTCCTTGAGGATATTAATTTAAGCATAAATAAGGGTGAAGTTGTCGTTATTTTAGGGCCGTCGGGCTGCGGGAAAAGCACCCTTTTGAGGTGTCTCAACGGCCTGGAAAAAATACAAGGAGGTGATATAAGATTCCATGGCAAAAGCATTGTCAGCAAGGATGTAAACTGGCAGGAAATCCGTCAGCGTATTGGCATGGTATTCCAAAACTATGAATTGTTTCCGCACATGACAGTTATTGAAAATATTATCTTGGGCCCAGTGAAAGTACAAAAAAGAAATAAAAGTGAGGTTTTGGAACAGGCTAGACAGCTGTTGGACAGGGTAGGCTTGCTCGACCGACAGAACTCATACCCCCGTCAGCTGTCCGGAGGACAAAAGCAGCGAATAGCGATAGTAAGGGCTTTGTGTATGAACCCCGAAATTATGTTATTTGATGAAGTCACGGCATCTCTTGACCCTGAGATGGTAAGAGAAGTCCTGGATGTAATACTGGGACTTGCGAAACAGGGCATAACAATGCTTATTGTAACCCATGAGATGTCATTTGCCCGGGCTGTTGCCGACAGGATAGTATTCATTGATGAAGCAAAGATATGCGAAATAACGGATTCCCATGAGTTTTTTACAAAACCGAAGACGGAACGTGCTCAGCACTTCTTAAATATATTTCAATATTAAATAATAAAAGGGAAAGGAATGAGTAAAATGAAAAAAATCAAAAGAGCTATTCAACTATTAATGATTGCGGCATTAACACTGGGGGCGCTTGCAGGTTGCAGCAATGCCGGCAAAAAAACCAGTGCGACAGAAGTCAAGGGTTCCATAGCTGAAATTAAAGAGCGGGGCAAGATTAGAATTGGCGTGTTTGGAGATAAAAATCCATTTGGTTACGTTGATGAAAATGGTGAAAATCAAGGATTTGATGTGTATATTGCAAAAAGATTTGCGAAGGATCTTTTAGGTGACGAATCCAAGGTTGAATTTGTTCTGGTGGATCCTGCAAGCAGGGTGGCGTTTCTGGAATCAAACAAGGTTGATATAATAATGGCTAATTTTACGGTTACTGAGGAAAGAAAGCAAAAGGTGGATTTTGCAAACCCCTATATGAAGGTTTCCCTTGGAATAGTCTCTCCGGAAAGTGCTCCCATTACCTCGATCGAACAATTGAAGGGCAAAAAGGCTATTGTTGCCAAAGGAACTACCGCCGAGACCTTCTTAACTGAAAATTATCCCGAAATAGAGCAATTAAAGTTCGATCAGTATACGGAAATATTTGAAGCATTAAAGGATGGACGCGGCGCGGCTATAGTTAACGACAATACGGAAGTTATAGCATGGGCAAAACAGAATCCGGGGTTTGTAGTCGGTGTACCCACATTGGGCGGACAGGATACAATAGCGCCTGCCGTTAAAAAAGGCAATAAGGAACTCCTCGATTGGATTAACAACGAGCTTGAAGCCCTCGGTAAAGAGAATTTTATACATGAGGCCTATGATGCAACACTGGCGCATATATACGGAGAAGATTATAAGGAGAGCCTTGTGATTGAAGGCGGGAAATTAGAATAATTTAAGGTTTATAATTGCATAAAAAATAATAAACGCGATATTTCCAAAGAATACTCCTCTTAAGGTAAAATGGCAATTGAATAAGCCTATACCAGTAAGAGGAGTTTTCATTTTTCTTAGAAATGGATTCCGGTACAGGGGATTTAGATACATTATGAGTGGCAGTATTGTTTATTGATATATTTAGTCTGAAGGAATACAATATATGGTAGTTATTATAATCTGACGGAACACCAGGATAGGGTAAATCAAACAGAGTTTGCCTTATAATATGGAGATAATATTTTATTATTGTCAAAGTGAAGCGAAAGAGGAGTACAGTTGTGAAAAGATAAGATTATATGAAGGAAGTGTAAAATGGAACAAATCAGGCAAATTAAAATAACTGAACTGCAGGATTGTATTAAGGTAATTAACGAAAGCTTCGCGACGGTAGCAAGAGAATTTAACCTAACAGAGCAAAACTGCCCAAGGCATCCCAGCTTTATGAAAATTGATACGTTGCAGCAGCGGTATGCGGATGGATATCAAATGTATGGTTTATATGAGCAAGATAAACTTGTTGGATATGTGTCCATATCTGTTGACGATAATAATGCCGCTGAACTGCACAACCTGGCAGTCTTGCCCGGTTACCGCCATAAAGGGTACGGTAAGAGCCTGCTTGATTTTTGTGAAAAGAAAGCAAAAGAAATGGGATGCAACAAGATTAAAATAGATATTATTGAAGAAAACAAAGTACTGAAGGATTGGTACCTTAAAAATGGTTTCGTCCATCTTTTTACAAAGATATTTAATCATCTGCCGTTTACAGTAGGCTTCATGGAGAAGTACATATAAAAGAGGTGAAATCACCAATGATTTATTTTATTCATATAAATGAAATAGTTGACTATGAATCAAACATAGTACTATAATCAATTTATACAGTAAATTAACTTTGTAGGAGCTTATTATTTAACATCCGTCCAAAATAATGAAATTTTTGTATACAAAGGAGAAGCGTATGGATAAAAGAGCATTTGTACTGTCAAACAACAAGGAAGTAAACAAGCTTGTTTCAATACTCTTATTGGCTGTATGTTCGGTGGTATTTCCCGCCTTGATTATAATAACCAGTATCGGTGTATTCAAGATCGATATGACGCAGTTGCTGATATTCACTTTTGTCAGCTTTACTTTGGTTATTCTAAACCTTATATTTACAAGAAAGGGCATGAATCAGGAATTCCTGAAATACTTCAACATTTTTATAAGTACGATGATTGTTGGAATGCTTGCCACCAATATTCATATCGGAATATATCTTACATACCTTTTCGCCTGTATATTAAGCTGTCTCTACTATGACAGAATTCTTACCTTTACAGCATTTATCATTGGCTTGATAAGCTTGGCTGTAACTCAATATATTAGATTACAAATCACCGGAAGGGCGGATGAATATTTTCGCATACTGATGGGTTTTGTTATTGAGTTCGTTGCCATGTTCTTGTTGTTCAACCTGCTTATAAAACGTTTGAATAATATGTTTAATTCTCTCGCCGCTTCCGAACATCAAAAACAGATTCTTAACACCCTTGCTTCGGTAACTGAGAAGTCAAAGTTTTCTTCAGAGGTGCTTTTTGATTCAGTCAACCAGTTTGCGGCAGCAATGGACGAGACGGCAAAGGCCAACACGGAAATAGCCGATAATGCGCTATCAGCGGTGAATAGCTGTAAAGATAATCTGCAGTATGTACAAACATCATCGGATTTTATTATGAATATTTCCAAAGATTTGGAAACGGTATCAATCAAAGCCAAAGAAATGGCCGATGTATTCAATTCAAGTTACCAAGCTACACAACAAAGCAAGGAATATATGGATATAACAAAACAGGATATGGATATCGTTGAAAAATCAACGGCTGATATTAGAGACGTCATGATTTCACTTCTTGAGACAACCCGGGAAATCAACAACATCCTTAGTATAATTAATAACATATCAAGCCAGACAAACCTTCTTGCCCTGAATGCCTCTATAGAATCGGCCAGGGCAGGACAGGCAGGGAAAGGCTTCGCGGTGGTTGCTGAAGAAATAAGAAAGCTTGCGGAGCAATCCGGAAAGGCCACGAAGGATATAAGCAGACTTGTTACGGATTTACAGGATAAAACGAACTCGGTATATGAGACAATAGAATCCGGAACAAACAGTATTAAATCGTCCATTCAGAAGGTAATGCAGACCGCGGAGAAATTTGATGAACTGACAGAGCTTCAGGATATCATGAAGTCGAAAGTTAACGATATAGAATCTGCTTCTATAAATTCATCATCCCACAGCCGGAAGCTCAAAGAGGTTATCTCGAAGATAAGCAGCCTGATTGACAGTTCCCTTAGTGAGATTGAGTCCATTGCAAGTGCGACACAGCAGCAGGCTGCTACAATGGAGGAAATAACATCATCATTTTCTTCGATCGAAAACATTGCTTCCGACTTGAAGAACCTGAATGAAGAATTGGCGGCCTATAAAATGTAGCCGGCAGGGCTGGCAGCTGTCTTAATAAAGGGTTTTAAATAATAACAGGCGCGAGATTAAATATCCCGCGCCTGATAACCGTCGGAACCTTTGTTCCGTCGTTAACCGGGTTTTTCCTTACATACATATTTGGTGGAAAAGAAGAAGTATATTCATTATTAAAATCATTGCTGAAAGTACATATCAGTATAAAGGAGCAAGGCAAAAATTATAAAATTATTGACAAGAAAGATTTGGTATGATACAATACTAACGAACGTTAGATAGAGGAGGATCATATGACGGATAAGGTTTTACGTGATCGAATAAAAGAAGCAGCAGTTAAGCATTTCAATGCTAATGGTTATTATGGAACAACAATACGCAATATTGCGAAAGATGTTGGCTGCTCTCTTCCCATGATTTATTATTATTATATTAATAAAAAAGAGTTGTTCGATGAAATAATTAAAGAGGATTTTTTTAACCTCATAAAAAGACAGGCATCTCATTTGAAAAATGAAAATATAATTGATTTTTACACCAAGTTCATATATAGCTTAAATACCCTAAACGAGTATGATAAACTGGTATACCGGCTTGGAATCAAAGTCTACGAAACATTTGACGGAGACGAGGAATTGATGAATCTTATGGATGAGTGGGAAAAAAGCATATTACCAAGGCATCGTGAGATTCTCAAACCTTATACGAAGAATATAAATAATGAAAAAGCGGTAGTAAGAACGTTGGTACATTTATTAGAGACATTAATAGTGAATATAGTCGTGAAAAACCGGTATTTGCCTGAGGATGAGATAAGAGAAGAGATATCCATCGTTTTACAGGGCTGTATAGCAAATGAAGATGACTAAATACTGATAACAGAGGAGATAACTTTTAGAAAATTGCCGCAGACGGGATTTAATCTAACGAACGTTAAAATAAATAAATAAAAGGAGAGATCATAATGGAAATTGAAAAAAGGCTTGCATTATTGCAAAACACTTATGCGGTATCCATCGCAGAAACTGTAAACACATATAAGGGATTAAATGTGTTAGATGCAGTTGTTGAAAAAAGAAAAGAAAGGCTAATACAGACAGCTCCCTATCTGAATCAGCAGATGGGCATTAACAGCCTTGAAGACATCTTTCATGCCCTTTCTGAAGTCTATGGTTGTGCTAATTGGGAAGTAAAGAAAACCGGGGACGGGTATACTGCTGAAGCAACATCATGTAAACTTTGCGCACTTTCAAAGAAGATGGGAGGAGCAAATCCATGCAATGGCTGGTGCCTTGACCCGATGATTGCCATGATTACTGCCGCAGGCGGAATTGATGCCGAAAACATTACTGTTGAAAGTACGTTGATGAACGGAAATTGCTGTAAGATGCTTATACATATTCATGAAAAGCAAAATAATGTTTCCTAAAATACTTTGCATATGAAAGTAAAGGAATGTGAATAAATGAATGTTCTTTATGAAGATTGGTATGCCAAGAGAACCAAGAATGACCCAATACGGAAATTTTGCTTATGCGAGAAAGTAGATGAAGAGTATATGAGATCAATAATAGAGCGAAATATATGCAGAGATAGGGGTTTTATCAAAATGGGAAAGATGCAATTTGGCCGGAAAAAGGTATTGATATCGGGAGCTGTCATTTTGTTGCTGATAGTTTTCCAGGAAGTGTTGGGCTTTGTGGGGAGCGGCATTGCCGATATGTTTTCATTTGAGAGAATTGACCCCTATAAAGCATATGCCTGGAATATTGTTCATCATATAGCCCTATTGCTCCTTGCGCTTATTGCCATTTTGATATTAAAGAAGATATTTAATTTAAATTTTGGCTTTGATCTTGGTAACAGTAAAACCGGAACCAAATTTGTTACAATATATACCGCTGTTTTTGCAGGAGTCGCACTTGCTGTTCATGTGCTTATGATGGCAAATAATTCATTACCGGTATATGGCTTTCCCCTTAATAAAAGCAATATCATCGGCACCCTCTGCTTTCAATTGTTTTTAAGCGGACCGGCTGAAGAGATACTATACCGGGCACTGCCGATTACAATTCTCATGAAGGTGTTTGGCAAAAAAAACGAAGTTAAGTGGGGTATTACACTAGAATCAATCATAGCTGCTTTAATGTTTGCGATTGCCCATATAAAATGGTCATTATTCCCGTTTGCAATTGAAGCGGATTATTCTCAATTCCTCTATGCATTCGCGCAAGGAATTATTTCCGGCAAAGCTTACCAGGATACCGGAAGCGTCATTTATCCAATGATTATGCACAGTATAAGCAATGTATTAATGGTTGGAACCGGGTATTTATTTCTCTTATTATAGGTTATAGTGAATAAATATTAAATTGTGTAGAACCTTTCATTATCTTTTCTATGACTTGGTTCTACCTTTTTTTAATTAGATATTTTTATTTTTGATTTAATGTTAAAAAATTCATATAAGCATCTTACACCTCTTATTTAGTCACCACTTTTTTGACAATTGGGGAATTTTTTTTTATAATAATAATGTCATTATGACAGATCGATAGACAGACATATAAAAATAAAACTGAATAAAAAATTATAGTTCCGATTTAGGGGGTTACGAAATGGAAAAGTGCCTGCTGTCAATAGATTGGGACTATTTTATTTCTGAAAAAAAGAATAACAGGTGTTCTTTTATAGAGAATAACAGGAGCCTGATAGATCTTTGGTATAAAAGATACATCGAGGCTAAAGCGCGGGGAGAGGATATACAAGACGCGTTTCAACTCTCTTCAGAATGGGATAAATTCTGGGATAGTATTAAAAAACACTTCAGATTTGGAAAGAACATAAAAGCATATGTTTCAGACTCCCATGCCTTGTCGTATAAAATAGCAAAGGAAAACAACTGTTCTATAGTATATCTGTTTGATTCTCATGCCGACCTTGGTTATGGCGGACTTTCTTCTCTTGACTTTGAGGTCAACTGTTCCAACTGGCTTGGCAAACTCTTCAAGGATAAGCAAATCGTAAGAGCCAATATCTTTTACAGTCCATTCACATCGGAGAAACCGGAGCATTTCAAAGCAATAAACAATATTTACAACGTTGGGTACTATAAATTCAGTGATTTAAATGAACTTGAAAAATGTGTTTCAGTATCGGCAGTCCATATATGCAGATCGGGCGCATGGACCCCTCCATGGTTGGATGGAATGTTCGTTCAGTTCATTAACGCTTCCGGAATCCCATATGAAATGGTGAACTGCCCGGAAAGAAAATGGGATACGGACAATATAAGACTATCGGATATGATCGATTATTTAATGGCATAAATGATTTTAAAATCACGAATGCAGATGTTATGAAGGCAGATGCATATAAAGGCCCTTGACGAATAATGAATTATTCTTTAAAATATGATTAGCACTCAATGCCGGATAGTGCTGATAATGTGTTTAACTTCCTTTACTTTTGCGATATATATTTATAACGCTGGTCGTTATTAATATTTTATCTAAGAAGTTTGAGGATTTTAAACGCATTTTTTTATTGGGTGCAAAAACAGGTATGACAAAATAAGGAGGGATGCATATGAAGGCATTATTTTTAGCAGGTGGATTTGGAAACCGATTAAGACCAATTACAAACTACTTGCCTAAACCAATGGTGCCGGTTATGGGCAAACCTCTGCTTGAAAGAAACATCGAAAGGTTAAAAAAACACTGTATTGATGAAATAGTATTAAGCACATGCTATAAGCCCAAGGAAATCAAAAATTATTTTGGTGACGGCAGAAGATGGAAGGTGAAAATCAGCTATATATCGGAGGATACACCATTGGGTACGGCAGGTGCAATTAAAAACGCGGAAAGGTTTTTCAATGAGAGTTTTTTGGTGTTTAATTCAGATATCGTAAGCGATATCGATATTTCTGATATGATACGGTTCCATAGGGAAAGAGGAGCGCTGGCAACCATTGCGGCAACACGGGTCGATAATCCTTCGGACTATGGAGTCATAGAGCATGATGAAGAAGGATTTATTACTTCCTTTAAAGAAAAACCCCGGCGCCATGAGACAAACTCAAACCTTATTAATGCAGGCGTATATATCTTTGAACCGCAACTTCTTAATGAAATACCCTGCGGAAAGGCGGTGTCGGTTGAACATGAAACATTCCCTTTGCTCCTTCGAAAGGGATATAAATTAGCAGTATATAACAGATGCTCATACTGGCTTGATCTTGGTACTCCCGAAAAATATTTAAAGGTTCACAGGGATATCCTTGAAGGAGTTTTTCAATCAGAAGATTATGACTTTTGCAGAAATCCGCAGTTTATCAGCAATACAGCAAGGATAAATCCCAGTGCCACAATTATCGGGCCTGTATATATAGGGAACAATGTTGAAATTGGCGCTTTTTCCGTAATAGGCCCCAATACTGTCCTGTGTGATAGTTCATCCGTAGGAATTGGCGCAAGGATTGAGGGAAGCGTGGTATGGGACCATGTTCATGTGGGTAATGGGGCGTCGATAATAGATTCCATTGTTATGTCAAATTGCAAAGTTGATAAGGAAATCAAAAAGAGCAGTATTATATATGCCGGAAATCTCAGCTATTCGATAGCGGCAGTACGGTAACGGCGGTATGATGGCACAGGCAAGGTTGACATTTATTATATATGAATGTTAATGTGAAGGAGGTTTTGGCATGGTATTAAATAGAATACGGAATGTGGCGTTTTTGAGTACATATCCTCCAAGAGAATGTGGACTGGCGACATTTACCCAAGACCTGGCAAGGGAGCTTGATAAAATAAAACTGTTAAGCAATCCCAAGGTAATTGCCGTGAGCAATGATGACTATAATTACAGCGGCAGGGTCATTCTTGAACTCCGGCAGCATGACAGGGAAAGCTATATCAACACGGCAAAGGCTATAAATAATTCGAATATTGAGCTTGTCATAATAGAGCATGAGTATGGAATATTTGGCGGTGAAGCAGGGGAGTACATCCTTGATTTTGCTGACAAACTTCAAATACCCTTTATAACCACACTGCATACCGTACTTTCCAACCCGACGCCTAAGCAGAAGGAAATATTGAAACAGCTGGGTAAAAAGAGTGCCAGGATAGTCACCATGGCAAAAAATACAAAGCCTATTCTTCAGAAAACCTATGGCATGGATCCTTCAAAGGTGGAAGTGATTCATCACGGAGTACCGTACAAGGCTGTTGAATCGAGAGATAAGCTGAAGGAAAAGTACGGCTTCTCAGGCAAAAGCGTTGTCAGCACCTTTGGCTTGCTAAGCCCCGGAAAGGGAATTGAATATGGAATTGAAGCGATTGCAAAGGTTGCCGGGGACCATAAGGAAATTGTCTACCTGATACTCGGGCAGACACATCCCTGTGTAAAAAAAGAGTCGGGTGAGGCTTATAGAGAAAAGCTTAAAAAAATGGTTGACGATCTTGGTATCGGAGAATATGTGAGGTTTGTCAATAAGTATCTTACAAAGGATGAAATCATAGAATATCTGCAGTTGTCAGATATTTACATGACCCCATATATCGGCAAGGACCAGGCGGTCAGCGGAACCCTGGCTTACGCTGTGGGGTATGGCAGGGTTATTGTATCAACACCATACAGCTATGCAAGGGAAATGCTTGCTGATGGCAGGGGCCTGTTAGCGGAGTTTGGTGATGCTGATTCACTTGCAAGGCATATCAGGTATATCCTTGAGAACCCGCAGGCGAAAACAGAAATGGAGAAACGGACCCTAAGCGTTGGCAGGACAATGATGTGGGAAAATGTCGCTAAACAATATACAAAACTGTTTATCGACACGCTTGATAAAACTGTGGCTGCGGGCATGGTGATTTAATAAAAATGCATTGTTTCAGCAATATATTGAATGACGACTACATCTTCCTGCTGACGGATGATACCGGTATGCTTCAGCACTCGAAATTCTCCCTGCCTGATCCGGAGCATGGCTATGTCACCGAAGATAACGCCAGGGCTTTGATAATGGCGCTTATGCTTTATGAAAAATATAAAAAGAAGAAATATCTCAATCTTGTTTACCGGTACGCTTCCTTTTTGCTTAATGCACAGAATGAAAACGGCAGGTTTAAAAACTTTATGAGGTATGACAGGAAATGGCTTGAGGAGGAAGGGACGGAGGATTGCTTCGGAAGATGCCTGTGGGCGTTAGGCTTTGCTCTTTCTAACCTGCATACCCCAAATGGCGTTAAGCAAGGTTTACTATACATGTTAAATCGGGCAATGCCCCATGTGACAGTTCTCAATTCTCCCAGGTCAAAAGCGTATTGCATTATCGGCCTTGCCCATCTTGAAGGCGGGAATATAAGCAGGCTCATTTTTGAGACCGCGCAGACCCTATGCAGGCAGTATGATGAATACAGGGACGGGGAATGGAAATGGTTTGAGAATGTTTTAACTTATGGCAATTATGTTCTTCCATGGTCTCTAATAAAAGCGTATAGGGTTACTGGTGAAAATAAATTCCTTGAAGTAGCCATTGAGAGTCTTGAGTTCCTCAATGGAATAACTTTCAGGAAAGAGTACTTCAAACCCATAGGGTGCCATGGGTGGCTTGCCAAGGGAGCGAACCCGGCAGAGTTTGATGAGCAGCCAGTGGAGGCATGCGAGGGGCTTTTAACCTGTTTGGAGGCTTATGAGGCAACAAACCAAAGAAGCTACCTGCAAAAGGCTATAAAATGCTATGAGTGGTACGTAGGATTTAATTCAAAGGGGGTCTGTCTTATAAATACAGAGTGTGGAGGTTGTTACGACGGTCTTACAAAAGAGGGTATAAATATGAATATGGGAGCTGAAAGCCTTATTTCATATGTTATCTCATATATAAAAATTTCTGATTTTATCCAAACTGCCCACCGTTAATTGTTAAATGCCCCTTTTGCAATCAAAAGCCATTGCTTGGCAATATATAAGGTACCTGCCATATGATTCGTTTTGCCCTTTGATATGTATTTGTAATAGCATATCAAAGGGCTTTTTATTTATTGTAAATAATCTAAAACGGTGTATTGAATACTTATGCTTTTTCTCATATAATGGAAAAAAATATTATTAACATAAAGCGGACAGGGTAACTCATATCTGATTTTTATAAAATTTGAGGGCATATGAAATGGTGAAAAGAATGGATATTATCAGGGTCTTGAATTTAAGAACAATGAAGCAAACCGCGGTTGATTTATATGATTGGACAAGGGATAACTATCCCGACAGCGAAATTGTAATAATTGGACATAGTTACGGGGCAGGAATGGCAGCATATCTGGCAAGTGTCAGGGAATGCCGCACTTTGATTATCGCAGCAGGATACAGGGACATTTCGGATTTATATAATAAAATCATTCCGGTATTTTGGGGACCGATGAAGGTTTTTATTTCAAACAACATACGCACTGCGGAATACGCCGCAGATGTGGATTGCCCGGTTTACATTATCGGGTCAACCGGTGACCGGGTTCTTGGTTATACTTTGCAGGAAAAGCTTGCAGCTGGCTTCAAAAATGTGCAAGTTAAAATATTCGATGATATTGCTCATGAAGATTATTTTATATCGGATGATGTTATCGATTATATAAGCCGGGTTATTGGATAGGAAAAATAAAAAAAGATATTGACTGTAAACCTTGTGCATAGTTTACGATTGCTTTAGAAAGGAGGCCATGAAAATGACAATAAAAGAAATTGAACAGATCCTGGGGATTCCTAGAGCAACCGTAAGATTTTATGAAAGGGAAGGGCTTATTGAGCCGACAAGAGAGAAAAACGGATATCGTGACTATTCGCAAACGGATGTTATACGACTTAAGAAGATAATCATTCTTCGCAAGATAGGTCTGTCTGTTAACGAAATATTGGATATTTTTGATGGGGCCAAAACATTGCCGGATGCACTTGGAGAGAACATTGCCAACCTTCAAAATCAAATAGACGAGCTTAGCGGAGCAAGGAACCTTAGCCGCAAGATGTTGGAGGATGGAGTGGATATAACCTCCTTTGACGCGGATATGTACTGGGATGTCATTGATGAAGAAGAGAAGAAGGGTAACTCATTTATTGATATCGCTAAGGATATTGCCCGCATGGAGAAGAGAAATCTGATTAGCTATTTCAGCTGGACATCTGTTGACGGGGAAGCCTACGATTCTTTTCCAAAGATTATACTAAATGCTGTGATTATTGCAGCAATTGCCGGATGTATTTTATGTATAATAAGAGGGACATGGAATATTGGAAATTTCATTGACGGTATCATTGGAATTATAACTATTATGCTGGCGGAAGCTGTTCTTAGTGTGCCTCTTTATTTTCTTGGAAAGAAATATGCATGGATTCGAAAGAACAGAAATAAGGCTTTGATTATAACGTGCCTGATAATCTGTGTTGTGTTTCTAATCCTTATTAGTTTTTAGCAGAGAAATTATAAATTTTTTTATTGACAAAAACTAAGAGGGGAAATACATATGAGTAATATAAAAAGAATAAGATGCGGCCATGTGAATTGTTATATAGTGTCTGATGGTGTTACTGGCATCTTGATTGACACTGGAAAGAAAAAATATCTGGACGCTGTAATTGAAGCATGCAAACCATATGATATTAAACTGATTGTGTTGACTCATGGACATAGCGATCACGCGGAAAACGCTGCCGACCTGTCAGAAATGCTTAGCGCTCCGATTGCCATACATAAGGATGATGCGGATTTAATTGAGTCGAATAATAATCAATACATGTCAGCCCAATCTTTTTTGGGAAAGGTTATTCTATCCGCCTCTCTCAAGGAGTTCTCAAGAAGTAAAATGAAATCATTTTCCCCATCCGTCTTTCTTAAGGACGGAGATGACTTATCGGAATATGGCATTAATGCAAAAGTCATCGGATTAGCGGGACACACGAAGGGCTCCATAGGCATTGATGTTGATGAAAAGGTTTTAATAGTGGGCGATGCGCTCATGAATATGTTTTATCCGACTGTTTCATTGTTATACAATGATGTAAAGGCCATGCTGGATAGTACCAGGAAAATAACCGGGCTTGGAGACAGGATTATATACTTCGGTCACGGGAAACCCGTTAAAAATAAGATATGGGATTGCATGGAGTCAAATACGGCATCAAGAAAATTGGCGGAAAAGGCCGGTTTTGATATAAAAACCTACCACAGATAATTCGTATTTATCATATGGGGGTCATTCTATACATCCTTCCGAGTGGTGTTATTTTTTTATGTGAATGCCAGAATATGCAGGATAACAGAAAAGCAAAAAT
>Ga0134104_1000376_pt1 | contig 54097 bp, 44 predicted proteins | sample 15_3_2metaG_FD_94455 | JGI IMG/M metagenome (GOLD analysis project Ga0134104, IMG submission 94455) | Switchgrass degrading microbial communities from high solid loading bioreactors in New Hampshire, USA - 15_59_3.3_214_A2 metaG | ecosystem: Engineered > Bioreactor > Semi-continuous > Anaerobic...
AGATTTTGAAATATTCCGAAATATCGATGGGATATTTTTCTAATATCTGCATAAATTATCTGTTCATGCATTTCTCAATGTTTCCCAAAAACCGGGTTGTATATTGGCCATTACAGGGGTAAAATTGTTGGAGGACTTAAAGTGGTATGAATAGATACACCTTGGATGGAATGTTTATTCACTTGCTTTTATGGAGGTTCTATGCTGACAGATATTGAAATCGCCAGGAACGCCAGAATGCTGCCAATAGAAGATATTGCCGGACAGTTGGGCGTAGGCCGCGAGTGGCTGGAACTGTACGGCAATTATAAAGCCAAGATCAGTGACAGGCTGCTGGACAGGCTGAAGGACAAGCCGGATGGCAAGCTTGTGCTGGTAACGGCCATCAACCCCACCCCGGCGGGCGAGGGAAAAACAACGGTGACGGTCGGCCTTGGACAGGCCATGGGCAGGCTCGGCAAGAGGGCTGTTATAGCCATCCGGGAACCTTCCATGGGTCCCGTAATGGGTTTAAAGGGCGGGGCCGCGGGCGGAGGGTATGCCCAGGTGGTTCCCATGGAAGACATAAACCTACACTTCACTGGCGATCTGCATGCCGTTACTGCGGCCAATAACCTTCTGTCCGCCGCGATTGACAACCATATCCACCAGGGAAACGCATTGGGCATCGATCCCAGGCAGGTTGTCTGGAAGAGGGCCATGGACATGAACGACCGGGTTTTAAGACAGGTCGTCGTGGGCCTCGGGGGCAAGGCAAACGGTTTCCCAAGGGAAGATGGCTTCGTAATAAGCGTGGCGTCCGAAGTGATGGCCATACTGTGCCTCTCCCGGGACCTGATGGAACTCAAGGAGCGCCTTTCCCGAGCTATTATAGGCTATACCATGTCGGGCAAGCCCGTCACCTGCGGGGACCTGAAGATGGAAGGCGCCATGGCCATGCTGCTGAAAGACGCCATCAAGCCCAACCTGGTGCAGACCCTGGAGAACACACCATGCCTTATACATGGCGGTCCCTTCGCCAATATCGCCCATGGCTGCAACAGCCTCATCGCGACAAGGACAGCACTCAAACTGGCGGACTGCGTCATAACCGAGGCCGGTTTCGGCGCCGACCTTGGCGCGGAAAAATTCTTCGACATCAAGTGCCGCTATGGAGGTCTTACGCCATCGGCGGCGGTTATAGTGGTCAGTGTGCGGGCGCTTAAATACAACGGCGGTGTGAAGAAGGACCAGTTGACCATGGAAAACCTGCAGGCCGTCGGGGCAGGCATTCCAAACCTGAAGAAGCATGTGGACAATATCAGGAAATTCGGCGTTCCCGTGATGGTCGCCATTAACCGCTTCCCCACCGATACACCGCAGGAGATCGAGCTGGTCCGTGAAATGTGCAGCAGTTGGGGCGTGGATTCAGCCGTGGCCGAGGTATTCGCCAGGGGCGGTGAAGGCGGGCTTGAACTTGCCGAAAAGCTGTGTGCGCTTATTGACAGGGAAAAGCCGGATTTCAGGCCTTTGTACGATACGAACCTGCCTGTGAAGGAAAAGATAGAGCTGATATGCAGGGAGATATACGGCGCCGGGGCGGTGGAATACAAGGACCGCGCGCTGAAGGAGATTAAGAAAATAGAAGAACTGGGGATGGGCAACCTGCCCATATGCATGGCAAAGACCCAGTTCTCCCTTTCCGATGACCCAGCCCTGCTCGGGGCTCCCAGCGGTTTTGAGATTACAGTCAAGGAAGTGCGGCTCTCAGCCGGGGCTGGCTTCATTGTAGCCCTTACCGGGGATATTATGACCATGCCGGGCCTTCCGAAGGACCCCGCCGCCACGCGTATGGACATAGACAGCGAGGGGCGGATTACCGGGTTATTTTGACGTAAAGAAGTAAGAAGTCAGAGGTTAGAGGTTATGCTTCGAAGCCGGGCAATAATATCTAACCTCTAACATCGTACCTCTCATCTCTATATTTAGAGATTGCCGTGTTCTACCTGCGTTCAGTTCGAAATGACAGGCAGACAGACCTTTTCCAGGAACCTGCTTAAAACAACGTATCATATTGCCTCATGAACCGTACATGGTGGTCGTACTCGTCGATCACCTCTTCCAGCATCCCTGAAAAATTCCTCTGCGCCCAGCTTCTCCTGCTGTTATAGTACCTGTTGGCCACGCGCCAGAACTTCTGGGGGAACAGCAGCATGGCCTTCATGACCACAATCTCGTCCCTGCTTAGGGGTTCCAGCCCGGAATATGCCTCCAGCAGCATGGAGGCCTTGGTTATATCCCAGTCGCATTTCCGCATCTTTCGCCTTATGAGGTTCACCAGGTCATATATCCGGATCTCCTGGCCGCAGGATTCAAATCCGGTTATGGTGGCGGTCTGCCCCTTTATGAATATGTTCTGGTAGGAATAGTCCCGGTGGCAGATGCCGCCCTCCCGTGCAGTTTTTTCAATAAGGCGCTGGTATTCAGGACCCCGGATAAGGTCCAGGCTCTCCTCGGCCAGGGCTATGAACTTATCCACGCAGCTTAAGTAGATATAGTCAAATGCGCCGCGCTCACGCTCAGCCTTCCTTCTCATACGGATTATCTCATCATAGCGCTTGGAAAGGCTTTCTGAAATCCTGCCCAGGTCATTGGGGGCGTAATCGCCGCTCCCTTCATATTTGAAGCCCTTGCCGGCCTTGTGCATGGCCGCCAGGGCATATGCCGCACGGACCGCGTCGCCGTCATCCCCGAACTCGCACTCATGGCCGTCCACAAAAGGAGTGAGCAGGTACAGCCGCCCGTCTATGACGGAATACGGACGCCCGTCCACGGTCAGGCAATATGTATCCAGGCTTGTAAACCCGTTATCACACAGGTATTGTTTTGCATTATGCACGTAGAGGATCCGGCTCTCGGAGCATTGGCACGGTTTCAGGTATTTCCGCCCCGCGTCGGTGTCCAGGATGTATCCTGCCCTGCATGATTTTACGGCGGAAATGCTCAGGCCATATGCGCTCTCCACTTGCTCTTTTGATTCCAGCATTTTGTAATCACGTCCCGGTATTATTTGCAACCCCGAGCTGTTTCCAGGTCTGCAAAAACATTATATGTGCCGGGGAAAGGATATATGAATTAGCCCCTTTCCGGGCTGGGACGGGGATAACAGCCCCAGGTCAGAGCAGGAACCCCAGGATCACCAGGAGTATGATCCCGGGAAGGCCCAGGATTCCGGCCACCAGGGCTGAAACAATGTTAAGGGGAATGAAAAGTCCGAATGGCTGCCCCAGGAGATTGATAAGCAGAATGGCGAGCCCGCCCAGTACGCCGTTGATGATCAGCTTCAGAATGATCTTCATGGGCAGAAGCAGCGCCTTTCCCAGGGCAAGAACAATTAGAACGCCTGCAACCCAGGCAAGAACGATCAGTCCCTTATCCACGCAAAACACCCTTCCAAAAAACAGAAACGGTTATCCCGCCGCATGGCCGAGCCATCATACCAGGAATAGCCGTTTTCTTTTGTGCTCCGGGAACATGTCCGCGGCTGCCGCGGCAGTATAACCCGGTTATTAATTTATATACAGAAGGGCACTGAAAAATTCATCGTGCCTGGAGGGCTTTCGCCTTTCTCAGCAGGTACTCGTAACGTATCTGGGATGCCTTGATGCGGTAGGCGTAATAATCCACCATTTCCTTGCAATCGGCGTCCTCGAAATTCAGAAGGTCGTTCTGCCACTCCAGCCATGCCTCATGGATGGTTTCATAAAGCTCCGCCCGGGAAGGGTCTTCACGGGTGCGCCCGAATATCCCTGAACGCTTTCCGGATACCTGCCCCAGGGCGCTCAAAAGCCCGGTTCCGGGTCCTGCGGCTATTTGCTCTGCCATACTCAACCTCTCCGTTTCCTTGTTCCTTTTACTGTTATAGAGTATGGGCAGAAATTGACATCTTATACACGCATCCGGGCGGCAATTACGCGCTCCGTGCCTGAAAGGTCCTTCAGGGACATGGTTTCCATGCCATGGCCCTGGAAGATGTCCCGGACGCCGGCCGACTGGTTGAAGCCGCATTCCACAAGGATGACGCCATTCTCGGCCAGTATTTCCGGGGAAAGGCGGGCCAGCCGTTTATAGAAGATAAGGCCGCCATCGTCCGCAAACAGCGCCTGACTCGGCTCATATTTTTCCACCGCAGGCATGAGGCCTGTTTTGTCGTCCCGGGGGATATAGGGCGGATTTGAGATGATAAGGTCATATTTGCATCCGGTAAAACCTGAATCATTGAGAAAATCGGCGCGTATAAAGCGTATTGCGCCTGAAACGCTGTTAAGCTCTGCATTCTGCCTGGCGGTTTCCAGGGCTTCCTCCGAGATATCCAGGGCATCCACCGTTACATAGGGGGCATAACGGGCTACTGAAACCGCAAGGCAGCCCGAACCGGTCCCTATGTCCAGGACTCGCCTTATGCCCTGGTTTGACACTCTATACAGGCTGGGGTCTATGAAGGGCTGGTCGCACCCCAGTGAGAAAAGCGCGGCTTCTGCAAGAAGTTCCGTATCGCTTCTTGGGACAAGGACACCCGGGTTGACTTTGAACCTGAGGGACATGAACTCGCATTCACCCGTGATGTACTGGAACGGCTCGCCCCGGCTCCTTCTTTCGACCAGTTCCATGAACCGGCGGATCTCAGGCGGATCCAGCTCCATTTCGGGATGGGCATATATGAATGCGCGGGGCTTGTTTACAGCCCATGACAAAATAAGACCCGCCTCAAAAGCCGGGTCTTCAATTTGCGCCTGCTTAAGCATCATGGTTGCTTCATTCAGCAGCCTGGAGATTTTCATCCTTTGCGCACTCCCCCTCCTCGTTCTCCAGCACGGCCTTCAGGGAAGCGATGGCCACTTCTATCATGCTGTCGTCGGGCTCCTGGGTGGTGATCTTCTGGAGAAGTATCCCCGGGTAGCTTATGAGTTTAACCAGCCTGCTCTCGGATCTTGCAGCCAGCTTGAAAAGCTCATAGGACACGCCGGCTATGACCGGCAGCAGCGCAAGCCTTATAACCACGTTGAGAAGCTTGTTATGCCAGCCCGTCAGCGCAAACACCAGTATGCTGATGATAACCACCACGAAAATGAAGGTGGTGCCGCACCGGGGATGGAGCCTGGTGTGCTTCTTTACATTCTCCACCGTCAGTTCATCCATGTTTTCATAGGCAAAGATGGTTTTATGCTCGGCGCCGTGATACTGGAACACACGTTTTATCTCCCTGTTCTTCGACACGATCCAGACATAGGCCACGAAGATGACAATCCTGATTATGCCTTCCGCAATATTGGCGAGGAACGCGCCCGAAGCCGTATCCTTGTCAAATGGCAGAAAATCTGCCACAAGGTTGGGCAGGAGCATGAAAAGGCCGATGCCTATCGCCAGCGCGAAGATGAGCGAGACATACATGATTATGTTCGTGGACTTGTCGCCGAATTTCTTTTCTATCCACTTGTCGAACTTGCTTTCCGATTCCTCAAATTCCACGTATTCTGCCGATTCCATAAGGGCCTTTATACCAACGACCATGGACTCGATCATGCTGATGCCTCCCCGGATGAAGGGAAGACCCAGTATCTTGTTGCGTTTCGTTATGGGTATATAGGTCCTGGTGGTGGTGACAAGCTCGCCGCTGCTCTTACGGACTGTGGAGGCCACGGTGCGGTTTCCGCGCATCATGACCCCTTCCATCAGGGCCTCCCCGCCTATATTGCAGGTTCTCTTAGGTTTAAGCCATATTTCTTTATCCATAAACAACCTTCATTTCTTAATAAAATAGGCCCGCACGGGGGTTTCCGGGCTCCGGTCCTCCCTGTCCATCCCCTCCCGCCGGGAAATAACTGAGAATTTCCCGCCATATGCAAAAACGGGCACAGATTGATTATACAGCATGAGGGAGCGGCAAACAAGGCGGATCGGTATGGCGGATGCAGGAAGGGCCTTAATTTTCATAATCCCATGTATATTTTTTCAAATGCTGCCCATACTGAGAATGACCTCACAATACATTTTGACCCCCTTTACTGGCCGGCTTAACCGCCGGCCCCTTTTTTGCCGATATATCCATTGTATAAAGGCCTTTTCTTTCGCGCGCCTATAATTAACCGGGAGTGTACAGTCTTGAGAAGATTTATTTTACTGATTTCCATGGTGTTTATCATATTGGGTATGGCTTTGCCCCCATTATCGCTCGCTGATACCGCTGGTACCCTTCCCGCCCCGGGGGAAATCTCGGCGAAAATTGAAGACAACTACGTCCTCATAACCTTTGAGGGAGCCGGGGAAGGCCAGTATACCACTATTGAACGCAGCATCGATTCAGGCGAGTTCACCATTATGGCAGTGGCGGGCTCAGGTGTGACAAGTTACAAGGATTATGGCATTACCAACGGACACATATACAAATATCGTGTCCGCCGGTACACTGAAAACAACACCAGTCCGTATTCAAGGGAGATCGAGGTAATCTATCTCTACCCCACGCATTTGTACATCACCGGCGTATACAGCGACCAGGTAAATATTACATGGGGCTATCCACAGTTGCTTATCCCCCGTACTGTCAACATTGAAACGATAATCGAAAGGAAAGCCGACGGCAAGTCGGACTGGACCGAGATCTACAGGGCGCCTTTCTACCAGTTGGAGTTCAGGGACTATGGCCTTGATCCCGACACCCTTTACTTCTACCGGGTCCGCACCCTGTATCCGGACGGCCAGTATTCCAAGTACATGCCCTCGACGGGCGGCGTTTTCAGAAAGACTACCATACCCCTCAAAACGCCCCTGACCGGGTTTGCGGTTACCGACAACAAGATCCGCCTGGATTGGGACAGGGAGGAAATAAAGGACCATATGGTCTACCTCCAGAGGCAGGACAGCTTCGGCAATTTCGAAACCATTTTTACTTCGTCCACGGCGGACCATTATATTGACAACTCTGACGAGATCATGCCCAGGGAGGAGTACACCTATCGCCTTTACCTGGGCTCCGCTTCGGGCTCGGTTTCTGTATACACGGAATCGGTGACCATAAAGGCAGAAACCATCCCTGCCCCGCCCCAGGTAACGGCCTCACCCGGCTCCTACGGCAGGATAAACCTGTCCTGGGAGTATCCCTATGACGTGGAGTCCGGGTTTGAGATATGGCGCAAGGAGCAGGGCAAGATCTGGGAGAAGGTCGGCGAGACGGGCAGAAATACAGACACGTGGACCGATTATTCAGCCCATACCGGTACGAGCTACCGCTATCGCGTCCGGGCGGTCCGCGGAAAAAACGTTTACTCCGACTTCGCTGTTTCCGAACTGGTGAATAACGCCGATCCTTCCATACCCGGCAAACTGTTCTTCGTTCCCGCAGGAAAATACATACTGATAGGAACAGACGAACCCGCCCCGGAATGGGTTAAGCACACTCTTGAGTTAAGGACGGGCATAAACGAGGAGTGGCGGGATTATACCCTCAGCCAGAGGGAGGGAAGCCTTTTGGTGTATTTCTTCCCTGCCGAAGGAAAGGAGTACGAGTTCAGGATCCGCTGCGAGAACCAGGGGAATATCTCCTACGGACCTGTGTACCGTCTGCCCGCATCGGTCCCCGAAGCCCCTGCCGGCCTGCGGGTTGCATACATGGGCTCCAACCGTGTGCTTCTTTCATGGAGCGATACAAGCAAATCCGAGGACGGCTACCGCATTTACAGGATCGAAGGCCAGAAGCGGACCCTTCTTGGAACAACGCAGGCTAATGCCGTAAGCTTTGCCGACACAAAGGCCGTTCCTGGATCGAAGGTACGCTATGAGTTGCGCGCATACAATGCCAGGGGCGAATCGGCCGGTGTATACATAGACGTTTCGGTGCCGCAGAAGGCAGCCTTCAGGGACCTTGGAGGTTACCCCTGGTGCGCCGATTCAGTAAATGCCCTGGCCGCGTCAGGGGCCATAGCCCTGAGTGCAGACGGACTTTTCCGCCCCGGGGCCAGTATTACCAGGGCTGAGTTTGTTACTATCCTGCTCAAGGCATTTAACATTATTCCCGAGTCCGAATTCCTGTTCCCGGTCAGGGATGTGCCCCGGAACAGCTGGTATTATCCATACATGATGACGGCGGTAAAGATGGGCATAGTAATTCCCGACCAGAACCGGAACGCGGGTCCTTTAAGTCCGGTTACCCGGGCAGATATGGCCGTTTACATGAACAGGCTGCTGGCATCCATGAACCGGACGCTGGACTCCATAAGCGTTTCGTATCTTGACAGGTTCACAGATGGCTATAAGGTAAGCGAAGACCTGAAGGGCATAATCTCTTCCCTTGCGGGCGACGGCATACTGCCGCCACAGGGTGGCTTGACCCTGGATCTGGACAAGCCTGCCACACGGGCTGAAGCGGCTGTTGTCCTTCACAGGTTTTCAGGCAGGTACTACGCGGGGCGGTAAAACAGGATAGCTGCAAAGCGATTCTTTAGCCCCAGCTTCCAGGCTATCACATCCGGCATCTTGATCCGCGGGATCAGTCCGTCGGCTGCGTTTAAGCGCAATGACACGCTCTCTGCGCCATTACGCAATGAAAGCGAAAGCAACCAGACGGTTTATCGGCTCCAGCTCAGGAGCATGATTCCGACAATTATGGCTGTCAACAGTGATACGGGCGCGGATATGTAATGGGATATATACCTTATGTCATATCTTCGCTTCATGCGCCTTGTATTCAGGATAATGGAAACGACACTGATGACGAACTGGATCATGCAAATGATTATGGACCGGCCCAGGAGCTGCATATCCCAGTAGCCTCTTACCGGTACATCGAAAAAGCGGTCAAAAAGGCCCTCTTCAACGGGCTTCGCGGCAAGAATGGCAACGATGCTGAACATGTAAATGATCCAAACTATTATACTTGACAGTTCCAGCCACCGGATGATCGGGTCCGGCTTGCCTCTCCTGTTCTTGTAGTACCTGATCGGTTCATTACTGTACACCATGGCCTTTCCCCCTTCGACTCCTTTCCATGGCCGTGTCACAGTCTGCCATCTCCCATATTCAGCTTATCATATTTTGCTTATTTGCAATAGTTGTTGTATAAAAGGGGAAAATACAATAATATGGATCGGAAAGGTCCAATTTGTAACTGCGGAGGTCGTAGCCTATGCTTTCGGAAATCTCCAGGTTGATCGACCTTACCATCCGCGGCATGAACAAGGATCCCCATTCGGTCCTTGGCATGCATATCGTGGATGGCAGGGTGGTTGTCCGGGTGTACAACCCCCACTCCAGGTCGGTGGCGGTGAAGGATTTACATAACGGCCGCCTGTATCCCATGGAAAGGATAGATGACAGGGGTTTTTACCAGTTGGTTGCGGATGAGCCGGACATGTTCCCCTACCAACTGGTGCATACCACGCTTGATGGCGTCACCTATTCCGTCTTCGACCCCTATTGCTTCCTTCCTACCCTGTCGGAATATGACACATTTCTTTTCAACCAGGGGAATCACCACAGGATCTATGAAAAACTGGGCTGCCACATGCGTGAGATAAACGGAGTCAGGGGAGCCTCCTTCGCGGTTTGGGCGCCTTCGGCCAAACGGGTAAGCGTCGTGGGCAGCTTCAACCAGTGGGACGGGCGTATACACCAGATGCGCATGCTGGGAAGCTCCGGGGTATGGGAGCTTTTCATACCGGGGGTTGCTCCCGGCGACTTGTATAAATACGAGATAAAAACCCCGTCGGACGAGCTCTACATCAAGGCCGATCCCTATGCCTTCCATGCCGAAAAACCGCCCCAGACCGCTTCCAGGATTTACGGCATGGACGATTATCAATGGAATGACCTGGACTGGCTGGAAAGGCGCATAAGGGAGCCCATCTTCGACAAGCCGGTCAATATATACGAAGTGCACCTGGGCTCGTGGCAGCAGGAGCCCGATCCCGACCCGGACTCCGAAACCGGGTTCCGCGGACTTTCCTACAGGCAGCTGGCCGAGCGCCTGGTACCCTATGCCAGGGAGATGGGATATACCCACCTGGAGCTTCTGCCAGTCATGGAACATCCCTACGACGGGTCATGGGGATACCAGGTTACGGGCTATTACGCGGTGACATCCCGTTTCGGCACACCGGCGGATTTCAAGTACTTTGTCGACAAGTGCCACCAGAACGGTCTCGGGGTTATCCTTGACTGGGTTCCGGCCCATTTCCCCAAGGACGGCCACGGACTTGCCCGTTTTGACGGCACGGCTCTCTATGAATATGAGGACAGGCGAAAGGGCGAGCACCTGGAATGGGGCACCCATGTCTTCAACTACGGCAGGAATGAGGTCAGGAATTTCCTTATCGCCAACGCCCTGTTCTGGTTCGACGAATACCATGTGGACGGTCTGAGGGTCGACGCTGTGGCTTCCATGCTCTACCTGGATTACTGCCGGAAGCCAGGCGAATGGATACCCAATGAATACGGCGGGCGGGAGAACCTGGAAGCCGTTGAGTTTATAAAACAGCTTAACACGACTGTTTATCAATACTTCCCCAATGTGATGATGATCGCCGAGGAATCCACTGCCTGGCCGCAGGTAACCGCCCCGGTCCATGAAGGCGGGCTTGGCTTCAGCCATAAGTGGAACATGGGCTGGATGAACGATTTCCTTAGGTATGTGGGCATGGATTCGGTCTACCGCAAGCACCACCAGAACCTGATTACATTTTCGCTGATGTACGCATGGTCGGAGAATTTTATCCTTGTCCTCTCCCATGACGAGGTGGTCCACGGCAAGAAGTCGCTGCTGGACAAGATGCCCGGCGACTACTGGCAGAAGTTCGCGGGGCTCCGGGGAGCCCTGGGGTATTTCATCGGGCATCCGGGCAAGAAGCTGCTGTTCATGGGCGGCGAGTTCGGCCAGTTCATAGAGTGGAAGTACAAGGAGAGCCTTGACTGGCACCTCCTGGACTATCCCATGCACAGGATGCTCCACAATTATGTGAAAGACCTGAACCATTTCTACACCGGAGAAAAGGCGCTCTATGAAGTTGACAACCACTACGACGGGTTTGAGTGGATTGACTGCTCCGATACGGAACATAGCATTGTTTCATTCATCAGGAAAGGGAAGGACTGGCGGGATATGCTGGTCTTCGTCTGCAACTTCACACCGGCTGTCCATGATAACTACCGCATAGGCGCGCCCCTGGACACGGTTTACAACGAGGTATTCAATTCCGACCTGGAGAAATACGGCGGAAGCAATGTGACCAACGAACGGCCAATCAAGGCCGAGCCTATACCCTGGCACGGGAAATCATGGTCAATTGTCCTGAGGATTCCGCCTCTTGCCACCGTTGTACTGCGACCTGACACCGAGAAATTCAGGGGTCTGGCTGAGGAAGCCGGGAAAGCCGAGGAAGCAGAAGTCATGTTGGAATGCCTCCCGTCATAAAATGGAGACTGTGCCGCGCGTGTTTTTCTGCGGCAGAGTCCTGTATGATTCCGGAGGCGTCCATGAAAATAAATTATGTGTCTGTGAAGGGATATGAAACCACCCACAGTGGAACGAGGCTCTGTCTCAGGGCGGAACTCGACGGTGAGCCGCCAAGGCTCTGGAGCAGGCTTTTCAGGAGGTCATGGCTCTCCCGGCAGCCGGGGGGCCTGCCTGCCCGGATCAGGTTTTCGGGGAGCGATATATTTCTCTATATCCCGGATGCCGAGGCCCTGACACCGACTATTGACGCGTTGAAACGTACCCTGACCGAGGTGGAAGATCAACTGGGCTCGCATAGATAGCCAAGGAGGGCTATCCACGGGTAGCCATGGGCATGCCTGTCCAGGAGAACTGCCCCCCTAGCCTAAAATTTCCAACCCCCAACCTCCCACTTCTCGCCTTTATTTATGTTATACTTGGATAAAAACCACGGATAAGATCCCAGGCATTTTTGTCCTGGTATAAGGGAGCAGCATATGAAAAACAGGTTCTTAGGCTTATTTCTCATGTTCATCGCCGTCTTCGTATGGGGCATTTCCTTTGTATCCACCAAGATTGTGCTATCAGAGCTTCCGCCTGTATCCATAGCCTTCTTCAGGCAATTCGTCGCCCTTATTCCCCTGATAATATTAATGATAATAAGAAAAGAAACCTTTAGGTTAAAAAAGGGTGATTTCAAGCTGCTTGTGCTGGCCGCCCTCTTCGGGATCGTCCTCTATTTCGTGTTTGAAAACAATGGCCTTGCCATGACCACCGCTTCCAACGCATCCATGTTGGTGGCCGCTGTCCCTGTATTTGTCCAGATAACCGAGAGCATAATAACAAAAACTCCCATCAGTAAGGCCTCCTCAGGATGCATCCTGGCCTCCCTGCTGGGCGTTTACCTGATCATATCCGGGAACGGGTCATTTGATTTTTCTGAGGGCACCTTCCTGGGTAACCTGCTGGTCCTGGGAGCAATGGCTTCATGGATTATATATACATTTATAAACAAAGGGCTGGGAGAGCGCTATTCCAGCCTCAAGCTGACCACGGTGCAGACCCTGCTAAGCATCCCGCTCTTTGTCCCGTTTACCATTTCCGAGGTTCCGGCATGGCGGGTGCCTTCGATGACCGCGTTTCTCCACCTGGTGTTCCTGGCCGTTTTCTGCTCGGCCTTGGCCTATGTCTTCTTCCTTTACAGCATCCATACCCTGGGACCGGTCCTGCCTTCCACAGCTTTGAACCTCGTACCGGTGGTAACCATCATCACCGGCAGGATTGTCCTGTCGGAACAGCTTACATGGATCCAGGCGGTCGGGGCGGCTCTTATCGTGGGCGGGCTTACGCTGCTGAGCCTTATGAAGCTGAGAGAACGGGCAAAGCAGAATAACGGCGACCAGGCCCAGACATGAGTTTTTAAAGCTGTTCATGAGGCCTTTACCCGGTTTTAGCTTCCCTGCTGTTCGGGAGGGCTTTTTCGTTTGCCCTTGCCTATCAGCATCAGGAACACCAGCAATACAAGATAAGCAACAAAGGCCAGAAGGGTTATCAGGTACAGGATGGGCTGTTTATTGACATAACCCATGATGGGGACGTTCAGCAGGATCATCAGGGGAAAACCGAAGATGAGGCCGGTCCCGCTTCCGTATACCAGGTTTTTGGCGGCCTGGGTCCTGAAATGCGGATCGACCTCCCTGAGCAGGGCAATTCCCGTGGATATGGTGCCGGTCAGCATCCCGTACATGGCCAGCGCGTTCTCCAGGGTATCGGTTTTATATACCCTTCGCGCCAGCTTCATGATGAACAATATGGTGAGAAGGCCGCCCGCGGCGGTTATGATGAGGAATGACACCAGGTTATCCATTAGGAGGAATATCGAAACAGCCGATATGGCGGCAGTGATCATATAATCGAAGGCTCCCCCCGAAACCCGTTCCAGGAGGTAATTGCTGGTATAGCTGTACTTCATCCATTTCTTATGATGGCAATAATCCAGTATCCTTCTTACCAGCATGCCGTACACGGCCCCTATGATGAAGCTGAATCCCCACAACAGCTGGGCCAGGTTCCTGCCGAAATCTCCGGCCCCCGAAAGCACCGATTCCAGGCCTTTGAGGGTAAGGTAAGTTATAAGGTAAACGCCGCCTATGAGAAGCAGCTGGAGGGTGAGTCCGTCGATGGATTCCTTCAGCGGCAGTTCCTCAGGCTTTTCATCATCGAATATATTATACTTTCCAACCGGCTCGTCCTTGGTATCGCCCAGGGCTGCGAGCTTCTTTTTCTTCCTGAGCCAGGCGATCAAAGCAACACCGCCGGCGCATGCCCAGACATAGCCAATGGCGGCATACGCAAGTCCCTGGTTCCCGCCATGGGTAAAGCCAAGCTCTTCCCACTGTTTTCCCATGGAATACGCCTGCCCGGGACCCTGTCCAAAGCCGAGGGGCAGCAGCAGTCCCGAAAGTGGGAAGGTTTCCGGGAAGATGGTATAGAAGAACACAAGGGACAGGAAAAAACCGAAAAGTCCTTGCATAACATAGGTGCTGACGATGAACATGCCCGAGTCCACGTATTCCCTGTTCCTGACCCTGGCGGAAGCCTTAAGGGACAAGGCTATGAACCCGATGTTCATCATATGGTACACGAGGTTTTCAAGCCTCACACTGTTGAAGGAGATGATTCCCAAAATATCCTTGCCCAGCAACAGGCCTAAGAATCCTGCGATAACGGGTATGGGTATGGGATTCTTCCTGAAAAACCCCAGTTGCCTTTTCATGAATGTTGAAATCAACAGAAGGATGGATAGCATGGATATATCGATAATGTAATTCCAGATCTGTTCCGAACCCAAATCTTATTCCTCCCTTGCGTGGTGTTCGCCGTGCTGCAGCCGCTTGATGATGTCATAAGCCTCGGTGTATTTGTTGGCAGATGTATGGCGGTTTTTAAAAGCAGCCCTGTAGAAATTGCCCTCGTGGTAGAAATCGAACCAGTCCGACAGGTGGGTGCTGACCCCGTTCATGTGGGACAGCCCGAATTCTATTTTTTGATTATCACGGCCTATGAATTCAAGACGGTCCGCATAAAGGCGCAAGGTACCCCTTCTCAGTTTCCTTATGGCCACATAACGCTGGCCTGTGAACAGGGTAACTTCCCGGTCTTCAAAGATCGGTCCGTCTGGGTTTGCCATCCGATCCAGGACCATGCCCTCCAGTTCCTTCAGCTGCCACTGGTTCCATTCCAGGACCGACTTGAAATGTGGCTCACCGCCATCCTTTTCAAAATAGCCGTATTGGTTGTAGGTTACGGTTTCACCGCAGGCCAGGCAGGTCAGGGTATCGCCTTTTGAATAGAGCCTCCCGACTTGTCCGCACTTCGGGCAGAGGAAAAGAACCCGCTCCAGCCTTTCAGCCAGGCGTTTGCCCACAAAGGGGATCATCCGCTCCTCCTGCCAGCGGAACTCGTTTGTCTTAAGCGCGGCGCACATTCTTTCGTAGATCTCATCGGCCGAAAGAGTTTTAAGTTCTTCCGGCGTAAAAAGAATGCCGTAATTAACCTGAATTTTCCCCCTTCTGGGCGTCAGCGCCCAGCGGGGATGGCTGAGATAGGCGCCGTGGAGCAGGAACGAAACCACCGGCACGCCCATGCTTTTCAGAACCTTGGCCGTAGGATAAAGTATCTCTTCGGTCTTACCGTCCCAGCAGCGCTTCCCCTCCGGGAAGACTCCCACCACATCTCCCCTGTTCCGTACATGGAAAATGCTCTTTACCGTGGTGGCGTCGCTCATGGCCTTTGTTTTTGGAATGCATCCGGCAAGCCCGAGCAGAAAGCGCATGGTCCTGCTCCTGAACTGTTCCACCGAAGTAACGAAATGTATCGGTGCATTGATCTTATTCGATACTATGAAAGGATCCCAGTTGTTGGTATGGTTGCCTATCACCGCATAGGGAGGTTTGAGGTCCTGCATGTTTCCCTCAATATACTCGATACGATAGCGCTTCACCAGCCAGGGACCCAGGGTTTTTTTAAGAATCCTGTTCAGCAGCCTGCTTGCCCGTTTAACCCTGTAAGTCATAATATTCTCCCATATTCCTGCAAATCATAATTCGACTACTATTTTATTTAACCAGATTTCAAACCCGGTATCAATCCATAATATGGTTCGCTTATCCCGCAGGCAGAATCAGCCGGTCTTGCGGAGGCTGCGCCAGTGCTCCCACAGCTGTAGATCGGCCGGACACCATGCCGGTCCTTTTTGGGAGGGCATTGATGAATAATTCATATCTTCAGATTGGGCCTGGGCTTATGCCAGGGTTAAGGGATGACAGGGAAAAATATGCCCCGGCCAGCAACTGACCGGGGCTTTATACCAGGCTTTGCAATGCGCAGACCTCGCCTGCGCCATTTTTGCCTCCCTATTTTGTATAATTATCGAAATAGCCCTGGATATAGACAACAGGTGTTCCCTTGTCGCCGCTTCCCGAGGTGAGGTCGCAAAGGGAGCCGATAAGGTCGGTAAGCCGTCGTGGCGTGGTGCCCTGGGCTTCCATGGCGCCTACCAGGTCGGCTTTTTTGTTTCTGATATATTCTTCAATGGCCTTCTTCTGCTCCTCGCCCTTTAAGCCGGCAAATTCGTTGTCTGCCAGGTATTTGAGCTTGACTTCGCTGGGTGTTCCCTCCAGGCCTTTGGTATAGCCGGGGGAAACAACCGGGTCGGCCAGTTCCCAGATCTTGCCTACCGGGTCCCTGAATGCACCGTCGCCATAAACCATGACTTCCACGGTCTTGCCCGTCTTTTCCCTGATGGATGCCTGGATCTGCTCTACAAGGGCCTGGCAGTTACGCGGAAAGAGCTTGACGCTTTCCTCGGTGGCCTTGTTGGACCCCAGGAGCCCGTAATGCTCGTTATAGCCGCTTCCGTCAACGGGCTCGGACAGGATATCCTCCAGGGAGAATACCCGCTCGCCGCCGGCGGCCTTCAGAATCCGTTTCGTCCGGCTGCGGGTGTGGATGTCGCATGCCAGGACATTATTTGTATATACAAGGATGTCGGCGGGATTATTGGAGAATATCACTTCGCACTGGGTGCCGGACTCCATGACAATGGATTTGTAGTATTCTATATAATCAATCCCGGTAAAAGGATGCTTCGGGTATCCGAAAAGCCGGCGGAAATCCTGCTCAGTAAGGAGATCGTTCCAGGGATTCACCCCTTTTTCATCCAGCAGGTCCTCGTCCACAAGGTGGTTCCCCACCTCATCCGCCGGATAGGATAGCATGAGTACAACCTTTTCCGCTCCTTTCGCGATCCCGCTCAGGCAGACGGCAAAGCGGTTCCTGCTGAGAATGGGAAAGATTACCCCGATAGTGCCCCCGCCAAGTTTATTTCTCACATCCCTGGCAATGGCGTCAACAGAGGCGTAATTGCCCTGGGCACGGGCAACGACCGACTCGGTAATGCCCACGATATCCCTGTCCTGTACCTGGAACCCCTCGGCCCGGGAGGCCTTGATAATGGTATCCACCACGATATCCGCGAGGTTATCTCCTTTGTTTATGATCGGCGTGCGAAGTCCGCGCACAACCGTTCCAACCATTCTTTCCATGGATGTCCCTCCTATGGGTCATTATATCCGCACACTTGTATTATAATGGCGTCTATGATATAAGTGAAATACATACCATTTATATTAGTTATAAGAGGTGCTTATATGATTGGTAACCTTGACTCATACAGGATCTTTGCGGAGGTAGCACGCCATAAAAGCTTTTCGGGAGCGGCAAAGGCGCTGTACATATCGCAGCCCGCGGTCAGCCTTGCCATTATGAACCTGGAAAATGAGCTGGGTTCCCGCCTTTTCATCCGGTCGCCCAAGGGTGTGACCCTGACTTATGAAGGTCAGCTCCTGCACGAATACGTGGAATCGGCATTAAACCTCGTAAACATGGGTGAATCAAAGCTTGCGGAACTTCACAACCTGGAGTCCGGCGAGCTGAAGATTGGGGTTGGAGACACCATTTCAAAATACTTCCTGCTGCCCCATATGGTCAAGTTCCACCAGATGTACCCTAAAATAGATCTGCGGGTCATCAACCGTACGACCCCGGACCTGTGCTCGCTGGTTAAATCGGGGGAAATCGATCTCGCCATATGCAACCTGCCCGTAAAGGACCCGGCGCTGAAGATAAAGAAATGCATCTCCATACATGATGTCTTTGTCTGCGGGGACAGGTTCAGGGAAGCATGCAGTTTGCCCATGAGCCTCAAAGAGATTGCGGAGCTTCCGCTGATCCTTCTTGAAAGCAAATCCAATTCGAGGCGTTATGTGGAACAATACATGCTGTCCAGGGGGGTTAGGGTCAAAGCCGAGATCGAGCTGGGGTCCCATGACCTGCTCCTGGAATTTGCCAGGTTCAATTTCGGCGTTGCATGTGTCATCGAGGAGTTCTCCCGGGATTACCTGGAAAAGGGCCTGCTCTGGAAAGTGGAGCTTGAGGAGCCCATTCCCGAGCGCGCCATAGGCTTTTGCACCCTAAAGAGCGTTCCGCTTTCACCTGCCTCGGCCAGGTTCGTCGAGATAGTGGAAAGCGGGCTGCAGACAGCATCAAAGACGATACCATAATACGGCATCGCCCTTTAATACAGTTCTCCCTGTTTTATTATGCTGCTTAACGCCTTAATATCGTCCGGCGCTATGCGGTTTACCTTTTCTGCGCCGCACCAGGCGCAGAAGAGCCTGTATTCTCATCACACCACAACCGTTTACTTTATCTTCCTGATGTGTTACCAGTATAGCATACCAGGACAGGCATCTTCTCGACTTTATTAATGATGTTGCCCGTAAAGTCAATAAGAGCCAACCATCGCTGGCTGGCTCTTATTGCATCGATTATATATAAAGGGGTTTGACGGGCTCCCGTCCAGGAGCTTCGCTCCCCGGGCGGATAAAACTTTTGCAGGGTGTTTATGCGCTCGCCTTCTGCTCGGTCTCGTACTGCTCTGTCAGTCCATCGTGGGCTTTCGCATTTTGAAGTTTTAATTCTCCGTAATATGCCCGGAGGTACATTTCCCTGATCTCGCTTATCAGCGGGAAACGGGGATTCGTGCCGGTGCACTGGTCGTCAAAGGCCTGCTCGGCCATCTCGTCCAGCCGGTCGAGGAATTCTTTCTCGTCGATGCCATAGTCCCGTACGGTCTTTTTAATACCGACCTTCTCTTTCAACTCCTCTATTGCGGCAATAAGGTTGTTGAGCTTTTCAGTGTTGTTCCTGCCCTTTATTCCGAGGTAGTCCGCGATTTCCGCATACCTTTTTAGGGTATGAGGATGGTCATACTGCGGGAAGGTGCCCATCTTGGCAGGGGCTTCAGCCGCGTTGAACCTGATGACCTCGCTGATCATCAATGCATTGGCTACGCCATGGGGCAGGTGGAAGAAGGCGCCGAGCTTATGGGCCATGGAATGGCAGACACCCAGGAATGCGTTGGCGAATGCCATACCGGCAATGGTTGAGGCGTTGGCCATCTTCTCACGGGCGACGGGATCCAGGGCCCCGTTTTCATATGCCCTTGGCAGGTATTCGAATATCATCTTCAGTGCCTTCAGCGCAAGCCCGTCGGTGAAGTCTGTAGCCATCATGGATGCGTATGCTTCCAGTGCGTGGGTCAATGCGTCTATACCTGAGGCTGCCGTGAGCCCTTTGGGCATATCCATCATCAGGTCAGCGTCGACAATGGCCATGTCGGGCAGAAGCTCGTAGTCCGCCAGCGGGTATTTTATACCTGTCTTTTCATCGGTGATTACCGCAAATGGGGTTACCTCGGAGCCTGTGCCGGCGGTTGTGGGAATCGCCACGAAGTATGCCTTTTCACCCATCCTGGGGAAGGTGTATACGCGTTTTCTGATATCCATGAAACGCATGGCCATATCCATGAAATCGGCCTCAGGGTGCTCATAGAGTACCCACATGATCTTTGCCGCATCCATGGCGGAACCGCCGCCCACGGCGATGATGCAGTCGGGCTCGAACCGGAGCATTTCAGCCGCTCCCCTTTTCGCGCAATCAAGGGAAGGATCGGGTTCCACATCGAAGAAGGTCGTATGGGTTATGCCCATCTCGTCCAGTTTATCCGTAATGGCTTTTGTATAGCCGTTCTTATAGAGGAAGGAATCGGTCACTATAAAGGCCTTCTTCTTTCCCATCACATTCTTAAGCTCGTCCAGTGCAACAGGCAGGCTGCCCCTCTTTAAATAGACCTTTTCGGGGGCTCTGAACCAGAGCATGTTTTCCCGCCTTTCGGCCACGGTCTTGATGTTGAGAAGGTGCTTGACACCTACATTATCCGATACAGAGTTGCCTCCCCATGAACCGCAGCCCAGGGTAAGGGACGGAGCAAGTTTAAAGTTATACAGGTCGCCTATGCCGCCATGGGATGAGGGGGTATTGACAAGGATTCGGCAGGCTTTCATACGTTCTGAAAACTCATTCAGCTTTTCCTGTCCGGTTACGGTATTCAAATAAATGGCAGCGGTATGCCCGTAGCCTCCGATCTCCACAAGGCGTTCGGCCTTATTCAAAGCCTCGGCAAAGTCCTTTGCCCTGTACATGGCAAGGACGGGCGAGAGCTTTTCATAGGCAAATTCCTCGGTAAGGTCGGTTTTCTCAACTTCCCCTATGAGGATCCTGGTATTTCCGGGAACCGAAATGCCGGCCATTTCCGCGATCCTGAAAGCCGTTTGACCGACGATCTTCGCATTGAGAGCGCCGTTTATGACGATGGTCCTGCGGACCTTCTTGAGTTCTTCCTTATTGAGGAAATAGCAGCCCCTGTTCCTGAACTCTTCTTTTACCCTGTCATAAACCTTGTCAAGGATTATCACCGCCTGCTCCGACGCGCAGATCATGCCGTTGTCAAAGGTTTTGGAATGGATGATGGAGTTAACAGCAAGCAGGATATCTGCAGAATCATCTATGATGGCAGGCACGTTTCCGGGGCCCACGCCTATGGCCGGTTTTCCCGACGAATACGCCGATTTTACCAGTCCCGGGCCGCCTGTTGCCAGGATCAGGTCTGCCTCCTTCATGAGAAAATTCGTCATCTCAAGGGAAGGAACATCGATCCAGCCAATTATTCCCTCGGGAGCGCCAGCCTCCACAGCCGCTTCCAGGACGATCCTGGACGCTTCAATGGTGCAGTTCTTTGCCCTCGGGTGCGGGCTTATGATGATCCCATTCCTGGTCTTAAGGGCCAGAAGGGTCTTAAAGATCGCCGTTGACGTAGGGTTGGTGGTCGGAATAATTGCCGCGATTACGCCCACGGGTTCTGCGATCTTCTTTATCCCGTAGGCCTTGTCTTCCTCTATAACGCCGCAGGTTTTAACATCCTTATAAGCGTTGTAAATATACTCGGAAGCATAGTGATTTTTGATCACCTTATCCTCGGCAACGCCCATGCCGGTTTCCTCCACGGCCATTTTAGCCAGCGGGATCCTTGCCTTATTTGCCGCTGAGGCTGCAGCAAGGAAGATCCTGTCCACCTGCTCCTGGGTGTAGGTTGAAAACCTCTTCTGTGCTTCCTTTACCCTTTCCAGTGCCTCCTTAAGCTTATCCACGCTGTCAACGACGTTGTACCTGACGTTATTGTTCGCAGCCATCCTGGTCATAATCATCCTCCTTTCGCCCATACCTGCCTTGTTACAAGACCTGAACATATTGCTTCTTACATCAGTCTATTGTTAATTATTTAACATACTTTGTTCTTAAAAAACCCTCTCCATATTGCTTCCCAGAGAAGGAACGACTGTTAAATAATTAACGTTAATTTATTAACAATTTCATTGTAACACCGAACTTCTTTTATTGCTATTGGTTAATCATACAAATGTATGTTAATTATTTATCAATGTTTGATGCATTTTTTAGTATAAACAAAATTATGGGCATGCCTCTTCGGCATGCCGTTTTCTTTTAGCGTTCAAGACTGTATCCGAAAGTAAAGCTATTGCCTAGTCCCATTTTACATCAGCCACATGTTTCGCCGGCGACCTGTCTTTTACCTGGTTTCCTGCAAGGTTCAGGCTTTTTAAATTCGGCAGGTTCCTTATGATGCTTATATTACTGATCATGTTGTTCGACAGGTCCAGTTCCTTTAAGTCCTTCAGTCCTTCAAGACTGCTGATATCGCTTATATCGTTCCCGGAAAGGTCCAGTACATCCAAAATCGGCATTCCCTTCAGGACGCTTATATCGCTGATTCTATTTTCGCTAAGGCAGAGCTTCCTCATGTATTTCATACCGCCAAGGGGGCTTATGTCGCTTATCATGTTTCCTGAAAGATCAAGTTCCCTCAGCTTTTTAAGCTCTTTCAGGAGGCTTATGTCGGAAATCCTGTTATTGCTCAGGTTCAGCTTTGCCAGGTTCTTGAAATATACTATTTCCTCGATATTCTCTATATCATAACCCGACAGGTCCAGTTCTGTTACCTCCGCCATATCGTACTTTGACATTTCCAGCGAATATCTTGTAATCCCCAAGGCATCCCTTACGGCATTCCTGAAGGTTTCATCCTTAAGTATCACCGTCCCGTCCAGGGAAGGATCTCCGGGCCGCCGCTTCACCTCGCCGGTTTCCCGGACCTCGCGGACACAATCGCTGATTGCGGTATCCCTGTCCTTTTCATCGTCAAGGTAATACTCCATTGCGTCCAGAAATCCGTTGAAAAGGTCATAGTTTATCAAGTCTTCAATCCGTAATCCTTTAGTTTCTTTCAGTGCGTTGTACACCATGGGGTTTATGTTCTGTCCGCCCAGGAAGGCCCTGCCGCCGTCAACTTTCTTCATGACAGTTCCCGAGATTACAGAGAACTTTTCGAAGTCAAATTTTGATATGCCGTGTGTATTTGTTGCCAGGCTGTACTGGAACCCGTTCTCCGAACTGTCCAGCGTAATCCATTCGACCAGGTGCCCCAAAAGTTCCTTATGGGGCGGTCCCTCAGGGTTTCTGCCGCTTCGGTGAATTTGTCCCATTTTTCGGTGCCCGAGCCTATAATCTCCGCTATCCTGTCCGGATCGTCGGTGCCCCATACTTCCTTTGCCACCGAACGCCGGTAAAGGAAAAGGACCGTTTCAGGCTGGTAATGAAGGGCGATCAGTTCCCCGTCGGGATTTGATCCGTCCTCCACTATGCATTCGGGTATGTCTGCCTCTGCCAGGGCTTTTTCCACATCTATGCCGAGTTCCTTATAGGTGCACGCGTATTTCGAGTATTCGCCTTTTACGAACTCATCCATTTGCGAGGCCGGAAGAATATACAGGTCAACATCTGTCCCTCCGTTTTTGTCAAACTCCTCCCGTACCATGCGGACGATATCATCCGGCCCAAATACAAATTCATCGTTGTATATATCCAGTTCGTACTCAAAGTCCCAGTGTTTTTGTGCGTATAAATCGATAATTCTTCCTATTTCCCGGTCCACGGTATAAATCCTTAATGTGGGCACGCCGGGCTTTTCCCCGTCATCCTGAGCGGCAGGGGATTGTTCCCCTCCTGCTGCGCCGGTTAAATCCTGTCCTCCGGAAGTTGCAGTTTCGGAAGGTCCAATTCCGTTTCCTGTCTTCACAGCGTTCTGGTCATTATCAAACGCATCCTTGCCATTGTCCGATGCGGTCAATATCAGGCCGATCACGATGGCCGCGATTATAAGGAAGCCCAAAGCACCTGTGATAATGCGTCTTTTAATTCTCGGCTCAAGTTTCATACCGGCATCACCCAATACCTTAATACACTTGAAAATCTTTCCCTGTCCCCATCGCTGCTTCCATTTATGGGTTATATGGGGTTTGAATCATTTTACAGTTCCGTATATGTTTATTATATCATTTCCATTCCATGCAGGATATGCAATAATGCATTACAGATGCAGAAATACAGCGTAACGGAAGCATAGTACCACAAGACCTCTGTCTGCGGCGTGATCCTCACACTTTACTGGGACAAAAGGCTTAACATAGTATCAGGGTTTCGTGCTATTATTGTTTTTTGAGGAACTCAACGATCATTACCCGCGTAAAGACGGATAAGCAAACAAGGAGCCGGGAAGAGCCATGAAAATAAACGGCCGGCATTACAGGAACATATGGGTCAAAAAGGATGACCCATCAACGGGAACCTGTCAATATACTCATCCATTGCAATGCAGGCTGGCTGGCGTTTGTGGATTACGGCACGGCAACCGCGCCCATCTATGCGGCCCATGAAAAGGGCATCAAGGTCCATGTCTATGTGGATGAAACCCGCCCCCTGAACCAGGGAGGGAAGCTTTCATCTTCTGCCATCATCATATCAGGCTCTGGCGGATATATGCCTTGCCGTTATTGTATTCCACTATTCCCATTGAGCCGTTGACTATCTGTATCTGCGGCGGAATATGCCCTATGTCCGCATCATATATGACGGGAATATTCAGGCTGCCGAGCCCCTGGCTCAGAGCGTCGGACAATGTGAAGTCCTGCGTGTCCGAATATCCTTCCGGCCGTCCTATGATTATCCCGCTGCAATATCTGAACCAACCGCACTCCCTCATCTGCCATAGGCTCCGGTATATATCCGCAGCGCTCATCTCGCAGCTTTCCAGTGTCCAAATAAAGCCGTCATTCCTATACTTATCCAAAAACGCTTCAACAGGAGCATAGCGGGTTCCGAGAAGTTTGCAAAGCGTATCCATGCAGCCGCCTATCATCCGCCCTTTGAAACAAATCCTCTCATCGCCCTGCAGGGACCTCCAAACAGAGGGCTTATCAAGTTTGTAAATATCCTGCGTGATATCTTCCCAGCTTGTATAGCCGCCCCAAAAATCCCAGCTTTCCTGTTCGGTCACGGACTTCGACATGATGTCAAAGACTCTTAAATCAGCGGCATGTATGCGGGCGTAGCCCATATTCATGAGGTTTGAGCCGTGGATTGTCGCAATATCGCACATTAGCGTCAGCGAAAAAGTAAGCGTGCTGATATCCGAGTAGCCGCAAACCCATTTGGCAGGCAGGGACGACAGCTTTTCAAAATCCAAAAGCGGCAGCATGTCCATCAGAAACTCGCCGCCCCAGGGAGGTATTATCGCCGCCACTTCCGGGTTTTCATACAGGCTCATAAATTCCTCAGCGCGCGTCGCGCTGTCAGCACTGACGCATTTAGAACTATTACGAACCGAGGCTGTTTCGATCAGCCTGTAACCCAGAGCTTTTACATTTTCGATGGCGTTGTCAAGGCGTTTTAAACACACCTCGCCTCCTACGCCGCCGGAGGGCGCACACACTCCGATTGTGTCGCCTCTTTTCAATAGTTTCGGATATCTCATATAATAATCGCCCCTTCATCATATGGATAGTCTGAAATGAAACATGACGGCAGTCAATAACAACCAGAATTTTTATTATCTTATCATATTTAACACAAAGGAGTCGAGCCATTGCCCGTTCTTGACCTTGGCCTGATCTTTCAAATCCTCTTCCAATGTAAAAAAGACGTACAAGTATTCCTTCCTGTACGTCTTTTTGGTCGAGGTGAGAGGACTTGAACCCCCGGCATCTTGGTCCCAAACCAAGCGCGCTACCAACTGCGCTACACCTCGAAAAAGAGTGCGTAAATTATGATACACTAAAACGCTTTCATTTTCAATACCTGGCGGCTATTTCGGCCCGCCGGTTATTATTGGAACCGTCATCCGGCCAGCACTTTTGGAATAGAATATGGGGGCAAACGCCCCCATAAACTTCACGATGAATATGATAAACAATAGTGTTTATTCGATTACCTGCTATTAAACCTTCGTATAATTTATTTACCAAACACGGCAAGCAGGAAACCTGCCGCGACAGCCGAACCTATAACACCTGCCACGTTAGGCCCCATGGCATGCATGAGCAGAAAGTTTGAAGGATTGGCTTTCTGCCCTTCAACCTGGGATACGCGGGCAGCCATGGGAACAGCCGATACACCGGCAGAACCTATAAGCGGATTGACCTTTCCGCCTGTCAGCCAGTACATCAGTTTACCCAGGAGAAGTCCGCCCACGGTGCTGAAGCTGAACGCCAAAAGGCCAAGACCGATGATCATGATTGTCTCAAGCCTCAGGAAGTTTTCAGCACTTGCCGTTGCGCCTACGGTAACACCGAGAAAGATCGTAACGATATTGATCAGCGCATTCTGTGCCGTATTGCTCAGTCTTTCAACAACACCGGACTCCCTGAAGAGATTGCCCAGCATGAGCATACCGATAAGGGGCGCTACCGAAGGCAGAAGGAGTACGCACAATATGGTAACAACGATGGGGAACATTATCTTCTCAAGCTTGGATACTTCCCTGAGCTGTTCCATCTTGGTTTCCCTTTCCTTCTTTGTGGTGAGAAGCCTCATGAGGGGCGGCTGAATCATGGGGATCAATGCCATATATGAGTAAGCGGCGATCGCGATAGGTCCCAGCAGATGGTCAGCCAGTTTTGTAGTAAGATAGATCGCCGTCGGGCCGTCCGCACCGCCGATGATTCCTATGGAAGCGGCTTCCTGCGGTGTAAAGCCAAGAGCTATGGCAATGGTAAAAGCAACATAAATACCCAATTGTGCGGCAGCACCCAGGAACAGGCTGATAGGGCTTGCGATCAGCGGCCCGAAGTCGGTCATGGCTCCTATACCCAAAAAGATAAGGGAAGGATAAATGCCTTTCTTTACTCCTAAATACAAGTAGTAAAGCAGACCGCCAGGCTGGCTGGAACCTTCAACTTCTCCTGCCATCAGGTTCGCAAGGGGCAGGTTGGCCAAAAGCATGCCGAAGGCTATGGGAAGGAGCAGCAAGGGCTCAAATCCTTTTACTATAGCAAGGTATATGAGCACACCGGAAATCGCGATCATCACAAGATGCTGCCAGTCCATGGATGCGAATCCGGACATCTCCCAAATTTTTACCAGTGTTTCTGTGAACGAGAACTGCATGTTGATACCCCCCTTAATTGAGCGTCAGCAGAATATCACCCGTATTGACTGATGCTCCCTGTGATGTAAGTACCTGTGCTACTGTGCCGTCACGGGGGGCAAAGATTTCATTCTCCATTTTCATGGCTTCCAGTATGAGAACGACGTCCCCTCTCTTGACGAATGCGCCCGGTGATACTTTTATACTCAATATGGTTCCAGGCATGGGAGCTTTTATGGGCTCGCCGGATACATTGGCTGCCTGCGGTGCGGGCTGGGCCGCAGCCGGCGCGGGAGCGGCAGGAGCAGGAGCTGCAGGGGCAGCAACAGGCTGCGCCTGGACTGGCTCAGCGGGCGCCTGGGTTACCTTGACAACACTGGCCTGTCCTTTTTCGACTTCGACCTCATAGCTTTTTCCGTTCAGCGTAACTATATACTTCATTTTTGTTATCCTCCCTGTCCATTATTCCAATCCGCTAATCAAGAGCCTTTATGCTCTTAAACTGCAGTTCTGAAAGCGGAATACCAGATTCGTGGCTTACGATTGCCATAATGACGGCAGCAGTCTTTTCATCCACATCAAAGAGCTTTAACTGGCCTGCTGAGAAGGCTGTGTCCTTCTTTTCAATAGGTTCAGCCTTTTCTGTTTTCTTCTGCGGGGCTTCTTTCTTCCCAAGCTTCAATGCCGCAAACAGCCTGGACTGAAGCATGATGACCAGGCTCAGGGAAATCAGAACCACAAATACGACTGCAAGTCCAAACACACTTACCAATAGACTTTCCGGAATAGTCACGTTCACCACCCCTTACAGTTTCATAATTGTATAGCTGACAGTGGAAGCTCTTTTTTCTTCTCTTTCCTTGAAGAACTTCTCGGCGACCTGCGGGAAGGCTATATAAGAGAGCACGTCTTCGTCGCTTTCTGCAAGGCTGCCAAGCTTTATCTTCGTCTTTTCAAATTCTGGCTCCAGGTTATCAGCATAGCGGTTGGTAATGGGTTTTTCATCCCCAAGAACTTTCTTGATCAGTTCAGGGTCTATCTCTCCGGGCGCCTTGCCGTATTCGCCCCTGAGATATGCCTTGACTTCCTTGGATACATTCTTGTACCTTTCACCCATCAAAACGTTCATGGCGGCCTGAACGCCCACCATCTGGCTCATAGGCGTTACAAGAGGCGGATAACCGAGGTCCTTTCTTACCTTAGGTGTTTCCTGGAGCACCTCATCCAGCTTATCCAGCGCATTTTGCTGCTTAAGCTGTGCAATCAGGTTGGAAAGCATGCCGCCAGGGATCTGGTAGGTAAGGGCATCGGTTTCCGTGCCCATGACATATGGGCTCAGAACGCCGGCTTCAAGGAACTTATCCTTGATGGGTCTGAAGAAGTCGTTGATCTCTTTGAGCACCTTCTCATTGAGGCCTGTTTCATATCCCATTTGCTTGAGGGCGTAACTCATGGTTTCAGTAGCCGGTTGGGCAGATCCTCCGGAGAAGATGGATATAGCGGTGTCGATCCCGGTGCAGCCGGCTTCAACCGCCTTGATATAAGTCATGGGGCCCAGACCTGTTGTGGAGTGTGTATGCAGGATCAACGGAACCTTGACGGTTTCGCTCAGCGCCTTGAAAAGGTCATAGGCTTCCTGCGGTCCCATTATGCCGGACATGTCCTTGATGCATATGGAATTTACGCCCATTGCCTCAAGCTCTTTGCCCATTTTGACATAGCTCTCCAGGTTATGAATGGGGCTGAGGGTATAACAAATCGCACCCTGGGCGTGTGCGCCGTGCTTAAGGGTTTCCTCCACGGCTACTTCTATATTTCTGAAGTCATTGAGAGCGTCAAAGATCCTTATGATATCGATTCCGTTCTTAATGGCGTGCTCCACGAATTTTCTGACCACATCATCGGGATAATGTTTGTAACCCAAAAGGTTTTGGCCTCGAAGAAGCATCTGGAGCTTTGTATTCTTAACCTTAGCTTTGATTTTTCTCAGCCTTTCCCAGGGATCTTCCGAAAGATACCTTAGGCATGAATCGAAGGTTGCTCCGCCCCAGCACTCAATCGAATAGTATCCTGCCTGATCAATCTTTTCGAGAATCTCTTCAAAGTCGCTAAAGGGCAATCTCGTCGCGATCAGGGATTGGTTTGCGTCTCTCAGTACTGTTTCGGTGATGTTAACTCTTTTCAAATCGTTCACTCCCCTTGCTCTTAATGAGTCAGCCATTGTTGCTGTCGCCTGTATTTACATCAAATCTGTGATCTGATGATGGTTATTTTTTTAACACACCTTATCCATTGTACAAAAAAAAATACATACATACAAGGTGATTTTATTATTATACTGATACTTTTTGTTTGGTTTTTTTGAGCACTTTCAACAAACCGTCTGTGATTATTAAGGTTATATGTTTCTCCACGCCTTTAATGGGTAAATATATGTTCTTCTGCACTAAGTTGTTAAAAAAATATCAATACCAATATGTCCATGATAACAGAACTACGCTGAAAGCGCAATATGATCCATTGCTATTATGCCCGGATCGGAGTATAATGTGACTGCTTATCCAAACCACAAATCAGGAGGGCATGGTATTTGCTTCAAAAGGTTCTTTCACGGGTGCGCAAGGCGATAACCGACTACAACATGATATCCGACGGCGACAGAATAGCCGTGGGAGTTTCCGGCGGAAAGGACAGCCAGCTCCTTTTGGTGGCTTTAAATGAGCTCAGGAAGTTCCTTCCGGCCAGGTTCGACATCATTGCCATCACGGTCAGCCTTGGCTTTGAATCCTTTGACGTGGGAAGGCTCCTTAAGTTTTACAACAGCCTTGATGTTGACTACCATATTGAAGACACGAATATATCCCGCGTGGTCTTTGATGTGCGGAAGGAAAAAAACCCATGTTCCCTGTGCTCCAACATGAAAAGAGGGGCCCTATACCAGGCAGCCAAGGCACTGGGCTGCAACAAGGCCGCGTTTGCGCATCATATGGATGATGTTATCGAAACCCTCATTATGTCACTTATATACGAGGGCAGGATACATACCTTCTCTCCTGTCACCTATCTTGACAGGCGGGATATTACGCTAATAAGACCCATGATTTATACAGAGGAAAAACTTGTACGCGCCTGCGTTAAGACACTTGGCCTTGAACCCATCAATAGCGGATGCCCGGCCGACGGCAATACTAAAAGGCATAAGGTGAAAGATCTCATTTACGAGCTGTCCAGGGAGAACAGGCATCTTAAGGCAAATCTCTTTGGCGCCATCCAGAGATCGAACATAAACGGCTGGAAGATTCAAAAAGACCTGTAAGGTACCGGCACCGCGACAGAAGCGATGCCAATGGCGAAGATGTCATGCCGCGCCGTGCACATTCCATGCCAGGCTATCGCACGTTTTTATGGCTCAATTGAGTGGTACGACCTTATTGATGTACTGGCACCGGCAAAAATGCCCAAAGATCCAAAACCTAATCCTGATGCGTATATGTAAAGGAAGATATTATGCTGACCCTCCTTCTTGTTATAATCTACCTCGCGTTCATAAGCCTGGGGCTGCCCGACTCACTCCTTGGCACAGCCTGGCCTGCGGCATACAAAGATCTCGGCGTATCGGTTTCCATGGCGGGAATAGTCTCAGCCGTTATTTCATGCGGCACCATCATTTCAAGCCTTATGAGCAGCAGGGTAATCCGAAAGCTGGGAACGGGCCTGACAACCACCGTCAGCGTTTTCCTGACAGCGGCGGCTCTGTTTGGGTTTTCCCTGTCACCTGGCTACTGGACCATGGTCCTTTTTGCCATACCCCTGGGGCTCGGCGCGGGCAGTGTGGACGCCGCCCTTAACAATTTCGTGGCGCTCCACTACAAGGCAAGGCATATGAACTGGCTGCACTCCTTCTGGGGAATAGGCGCAAGTTTAGGGCCGGTTATCATGTCATACTTTCTTGCCCGCAGCGGCTGGAGGTCCGGCTATTCAGCCATAGGATGGATACAGACAGTCCTTGTGGCAATCCTTGTTTCGTCGCTTCCTTTATGGAAACGCGTCTCAAACGGACAGCAGGCGGCTGAAACCGCCGGGAAGGTATTTTCTATAAAGGAGCTGTTGGGAATTAAGGGAGCCAAACAGGCTCTGGCGACTTTTTTCTGTTACTGCGCCGTTGAATCGACCACGGGGCTTTGGGGAAGCAGCTTTCTTGTGCTCTCAAGGGGAATCTCTCCTGAAACGGCGGCTTCGTGGGTTTCCCTCTACTATTTCGGCATCACCTTCGGCCGTTTCATGTCGGGCTTTCTGACCATGCGCATAACCAACAAAAAACTTGTCAGGATCGGCCTTTGCATGATCGTGCTGGGGATTCTGCTCATTATGGTGCCCACCGTGGATTTCATCCTGATGTGCGGATTCTTCATGATCGGGCTTGGCTGCGCGCCCGTATTTCCTTCCCTTATCCACGACACGCCTGAGAACTTCGGTTCTGATGTGTCCCAGTCCATGATAGGTCTCCAGATGGCCTGCGCTTATATTGGTACAACCGCCATGCCGCCCCTGTTCGGCCTGGTCGGGCAATACATTTCCATGAGCCTGCTGCCCTTCTATCTGATCATAATAACAGTTGTAATGATCTCCATGGTGGAACGGCTGAACAGGATAAAGGCGGATAAAACTCCATCGCAAACATCAGACAGATAAAAAACGCTGAAAGCCTGATGTTTCATGCTTTCAGCGTTCTGGCGGAGAAGGAGGGATTCGAACCCTCGCGCCGCGTTAACGACCTACGCCCTTAGCAGGGGCGCCTCTTCGACCTGCTTGAGTACTTCTCCAAATAAAAATGGTGGCGGAGAGAGTGAGATTCGAACTCACGGTAGGCTTGCGCCTACGCCGGTTTTCAAGACCGGTGCCTTAAACCAACTCGACCATCTCTCCATGTTGATTCAAGCAGCGCGACGGATTCTATTTTACAATACGGACCTGCCGTTGTCAACAGATTCAGGCGCTTGTAACATATGGATCGGATCGGCTCTTGCCTTCAATTTCGGCATTTTTCACACATAGCGAGAGGGCATGGTCACCCATGCCCCCTGTTATTAAAATACGGTCCCGCCTGCCGCTTACCGGAACGGCCTCACCTTGCGGCGGCTATTCCGGTACGTTTTCGGAGTTCCTGCTTGCCTTCTCAATCGCTAATCTGACCAAATTGCCGCAGTCTCTGGACGAAACCGAGCCCCATCCTTCCCTGCTAACAGTGTCATACACACCAAGTTCTCGGGCAAACTCATTCTTCAGACTTTCCGACATAATGCCTCTGCGTCTGCTCATGATTTAATCCCTCCTTATGAGCAGAGCGGGACCGTACATTTTTATGTTCTCCATGCCGTCCCTTTTTATTCCGCGGCGCATTCAGCCAATGTTATCCACAGTTATCCACAAGGCTGTGGATTATTTGAAAAACACAAAACCCGCATAAATAGCGGGTTGCATCAATCACTGCCTTTACGGGGGCTTTTTGAGCGGCTTTTCTGTGGATTGTTTTACGTTTTGTCCACAGGTCGTCATAACAACTTAACTTCTTATCAATTATTGACATTTTGTGTCGGAATAACTGGCATTCCTTTATGCAAAATGACGAATAAACATATATTATTTTGTCAAATAATATCATTACAAAACGTAAATCATAGTAATCATGCGGTTTCTTGTGTCGATTTCCGACTGTCGGCAGCCATGTCAGACGTTATGGCACGAATGGCCGTAACCGGCTTTTTATGCTGCTTATGGCCGATCGTCGCGAATTACCAGTATTTTCTGTCCCTGTTATACGGCCTTACCTGGTCATAGTAACGCTTGCGGTTCATATACACCTGCTTTTTCATCCTAAGCCACTTTATTATATCGCCGCCGAAGAACAGCAGGTAGTTCACAAAGGATGCCACTATTGCCGCCACGAGATACCATGCGCCAAAGCGGATGGCCATAACCATCTGGTAAATCGAAAAGGCCACCTGCAGCAGCCCCAGATACTTGACCTTTATGGGCAGGAAGAAGAAGAAAAGCAGTTCCTGTTCGGGGAACAGGGTGGCAAACGCCAGGAACAGTGACAGGTTCAGGTACAGGCCGGTAATTCCGGGAGGGAATATGAACGCAGCGATGATGGTCAGGATAGCCCCGCAGAAATAATACACATTATATCTGAACCTTCCCCAGACACCCTCGATAGCCGAGCCGATGAAGTAGAGCAGGTACAACTGGAAAAACACCCATATGGGGTTGGTGGATTCGGGAAGGAACAGGAAGCTTACCAGTCGCCAAACCTGCCCCTTGAGTATTCCTTCAGGTATCAGGTATAAAAAGCTTTGGTTGTTAAGAATAAAAACCAAGAGATAGGCAGCTATGTTAAGGCCGATAAGGTAATGGGTCAGGTTCCTTATGGCATAACGGCCATATTTCATTTCAAGGCGTGAGAGCCATTTCATTCATTCTACCTCCTGCAAATCAAATAAAAATGTGCACGCGTCACGATCCAAAGCGACCTGCTATGTAATGACCCTGCACATTTGCGCTGCCACGCCGGCCCATCATATGTAACCTTATTATACGCTAAAAAGGTTATCAGCACAATGATGTCCCTGTATTTTGGCAGGGCATGTCAGTATACAGATATATATTCAGACATCCATATCCTTTTCACGGTATCCCCGCCAAATTCAATATTGAAGGTATCGGCTACACGGTAGGCTCCAAAATCGGTTTCCTCAGTCCTTAACAGGTAGTAGGTCCAGACCGGGTCATCGTAATAACCGTGGTCAGGAAGCCCGTACAGGTCCAGTGCCTGCTGCTTGGAATGGAATATCTTCAGCCCCCTTGGAGTTTCAATCTCCCCATCCTTGTCAAGGGAAATATAGCTTATGATGTCATTTGTTATGCCAACGCAGATCCCGCCGTCCCTGTAAAGAACACCGGCCATCAGGTCATAATCGGTATAGTTGGCCAGGTCCAGGCCGATCTCACCGGCCACCTCCCTGACAGGGGACAAAAGCGCGATATTTCCTATTTTGAAATCACCTCTATTCAGACCCGAAGGAAGAGAGTTTTTATCATACTTGGGTCCGCCTTTTGTGGAGAGGTGCTGCCATTTCCCTCCGCCTGAGTATTGGTATTCCCGGACAATCTGCGCCACATCGATGCTGGTGGTGATGTCTTCTTCCATATCACAGAACATGATCTGAAGGCTGTCCCGCTCCAGGAGGTAGAGGATATTGTCCCTGATGGCAGGCCTGATCTTCCTGTCGAACTGGTAGCTGTAATTTGTATTCCCGTAGGGGTATGAATTCACCAGGTGTTTGGGCAGCGGACAGTCATAAATGATCCCCTGATCCGGCAGGGTGAGGACCACGCGGCCCGCATCAGTCCCGACAATGGCATTGTCGCTTGCTTTCGGCGGGGCAGGGGGAAGCATGCTTATCAGTTTGCCGCTGGAGTAGGAGAATATCTCGCATTCACTCGGGTTGTTGGTATCAAGGATAATCAGGCTTTCCCTTTCCGGTCCGTAGCCCACCAGGAGGGACATACGGCATTCACCGCCGAAATAGTCGGTGGTCTGGTCCGCCATGACCAGGCCATCCTTGCTGAAAACAGTTACCCTGCCGTTCAGGCTGGCATCCTCATAGGCGGCGATTATCTCATCCTTGCCGTCGTTGTCAATATCAAAGCTTTTAATGGTTCCGGAATAGACATAATAGGGCGTATCATTAACCCATATGGTAGAAAGCTTTTCGCTGACTTTATCGTACTCAAGGACGAGGCCGTATTCGGGGAACCTGTAGATATCATAGCCCTGGGCAGTGTTTTCATAAAGCTCGAAATGGGTGCCGAGGACGGTAAAAATCTGCTCCAAAGTGAGGGACATGCAGTGAAGCACGCCGGGATAGGCGGATAAAAAAGCGGCGTCGGGCAGTTCCGCCTCCTGCTGGTCGATAACCTGCTCGCCTGAAGGGGCAGTCCGGACATTCCCGCCGGACGGCTCCGGAACCTTCTCATTATTGACCACAGTTGAACCGGCTTTATCTTTGCCAGGCTGTTTCTCCTGCTGAGTTGAGCCGCATGCTGAAGCCGTTACCAGGGTCAGGATGAGAAATAAAACCACCAAGAGCTGTCTTCCTGTCATCAATAACCATCCTCTGCTGCATAAATAGCCTTCATTTCAATTATACCCCAACTTCGCCCCTGAAAAAACCCAACCGGAAAGGCACACGGCTGACCGGGCGGCGGCTGTCCCAAATGATGCGCATAGACTCAGATTAAGGCCAAAAAGCTTCCTGGCCCGCTATATGAGATATCGGCATGTTTCTTCTCCAGGCTGATACTCACAGAAACAAGCAGCCGGCTGGTAAAAGAACAGCCCGGCTCAACAGGTAAAATGCCGATGAATAGAAACCCTGGTTCCAGAAGAAAAGGGTCTTGGGGAAAACAGATATATCCGGTTCCTGCCCCCAGGGACCATCAGTTCTGGCCCGGCTGCCTTTTCTTAAGCCGCTCGGCACGGCGCCTTTCGGCCTCAGCGTATTCTTTCCTCTGCTCATCGTTTTCAAGGATGAGACCAGGCACTTCCTTCGGCTTTCCGTTCGAGTCAACGCTCACATAAGTAACGTAAGCCTTGTTGGTGGCTCTTTTCAGCCCTCTCAGATAGTCCTCGGCGAAAACCTCGACGATGACTTCCATGGAAGTGCGCCCAACCCAGGTCACCCTGGATTTCAGCGTGACAATCTCACCCATATGCACCGGCTCACGGAAATCCACGCTGTCGATGCAAACCGTCGCGACAACGTTGTTGGCATGTTTCTGCGCAGCCATGGCCCCGGCGATGTCTATCCAGTGCAGCAGGGTTCCGCCAAGAAGGTTTCCCAGCAGGTTGGTATCGTTGGACAGGACCAGTTCATTCATTTCGATCATGGATTCTCTTGGTGATTTCGCGTTCATAGCACTCCTAAAACATATATCTTGAAAACTTCCCATAATAGATCGCAGAGATCCTCGTTCTCATAGCCTTCCCCGTCGCTGTCCTCGAGGCGGAACAGCCGCTGTTCAAAGAGCTTGCCTTCTTCGGGGGGTATGATCAGTTTGTACCCCCGCTGGCCAAACCTTGACTTCCTGATATAGTCCATCATCTGGCCGATGCTCAGAAGGGGCAGGCAGTCCTCCAGGTTGTAAAACTCATCCGGTTCGATATACAGGGCATCAAATACCTCGCCGGTTTCGTCCTCGTCTTCATATTCATCTTCGTATGCGCCCTCATCCCATGCCGGAACGTCCTCAGCCGCATCCATGCCTTCTCCGGCTTCAGGAGCAGTATCCCCCTCATCCGCCAGATCATCCGTGAGCCTGAGCCTTCTTAACACAAACCTCGGGTAGCGGCCTGTATCATTGATCAGAATCTGCCCCACCACGAATTCTATATCCTTGTACTCATCGGTTTCCGCGTTGATGCAAATGGATGCCACTGCCCTGTCATTTACCGCAGGCCTCCAGAGAGACCTTAACATCCCCTTCTGGGCAGGCGTCAGGGTGTTTAAGTCCTGGGGCGATATATGCTCCTTCATTTGATAGACCTCCCGCATTTTCAGCTTTCCTTGATCATTTTCTATTATAATCAATTTTCTGTTTCCCGGCTATCCGGAAGCTCTTTATTTACGCAAAACGTCATATAAACACACATCATTCCCGCGTAACCGACAACCGATCCGGATATGTCGGAATAATTGTACAACTTTTGCGGTTTAGGGTGAGATTTTGGGGTAATATTCTAATATATTACTTTACTATTTGTGGTATATGTTAAGCATGGGCATCTTCCATTCTGGGGTGAGTATTTTACGGGGGGTTATTTCATGGAGGGGATCGGAAGGTTTAATCTGAAGAAGCCCGGGGAAACAGCCAGGAATACCTTGAAAAAAATCAGGCTGCCGCAGCTAAAGCTGAGGACAAGGTTGATCATTTCCTTTATTGTACCTATTCTGGCTATTGTAATCATTGGCTTGTCATCCTATTCCTCATCCAAAAACGAAATCACGGCAATCGCCATAGATTCTTCACAGGAACTCATAAACGGAGAAATCTCAAGCTTCAACATGCTTGCCAATATCGTAATCTCCCAGGCCAAGCAGCTTATGACAAATGATGACGTGAGGACCGCGCTGAAGCCGGATTTCAGCAACCTTGAAAGATCGCAGCAGATTGATACAACCAAAAAGATCAATTCACTTCTGAATTCCATGACATCGTCCAATAACTATGTCAAAGACTATTCCATAATCGGCGCCAACAACTGCATCTACACCAATTCCCACCTGAGCGCCAGGACTTTGGATGAGTTGCAGAAAATAGAAGCCTTTAACTCATTTATATCCGGTGAAGCCAAGAATATGTGGATCGGCGACAAAGATGCCATATCCTCCCTCTACGGCGGAGGAAGGGCGACCAAGGGCGCCACATTGTCGTATATCATGAAATACGTTGATGTTTATACCGGAAAACTTTTAGGTGTCCTGATCATCGAAATAGATCCCGCGGTTGTGGCAGGCATGATGGAAAGGATGAGCTCCGGCGCGGGAAACTGCCATATCATCAGCCAGGACGGCTATGACAATGCTCTTGTTGTAAATGATGAGATCCCTGACCCGGATGCAATATATGCGTTCTCAAATAATGAATTTTTCACAGAGTTTAAAAACAGCGAGGAAACGGTCAAAGTTTTAAGGGAAAGGGACCGGATTATCATACTTGGCAAAACTGAAAACAACGCCTTAATTATCGGTACCATCCTACCGATGAAAATTCTCAATGCCGGTGCAAACCGCATCCTTGTCATAACCCTTGTCGTCATGGCCGTTTCGGTGCTGGTATCCATACTTATAGCCCTTATGATTTCCAGCAATCTGAGCACCGCCGTCAGGAAGATAATATCTGTCGCTGAGACCGCTGCTTCGGGAGATCTGAGGCAAAAGCTGTCCAGCGACAAGAAGGATGAATTCGGAACCCTGATTAACAGCATAGGGCAGATGATGGAGAGCATGCGGACCCTTATCATTGAGGCTGCCAACATTGCCAACAGCGTTATAGAATCGGCTTCCTCGGTAAGCACATCCACCCAGGAAGTTGTCAAGATTACAGCAGATATTACGTCAGCGATAGGTGAAATCGCCGCGGGCGCCAATGCCCAGGCTTCCGACACCGAGGCGGGGGTTATAAAAACCAACGAACTGGCTTCAAGAATCAATCTTGTGGCAGAAAGCACAAACCAGATAGAGGATGTTTCAAACACCACCTTCGCCCTTACCAAAAACGCGCTTGCTGCCATGGACGAGCTTGATGAAAAGGCGGGCCAGACAAACCAGATCATCCATCAGGTCAGGGATGATATTAACAAACTGAGCCAGAGGAGCAGCAGGATATCGAGCATCGTTAAGGTCATTTCCAGCGTTGCTGACCAGACCCGGCTGCTCTCGCTCAACGCTTCCATAGAGGCTGCGCGTGCAGGGGAATTCGGGCGTGGTTTTGCGGTTGTGGCCGAAGAGGTAAAACACCTGGCTGACCAGACTGCTGCTTCCGCATTGGATATCGCGGCCCTCGTAAAGGAGATACAGTCGCATATCTCCTCTACCGCCCAGAAGGCAGACTCGGCCGAGGTTGTCATTAATGAACAGAATGAAGCCCTCGAAAAAGCCATCGGTTCCTTCAATAAAATCTCCGATTCCATGGACCTCCTGATGGACAAGGTTGAGGCGATCAAGTCCAGTACTGTTGAAATGGACGAGCACAAGAGCCAGGTGCTCAATTCCATACAAAGCATTTCAGCCATATCCCAGGAGACAGCGGCGACTACACAGGAACTTACAGCCTCTTCCGAACAGCAGATGGTTACGCTGAGAGCCTTCCAGGAAAAGGCCCTTATGCTGGAAAAAGAGGCCATGCGCCTGCAGGATGCTATCAGGGTATTCATAGTCTAAAGGTTTCTCTGGCATGTAAATAATTCTGTGAAAAGAGCAGGGTGGTTTCCACCCTGCTCCTTTATGGAGGATTCATCATATCCCCTAAGAAACTTCCCTTAAGAAATGCTTCCATAAGGGCCTCAGCATTAGTATACCCTGCTGCCGGGTTATAAAACTGGTGCTTTATGCCTGGCCGCCGCGCTGTTTCCAACGGCACTCTTTCCAGCTATTTCAAAGCTTTAGCCGCATTTCGAATATCCGCACTGGCGGCAGATTACGCATCCACCCTCATGCTCCACACCGCTGCCGCATTCCGGGCACTTTCCCGGATCCTTTAAGGACATGTCGGTATCATCATCCTCCGATTCAGGCCTGTCCGGATTGATATAGCGGGCAGTAGGCCTTGGAAGCACCACTGAAGCCTTCGGCACTTCCTTGTATACATCACCGTTGCCATTGCGATGGTTCATGACCCTTTCAATGAGGCGGCCGATAGCATCCGGGCAGGACAGGACCTTAAGCCCTCTCTGGCGTATGGTAGACGGGCAGCGGATACCCTTTAGCTGCTCCACTATGGCCTTCTCATCAACGCCCGCCCTCAGGGCTATGGAAACGAGGCGGCTGGTGGCCTCGGACTGGGAGGGGCAGCCTCCGGCGCGCCCTGTATTGGTAAACACCTCGCATATGCCTTTGTCATCATAGTTTACGGTAATATACAGGTTGCCGCACCCGATCTTGACTTTTTCGGTAAATCCGGTGGTGATCTCAGGCCTGGGCCTTGGCTGGATATTACGTTTTGCTTCAGGGGCGGCCTGGTTGTTATCGCCGTCCTGACTGGCCCCGGTTCCAGGGGCAGGTTCTTCCTTGCCTTTTACTTCGCCGATGTTCAGTACCTGGCGCTCACGGCTGCCGTCCCGGTAAATGGTAACCCCTTTGCATCCTGTCCTGAAGGCATGGCGGAAGACATCTGCCACATCCTGCAGCGTGGCGTCCTTTCTCAGGTTAACGGTTTTGGAAACGGCATTGTCGGTATGCTTCTGGAAAGCAGCCTGCATCCTGACATGCCATTCCGGGGAGATATCATGGGCTGTAACAAACAGATCCTTCATGCGCTGGGGTATTCCTTCGACCTCATGCAGGGATCCTTTCTGGGCTATTTCGCGCATCAGTTCCTCGCTGTACAGACCGGCTTCCTCGCAGGCAGCCCTGAAGATGGGGTTTACCTCCACCAGTTCGGTGCCGTCCATCACATACTTGATAAATGAGATGGCAAACAGGGGCTCGATTCCCGAGGAGGTGCCCGCTATCAGGCTAAGGGTGCCCGTGGGTGCAATGGTGGTGACAGTGGCGTTCCTCACCCTGATCCCGGCCTCCTTGTAGGTGCTCTGGTCGTAGTAGGGGAACACGCCCTTCTCTTCCGCCAGTTCCTGCGATTTCTTCCTGGCCTCGCGGGAGATGAAGCCCATCACCTCGTCGGCAAGCCTCTCCGCTTCTTCTGAATCGTAGCGGATCCCAAGCTGCAGGAGCATATCGGCCCATCCCATAACTCCCAGGCCGATCTTCCTCGTGCCAAGGGTCATCCTTTCGATTTCGGGAAGCGGGTATTTATTCACATCAATGACGTTGTCAAGAAAATGCACAGCCTTGCGTACGGTCTGTCCGAGTTTTTCGTAGTCGACCTCCATCAGGCCATCCTGGCCCGCTTTAACCATGAGGCTCAGGTTGATGGAACCAAGGTTGCAGGACTCATAGGGAAGGAGCGGTTGTTCCCCGCACGGGTTGGTGCTCTCGATCTCACCTATCTTGGGCGTCATATTATCCCTGTTGATACGGTCCAGGAAGATTATACCCGGCTCACCATTCTTCCATGCCATGTTCACCATGAGATCAAACACTTCCCGGGCATTGAGTGAGCCTGTTATCTTCTTTGTCCTGGGATCCACCAGGTCATAATCCGCATTCTCTTCAACGGCCTTCATGAAGGATTCGGTGATGGCAACGCTGATATTGAAGTTGGTGATGTCGGCATTGTTTTGCTTGCAGGTGATGAACTCAAGGATATCCGGGTGGTCAACCCTGAGTATTCCCATGTTGGCGCCCCTCCGGGTACCGCCCTGTTTGACGGCTTCAGTAGCCGCGTTGAACACCTTCATGAAGCTTACCGGCCCCGATGCCACACCGCCTGTTGACTTTACGCTTGATCCCTTCGGCCTCAGCCTGGAGAAGGAAAAACCTGTTCCGCCTCCGCTTTTATGGATCAACGCAGCGTTTTTCACGCTGTCGAAAATTCCCTCCATCGTGTCCTCAACAGGGAGAACAAAGCATGCTGACAACTGCCCCAGCGGCCTTCCCGCGTTCATTAGAGTGGGTGAATTCGGCAGGAATTCAAGGTTCGTCATCATGTCGTAGAATTCTTCTTCGAGCTCTTTCAGCTCTTTTTCGGACAGACGCCCCTTATCGGCAGAAGCAATGGTGGCAGCTACCCGGCGAAACATATCTTCAGGGGTTTCACGGAGATTTCCCTCCTCGTCCCTGGCAAGATACCTTTTCTCGAGTACCTTGATGGCGTTTTCTGTCAATCTCACGTACATCAACTCCACTTTTTCATTTTTTTCTATTTAGTACATATTGTATAACTGATATATACCAACAACTATATATTGCGTATCATTATTATATCGTATTGGTATAGTTTTTCAAAGTGTCTTCTGATATATTACATCCGACAAGAACCGCCATTTGGGTATAAAAAAGCCCTGAAGCTTTTATTCAGGGCTTTTTGGTGCTCGTGGCCGGACTCGAACCGGCACGGAGGGTTAGTCCGACGGATTTTAAGTCCGTTGTGTCTGCCAATTCCACCACACGAGCATTTTGCAACTATTCAATCAGCATTCCTATTCTACATCAGCGCTAATTCAGTGTCAATATAACCATTCTGGCAAACGGTTGTATGAAGCGGGATTGGAGCTTTTTGCCGCACACCGGTGCTGGAAATGTGCCAAGCTTTCCGGGCGGACCAAACGGAGAGTCAGGTTGCCTCTGTTGAAAGGCGCGCACGGATACGCTCCCATGAAAGAAAAGCCGGATCACCCTTCAGGGCTAATGCCGCCACCGGACCCTACTTCCACGATATAACCCAATACCTGCTCTGCCGCCTCCTTGTATAGCTCCACATCCATAATCGCAGCGCTTTCATCGTACTCCACATTCAGTACCCTGCCGTTGCCATAGAGCCATGAAATAATATTGCCTCCGCTTTGGAAGGGTATCCTGAGACGATATTGCGCTTTTACCCGGAAAAGCATGGTTTTCAGGCATTCCCTGAGGTTATCGAGACCTTCGTGGGTGAGGGCGGAAACCTCGACAGAAACCCTGTCTGTTTTAGGCGCTGTATTTCTTCCTTCAAGCTTATCTATTTTGTTATAGGCGATGATGGTCGGTTTTTCGGAAGCGCCCAGTTCTGCGAGGATTTCGTCCACAATGCGGATATGGTCTTCCACAAGGGGATCGGACGCGTCGGCGACAATGATAATGGCATCGGAATAAACCGCCTCTTCAAGGGTGGATTTGAAGGCATCCATCAGGTGGTGGGGAAGCCTGCGTATAAACCCGACCGTGTCAGTCAGCAGTATCTGCGCCTCTCCCAGGTCCAGCCTCCTGGTGGTGGTGTCAAGGGTGGCAAACAACTTGTCCTCGGTATAAGCGTCGGCATCACACAGGGCGTTCAGCAGCGATGACTTCCCTGCGTTGGTATACCCCACCAGGGAAACTGTCGGGATGCGGTTTCTCAGCCGCTCCGCCCTTTGTATGCCTCTATGCTTCTTAATCTCCCTTAGCTGTTCCCTCAGGTGGGTGATCTTCCTTTTGATATGCCTTCTGTCCGTCTCAAGCTTGGTTTCCCCGGGACCCCTGGTACCGATTCCGCCCCCGAGCCTTGACAGGACAATGCCCTTGCCCGCAAGCCTGGGAAGCATATACTCCAATTGGGCCAGTTCCACCTGTATCTTGCCCTCGCGGGAACGTGCCCGCTGGGCAAAGATATCCAGGATCAGCCCGGTCCGGTCTACTGCCTTGACGCCCAGCATTTCTTCGATATTCCGCTGCTGGGAAGGGGAAAGCTCCTCATCAAAGATGACCAGGTCCGCACCCTCGGCCTGGACAAGCAGACGGAGTTCGGATATCTTGCCCTTGCTCACCAGCCAGGCAGAGTCCCTTCCATCCCTGGACTGAATGATTTTTGCCGCCACCTCTGCGCCTGCGGTATCAGCAAGCTCAACAAGTTCATCCATGGATATTTCAGCTTCGCTTATGCCTCCGACTGTCCGGGTTTCGGGGGTTTTAACGCCTACCAGGACAGCCTTCTCCCGTCCGATACCGGCTGTTTCCATCCCGCTTCGCAGAAGTTTGTCTGCCTCTGAAATCTGTTCCAGCAAATCCTCAAAATCCGTTTTTTCAGCGTTGAAAGGACCATATACATCCACTGCGCCTACATCCCGGGCTGAAGGAACTCCGGCATAGATCCCTGCCGGGCTGCCTTCCCGCACCCCTACGGCCGCGATCATATCCAGCCGCAGAAGCTTCAGGGAGCTTATGTCCACCTCGGATAACTGTCCGGAACCGCCAGGATGCGTATGGATAAGTCGGATACCCGAAAGCCTTGACTGGTTTCGCTTTCCTTCAACAGAATCCAGGCTTACAGTGGCATGATCGCCGACGATCACATTGGTGATATGGCCTTTCCTGTCATAGTAAACCGCTATCTCGCGGTTAATGGAGCCGGACAGCCAGGAAAGCCTTATGATAAGCTCCTGGGTCCAGAGCATATTCTGCGGTATCTCTATGTCGTATAGTTCCTCCAGGGCCTGTATCTGGCTTTTCTTGAGCCCCTGAATATTTCCGCCTGCTTCCATTAGTTCCTCTTTCCCTCTGTATGCTGAGCACTGGATTGATTTGCTTCAGGCCTGCTCCTGAACTGACCCTTTAAGTCCGATCTTATCAGCAATCTTTCTCATGCCCATTATGGTTTCTTCAATAACCTTGTCCAGGTCCATGTTCAGGCGCTGCGCCCCTTCTATGATGACCTCCCGGTTTACCCCGGCCGCAAACCCCTTGCTCTTCATCTTTTTTACAACCGACTTGACCTCAAGGTCCATTACGCTCCTGCTCGGGCGCATCAGGACCGCGGCAGTGATAAGCCCGGTCAGCTCGTCTATGGTGTAAAGGACATTCTCCATCCTTTCCACCGGCTCCACATCGCTGCAAAGCTTCCATCCATGGCTCTCGATTGCCCGGATATAGCTCTCCGGCCAGTTCTCTTGCTCGAGGATGGCGCGCACCTTTTTGCAGTGCTCCTCGGGGTACATCTCGTAGTCAAGGTCGTGGACAAGTCCTATGATGCCCCATTTTTCCGCATCCTCGCCGAACAGCCCGGCAAAGTGCCTCATGACACCCTCTACGGCAAGGGCGTGCTTAATATGGCTCTCGCTGCTGTTGTACCTTGTTAACAGGGCATACGCCTCTTCTCTTGTTGGTATGTGTTCTCCCATAAGATTATCCCTCCTGTACTTATTATATAACGGTAATGCAAACCTTCACAGCTATGATGGGGATAAACCGCGCCTTCTGTCAATAAAAAAGCCTGAACAAACCGGTGTTCAGGCTTTTCGCAAAGTTACCTTGAAATTTTACGGCCTTATTTTGCAGTTTTCTCCTTGATGGGCAGATAAAGATCGATTCCGCCGATATGGTTGAGGTCTTCGTCAAAGCCCAGATGCTCCTCAAGCCACTGATGGCTGCCATGCTGGTACCTGCTGTCCCTCAGCCAGCTCATGAACCTCTTCCAGCTCTTCATGATCTCACAACCTAAATCCCCGTTGCGGTTCCGTTTCACTCCGGCTACGGCATAAAGGCCTCCCTCCAGGGTTTTCACCTTTACCTTTTCATCGTTTACCGCGACGCTGTCATCAATTGTAACGCAGAATTCATAGCCGTACTCTTCCTGGTCTTCACTTGAGGGCGAGGGATTATTATACCCGAATATCCTCATGCTGCTGGTATTGATATTATTTTTTTTCAGCCATTCCTTCAGAACCTGGTATGCGCCCTCTTCGGGGTTTTTCCCATAGTAGCAGTAATATGCCACCCTCATGGGCTCCAGTTTCTTCAGAACTTTAATGTCAGGATATTTTTCAAGAAGATCTTTGTCCTGAATATCAAAATATTTGTCCATCAAATCCACCCTTTCGAAACAGAATTTCTGGTTTTGCTTCTTGAACTCGCTCGGCAAAAATCCGGTGATTCGCCTGAAAGCCCTTGAAAAGGCATCTCCGCTGGAGAAGTCGTATTTTACGGCAATGTCAATAATGCAGGCATCCGTGTTGATTAAGTCTGCAGCAGCAAGGCTGATTCTCCTCAACCTGATGTACTCTTTTACAGAGTAGCCTACCAGTGCGAAAAACAGCCTGTAAAAGCTTGACTGGGACATGTAGGCTTCCTGAGCCGCACGATTAAGGTCTATCCTGTCTTCAAGGTTGCTTTCAATGTAATCAATGGATTTTTGTATGCGTTCATAGTAGTTCATGTCCGGAGCGCTCCCTGACATCTTAGGATAGTTTCATGTTATCATAGAAGCATTTTCCATATCCGATTTTTTTTCCGAAAGTTGAGGCTTGTTTCATCAACGCATAATTAAAGACCAGGCTATTGCCGGGTCTGATTCTTCATATATCCTGTTCCGGGGTTATTGCCGGTTCCGGATTAGTCCGGCTATAAAACATTATTATGTTGAATTGCTCAGGTTTTTTCTGTTTCCTTACTTGTGGTATGTCTCGTTGTTTATGATCTTGAATGCGCGGTAGATCTGCTCCAGAAGGATGATTCGGGCCAACTGGTGGGGAAATGTCATGTCCGACATGGAAAGCAGGCTGTCTGCCTCCGAAAGAATGGATTTGTCAAGACCGTCTGATCCGCCGATGATAAAGGATATGTCGCTCTTACCTCGGATCATGAGATTCTCCAGGTACCGGGCGAACCCCACGGAATCATACTTTTTCCCTTCAATGGCCAGGGCTGTGACATGGCTGTTGGCAGGCAACGCTTTCCTGATCCGGTCCGCCTCCTTTTCCAGGTTGATATCTTCGTCCACTTCAGTTATTTTCAGCTTGCAAAAACGCGAGAGGCGCTTTGAGTATTCCTTCTGAGCGCCTCTTAAGTAGTCTTCCTTCAGTTTCCCGACAGCGATAATATGAATGTTCATGGTACACCGATCCACCGTCCGACGTTATATGCAGATCATTTTGCTTACCCGGTCGCGGTAAGCTACATCCAGAAAAACATCCTTGTCAGGATAGATTTTTTTCTCAAGCAGTGCATTGCAGACCGTCTGGTAGGCCAATTCCGGATAATTGTTCTCCTTGCTGAGATGCCCAAGCAGGAAGTATTTTGTGCCTTTTTCGGCCAGATGTGCGACCACTTTCCCGGTAAGGTCGTTGCACAGGTGCCCGAAATCGCCCATAATCCGTTTCTTAAGAGGCCATGGGTACCTTCCGGTTACCAGCATTTCCAGGTCATGGTTGGATTCCAGCAGAATAACGTGGCTCTCCTCCAGCCATCCGACCAGTTCATCATTTACATGACCGATGTCCGTCGCTATGGTTATCTTCTTGCAGTCTACAAAGAAATTGTAACCCACAGGACATGCCGCGTCATGGGGTATAGGAAAGGACACGATATAAATATCCCCGATACGGAACGGCTTGCAAACCTGGGTAACACGTATATGTTCGGGTTTGAGCTTCCCCAGGAAGGGCCTCATGGCGTCCCATGTCCGGCTGTTTGCGTAAATGGGTATCTTATGCCTCCTGGAAAGGATCCCTGCGCCAACGATATGATCATTGTGCTCATGGGTAATGATAATTGCCGAAATCGACTTTATTGATTCTCCGATCTGCTCCAGGGCTTCCTCTATGCGTTTTCCGCTTACGCCGGCATCCACGAGGACCGACGTTTCCCCTGATGATATGAATATGCAATTGCCGCTCGAACCGCTGAACAGGCTGCAAACCTTGACCATTAACCAACCACCTTATGTTCCGTCGCTGTCTGATACTCTCCTGATGTCCGCACCGAGGCCGTTCAGTTTTTCCACCATGCGCTCATAGCCTCTGTCAATATAACTGACATTGGATACCTCGGTGATACCTTCGGCAACGCATCCGGCCAGCACACAGGCAGCACCCGCCCGCAGATCCAATGCCTTGACCGGCGCTCCTGTCAGTTTCGAGCCGCCCTCTATGACAGCCATTCTGCCCTCGACCCTTGCTTTTGCACCCATCCTCTTCAATTCGTCAATATATTGGAAACGGTTATCGAAAATACTCTCAGTGATTGTGCTTATCCCGTCGGCCTGCAGGAGCAGCACTGCCGCCGGAGGCTGCAGGTCGGTCGGAAAACCGGGATAAGGAAGGGTCTTGATATTGGCCCTTGTAAGGCGGTCTTTCGCCCATACTCGTATGCTGTCGTCATACTCCTGGATCTTTACATTCATCTCCACAAGCTTGGCGGACAGGGATTCCATATGCTTGGGAATCACGTTTTTCACAAGCACATCGCCCCTGGTTGCCGCTGCTGCGATCATGTAGGTGCCGGCCTCTATCATGTCCGGGATGATGCAGTGAACAACATTGCCCTTGAGTTCCCTGACACCCCTTATACGGATGATGTCGGTTCCGGCTCCCTTGATGTCAGCGCCCATGGCGTTCAGGAAGTTTGCGATATCGACAATATGTGGCTCCTTGGCAGCGTTTTCAATGGTGGTGATACCTTCAGCCTTAACCGCCGCAAGCATGATATTTACGGTGGCGCCAACACTGACAACGTCAAGATAGATATTTGCTCCTGTAAGCTTGTTGGCAGTTAGCTTTATATGCCCGTGTTCAATCTCAACCTTTGCGCCAAGGGCCTCAAACCCCTTGATATGCTGATCGATGGGCCTCGACCCGAAATTGCAGCCGCCGGGGAAGGTGACAACAGCCTTTTTGAACCTTCCCAGGAGCGCGCCCATTAAATAATAGGAGCCCCGGAAACGGTGCATATCCTCACCGGTGGCTGTATAGGACGATACATTGGTTGCGTCCACCCTCAGGGTATTTTCGTCTATATCTATAAACCGTGCCCCGAGGGATTCCATTATTCTTCTCAGAATCGCTATGTCAAGTATGTTCGGAATATTCTCAACGGTACAAACATCGCTCAATAAAAGAGCGGCCGGCAGAATGCCCAATGCAGCATTCTTTGCCCCGCTTATCGTCACTTCACCCTTTAAGCGTCTTTGCCCGCGGATAAGCAGTTTATCCACATAAACACCAACCTTCTGGTTTTCTTCTGTTGTGGCTCAGCATGCGCTGTTTTCCTCAGGTGACGGAAATCCAAAACCGTCCATGTACCTGAATTGTCAAAAATATTATAACATTATGGCAGCAGATCATCAAACCATATTATGTATTCCTATGTGTTTCCAATTGCTGCCTCTTCCCCCGTATAGGCGTTATAAAACAGTTCTGAGCCGTCCGAGAAGCGGATCCGCCATACGGGACTGTCGTACAGTTCACCTTCATTTATTCTCTTGTATCCGAAACATATGTCGGTAATCACCGAATTCTCACGAATCTTGGCCAGCGCCAGAATATGCCACGCTGAAAGTATCTCGCTTTCCGCCAGGGTATGGTTAACCTCTCCGGGCACGATGGCTGCGCACTCAATGCCGCCTGAAGAAACAATAAAATCGGCGTATACGTCAAAAAGCAGCTGCCCCATATATTTCTTAACATACCTTACATGCAGCCGTCCGTCCTGTTCCTGCCATACATCTGGGACATAATCCTTCTGCTTCATGCCCAGGCCCTTTAGTACTTTCATCAGTTCCGCTGAGACTGCTCTGCTATCCCCGATATCCAAACCGGTATCAGGGGAACTGTCTTTGAACACAATGATATTATTGCCAATTTCCAGTACTTTCCCGTCATTGCGCCATACTTTTTCCCCGGTACCGGCATCTGCCGCGTCATGGCCCAGAAAATAATCCACAACACTGGTCTCATCAATGCTCGTGTCGCTGTATACAACGCTTCCGGAATCCGCGCTGTAGGATGGGACCTTGCATTCTATCCTGATATTCCTGGATTCAAGCAGATTCTCCACATGCTTTATGTAGTCCGCTCCCGGCCTGCTGCGGGATTCGTTCCAGAGAATGCTGGAGAGCAGGAAGATATTCAGGATGGCGAACAGGAAGATAAGTATGGATTTTGCTTTGGACCACTCCATGTCAATCCTCCTTCTCCCCGACAGGTATCCGGTATGCTGCATGATCTGTCCTAACAAGCCAGCATGGACGGAGACGTTCTTCCGATTCTACGTCAACAAACAGGTGGTAACCCATCTTTACGCTTTGGAATTTCTCAAGCTTTAAGATTGTGGGATTGCTGGAATATATATTATTCAGCAAATCAATAAAGGACACGCTGTAATCCCGGAAATCATGATTGCCGTGAAACTCCCTGACAACCCAGGTACATTCCAGGACTCTTTCAGCCGAAGCCTTGATCCTGATGGCAGGCGCAGTTAAAAACATGTCGTTTTCAACATTCGATAAATAGATATCCAACCCGTCCATTTGATATCCGAAGGTAAAGGTAAAAGTATGTCCCTCCTGATTAATGTCCTTCAGCACAATATCTGCTTCCCCTATCAGGTCCTTCCTGAGTTCGATAAATGAGATTGCGTGGATAAATGCCGACTTCGCGTCGATACTGTCGGTCTTTTGCTCGTCAGGAAGGTATTTGTATTCCAGCACGCCCCGGGAATTCAATTGATAGACATTTTCGAGGTCTGAGAACACAACTGTGTTTTCTGTTTTGTCGCGCATAGCAAGAAAACTGTCCTTCTGTTCTAAAAGAATGCTTTCCTGGATACTGTTCAAGTCATCGCTTTCAGGATCGAGGGCCAGGGCTTCTGGTATCGCGGCTTCAATGGCCTGCATTGACTGGCTTAAGTCAGAATCCATGGCATATATGGGCATATCCTCATAGGAGGGGTCGGCAAAATCGGGAAATGTCTCGCCAATGGCGCTCATGGGCATGATCTCGGCCTGGCTGCGCATCTCGGCCGGCAGCCCGTTGTAATACGCTTTAGGCCGCATATTTTCCTTTATTTCGATATGATACATATAGACGCTGCTTTCATCATAGACGTAAAGCGTGTTGACGGTAACATTTACATTCTCCTGGGGGAGTATGATCATGCTTTTTATTCCATTGAAGCTGGGGCTGCCTGATTTAAGCCCGGCAAGCCAGAGCAGCATGCTGTTTGGATATCTGGCGGCGAAATCTATCCTTATGGACGATACATCCCTAAGACTTGACCACATATTTGCCGGGTATATACGACGTGGCTTTGTCTTTAATATCACGGGAAGATAGTTCTGCCTGATATCGTCCCATATGACCTGAAAGCCCGGATGCCGGTCAGTCAGCATCCATTGGTTGAAAGAATTAACGTATACAACGATCTGCTCAGGATTAAAGTAGTAATCCTTAACCTGTTCAACATTCACGTACTCGTTTCCGTTGTCAGCAAAAATAGACTCCAATAAAAAAGCAAAAGGAAACCCCTGAGTTTGATTCCAGAGGATTCCTATCTGCACCATACTTAAAACCATGAGCAGGGCTAACAAGCCGGACTTCAGGCGTTCCTTCTTCTGCCTCTTCATCATTAATTCCTTGCTTTACTTGACCTTGAGCGCATCCAGAACGCTGTCAAGATTAATAGGCACGGGTATAATGACCGTCTTCTTCGCAGTAATCAGCTTGTCCGTAATCTGCAAATTCACGCCTGGAATAAGATTGTCCGCATCTTCTTTCCTGAATGCTATTATTCTGATTTCATTCACATTGTCCGATCCCAGATAGAGAAGATCGGTACGGGAAACAAAGGCAACACCGCTAACTTCAATGACATTGGATCCATCCGCACAAACCAGCGGGATGTATACTCCGTCGGCATTGATGAACAGCATAACTATGAGAGGGCTGCCGTTTTCCGAATCCTGCTTTACAGTACCCGTAAGAACATAATTCAAAGGATTGTTGACAGGATCTTTTTGGTTCCACTTGATATTGACGAGGAAGTTCTCGGTGGTTTCCGCAGCCGGGTCCAGATAATCGAGGATGTACTTCTCGTAGCCAAAGCTCTCCTCTTCTTCCTCAGGGATGTTGGCTTCTGTGCCTGGGGAAGCCTGGGGAGGAATGCTGTTCTGTAAGTCTGACGCAGCCGCAGCGTCTGGCGACGTGCTTGCTGTATCTATGCTTGCAATCGTGCCGGGTTTATACACGGACGAAACTTTATCATTTGTAAGACCTGTATTGGGAGCGGTTGTGCCATCGTCTGTTGCTGCGTACGCTGAAACAGAGGCTAATATTAGCCCAAGCAGCAGCACCAACAGAAATACGATTTTCCTGGCCATCTTAAATCCTCCACACAAGTCCCGATTTTGTGGGTAAACAATATTATACGGGCGACAATGCCCCGTTTATACAATTATAGTATACATCAATTCTTATTACAAATCCATTACATCGGATTTAAGATGACATTACCGGTATAAAATGCCTAAACCGCCGCGCTGGTCTTCTTTACAGGCAACTCTATGAATACCTGTGTGCCCCGGCCTATTCTGCTTTTTGCGGTAATATTTCCCCCATGCAGAACAGCGATCTCCTTGGCTATGGCAAGGCCCAGCCCGGTTCCTCCCATCTGCCTGGACCGGGCTTTGTCAACCCGGTAAAACCGTTCAAATATTCTTTCCACGTCCTGTTCAGGTATTCCGATCCCGTTATCCTCCACGATGATAATAACCTTATCCCTTTCACTGTAACAGTTGACCGTGATCTTGCCCTTTTCAGGAGTATATTTTATGGCGTTGCCTATAACATTGACCAGAAGCTGGTCCAGCCTGTACCTGTCCCCGCTGATTAACGGTATGCCCGGCCTTATATTATACCTGAGATCCTGCTCTTTTTGTTCCGCTTCCCTTCTCAGGCGCTCCACGCATGAAGCAACCAGATCCCCTGCCGAAATGTCTTCCATGTTCAGTCTGATGCCGCTGTCGTGCTGGGAAAGGATAAGCAGATCCCTGACAAGGCGGGCCATGCGGTCGGTCTCGTCATTGATAACCCTGAGGAAATGCTCTGTTGTGGCAGGATCCCCAAGGGCTCCGTCCAGCAGGGTTTCGGTGTAACTTTTTACCGAGGTGAGGGGTGTTCTCAATTCGTGGGATACGTTGGCGACAAACTCCCGCCTCATGTTGTCCAGCTTCTGCTCTTCAGTGATATCCTGGATAACGGTTACAAGACCCTCTATGTTGTCCTGGTCATCTGTAATGGCGGCAAACTGCAGCTTCAAATACCTGCCGCCAAACTCCACCCTGTGCTGGACGCCGTTAAGGCACTGCCTGCCATTTTCATCCTGGCCTTCCTCAGGAGGCGTGATGTTAAAGGCTTTTAAAAAGGTGTCCAGGTTAAGGTTCAGGACCATATTGCCCAGCATGTCCCTTGCGGCGTCGTTGATATGCACCACGCCGCCGTTGTTGTCAAAGGCTACAACGCCGTCGGTCATGTTTTTCATGATGGTTTCTATCTTCTTTTTCTCACTGGTGATCTCCGCCAGGGTATCCCTCAGCTTGGAAGACATGAAATTGAAGGTTTTCGCCAGTTTACCGATCTCATCGTTGGATTCGATGTCCAGCTTCTGCCCAAAGTCGCCCCTGGAAATCTTCTCGGCTTTCTGCATGATGTTTGATATGGGCCTGGTAATGGTCCTTGCCATCATGTACCCTATGCCGAGAGCTGCGAGAATGGAAACAACCATTCCCCAGATGATGACGCCGTTGAGTTCTCCGATTACATTCAGCGCCCTTTGGCGGTCATACTTGAAAAACAGTATATAATCGCCGTCTTTCAGAGTCTGGACCCTTACATAGTCATAGTAGTCCCCCAGCTTCGACCTGGTAAAGCTCCTGTTTTGTGAAACAGCTGTGTTGCCGCTTTTGGTCAACGCGGCAAGAAGATTTTCCGATTTATAGATCTCGTTTCTGAATCCGACCTTGTCCTTCTGATAGTACTGATCGGATGAATACATGATCACTTCATCGCTCTTGCGAATAATGGTAAAGCTTTTGTCCAGGCCGCGGATGAGGCCGGATATGCGAGGGTCGTTTATAAGCTTGTATTCCAGGTCCTCATAGCTCGTGTTTTCATTTATGGATAATTCTTCGTAATTACGCTCGATGCCTTCCCTGAAATCGGCATAAAAAATATTCCCAAGCTGGAAATTGAGAAAAACCCATATTACACTCATGAGTATGAGTGTTGTAGAAACCAGTATTGCGACAAGGCGCCATTGGATGCTCCGGAAAAAGATGATTCTTCTATATCGCTTCTTCTTCATGGCCACGTTTACAGGGCAGGATTGAAGTAGTAGCCCACACCTCGCTTTGTAAGGATGTATTCGGGTTTGCCCGGGTCCTTCTCCAGCTTTTCTCTGAGCCTTCTCACAGTTACATCAACTGTGCGCACATCACCAAAATACTCATAACCCCATACTTTCTCCAGCAGGTTCTCACGGGTAAACACCTGTCCCTTTTGCATAGCCAGAAACCTGACCAGTTCAAACTCACGGAGAGTCAGTTCTATAACTGTTTCGCCCCTCTTTACCTCATACCTGTTGATGTTGATCTCCAGGTCGGCAATCTTTATGACCTCATCGGTCCGGCCAGGGGCGGCTTCATCAATTACCCTTCGTAAATTTGCCTTAACCCTTGCCATCAGTTCCCTCGGGCTGAATGGTTTTGTTATGTAATCATCGGCTCCCAGCTCAAGTCCCAGGACCTTGTCCACTTCCTCTTCCCTGGCTGTCAGCATGAGAATGGGAGTCTGCATGGTCTGCCTTAGCTTTCTGCATACAGTGAAACCATCCATCTCGGGAAGCATGATATCCAGTATAATCAGATCGGGCTTTTCTCTCTCGGCTATCTCGATTGCCTGTCTTCCGTCATATGCCTCCAGAGTATCAAATGATTCCTTTTGCAGGTTGTACTTAAGTATGTCGACAATGTTCTTTTCGTCATCAACAATAAGAATCTTCCTTCTCATTTTTAACCCCCATAGGTTATTGGTTTTGACATGGACAAGAAGTCGGATATTCTCTCTTTACAAATTTCTCCATGCGGTTCATAACAGGGTATTCAGCCGAATTATAATCCTGTAGTCATTATATCATATTATCAATGTAATGGTTATTTAAAATGAGATTGCTGTGCCGGTAATGCTTCCCTGCAATGACATCCTTTCAGGCATCGCAAAACTGAGCACGGCAGCCACATATAGATTAGACGCGGCATCCCAGAGATGGTTCTATGCCGCTGATAACCCTTTTTCTTCCGACATATGTTATTGAGCTTAATGGAAAAGGCCTTACGGCATATAACCGTAAGGCCTTTATATAATTCTGGCAGCGACATATTTTCCCGGGCCGTTTCCAGCCAAGTATCTTCTGCACTGGAGAGCTTAACTTCTGTGTTCGGGATGGGAACAGGTGTTGCCTCTCCGTTATTGCCACCAGAAATATTAACTTATG
>Ga0134104_1000429_pt1 | contig 50744 bp, 41 predicted proteins | sample 15_3_2metaG_FD_94455 | JGI IMG/M metagenome (GOLD analysis project Ga0134104, IMG submission 94455) | Switchgrass degrading microbial communities from high solid loading bioreactors in New Hampshire, USA - 15_59_3.3_214_A2 metaG | ecosystem: Engineered > Bioreactor > Semi-continuous > Anaerobic...
AGATAAAATTCTTTATAATGTCCAACAGCCGCGCCTTTTCGAACATCCCTTCAATCAGGGTGTCAAACTGGGCGTATTTTGTGTTTTCGTAACTGCCGTCCTTGGTTTTCCACTCCATGAAGCGGTCTTCGCCCGCCGTGATGGTGCCTGCTTTTGAGATGGCGAGGTCGCTCATCACAAGAAAGGCGTTGTAGACGAACAGGGACGGGATTTCGTGCATGTAGTTGCGCAGCTGCAGGTACGCCTCGGATGCGTCCGTCTCTTCGCGGGATGGGGACTTGAGTTCAAAGACGACAATAGGCAGGCCGTTCAGAAAGACGATAACGTCCGGGCGCTTCGTGCTGTTTTCAACGATGGTCCATTGATTGGCCACGGTGAATGTGTTGTTGTTGACACCCGTGTTACTGTAGTCCACGAGATATACCAGCGAAGACCGCTGTTCACCGTTGTGAAAATAGCTCACGGATACGCCGTTCTGGAGGTAATCCATAAACAGCTTGTTCTTGTTTATGAGCGAGCCGCCCTCCATATTGCGCAGCTTGTAGACGGCTTCATTGAGGGCCGCTTCGGGCAGAGTGGGGTTGACCCGGCGCAGAGCGGGCAGGAGCTCGTCCATATAAAGCGATTCGGTATAGTCCCGCTCCAACTCAGGCGCGTAGACATGGTTATACCCTAACGTGTCACGGAAGATTTCAATGACCGCGTTCTCAAAGTTGGCCTCGGTCATTCGGATTACCTCCTTGCGGGCTTTATCATGAGGTTTGGCAGCGCTAGGTGGTTAAGTGATGGCTTTCAGGTCGGCAACGGACAACTCGCCTGACATCAGGCGGGGGAGAAGCGTGTCGCGGAGTGTTGCGAGGCGACTATTTTCTTTCAGATTGCAGTTGAACAACTGCATTAATGGCCTCACCGTATCTAACCACTTCATTTGAATTTCAATAGGCGGTATTGGAACAACGATAGATTTAAGATGCGATGCAGGACGCGCAATAGAAGGAACGCCAGTTTGTGAGGCATTAGCAAGGAGTTTGCCTTGTCCTTCACGTGTGTGGAAGTAGAAGTTGATATATTCCGGCACAGCTTTTTGCTTATCACAACGAAGATAAAACTGCCTTTGTGAGATAACGTAATACGGGTAATCACATTCTTCTGGGATTAAAGCCACCTGTCCAATGTTCCCGGCGTGTGTAAATATGATATCCCCGGCATGGACAAGAGAATTAGATAATTTCCGGGCATGTTCTTCAGTAATGAAGTTGTATCCCAGCTCTTCAAGATAAAGGCCACGCAGGTGATTGCCGCTAATAATTGGAACGCCGGTTTCGACGAAGGTTTCAACCTTTATATTTGACCCGAAAGGACCCATGGCAACTTTTTCTGCAATTGCTTCTATTGGAAGGGCTCTCCATCCGGCGGGAATATCACCAAGCTCGCTACCAATAAAACCACTATCCCTGAACGGCTCGAAGTCCACGAACCACGACTTGAAAATGGCCCGCGCTATCTGCTCCAGACGCTGATTTATCGCGTTGTTGATTGCGATTTTATCGTCTAGTGCCCGTAAAGTACGTCCTATCTCTATTTGCTCGTCTAAAGGTGGCACAGGAATTTCAGTATTCTTTAGTACTCCTTCTTGAACGCGTTGGCGGCCTGAACTACCAACCATAGATTTGATGGCTATCTCTCTTAATTGTGGGCTCAAGGCCAAGTAGTAAATAAAGTCTTTGTCGCTAACACCGGGTTTCGCTCGCATAACAATGAATTCTGTCGAGCCAAAGCCGATTTCGTCGTCATCCAGAATATTAACCTGCGCGGTTTTACCGTTTTCAAGGCAAGGTGTAATACGGGCCATTAAAGTGTCGCCATTGCGAAATTTTGAACCACCATTAAACGGCCAAAATTCATAAGAGGAAATATCCCGTGTAAATGGTTGCAATTGTTCCATTGAGACTTTTTTCGCAATCTTACCTTTGGGAACGCTTTCTTTTGGGTTGAACTCAATAAAGTCCTCGAGCTTCAACATTCGCCATTCAGACCTCATACCCAATCGCCCCCAGTCTTTTTCGGATTTCCTCTTCCAGTTCGTGGGAGCGCTTGAACATCTCCGAAAGCTCACTTGTCAACAGCGCCATTTTCTCTTCAAAAGGCTCCCCGTCCTCCTCCTGCTCCTCGATGCCCACATAACGGCCGGGCGTGAGGATATAGTCCTGCTTTGCGATTTCCTCCGTTGTGGCCACGGCGCAAAAGCCCTTGACTTCCTCCAGTGTCCCGTCGTTAAAAGCCTTGAAGGTGTCGGCAATCTTGGCGATGTCCTCGTCCGTCAGCTCCCGCAGTCGGCGAGTGACCATCGTACCCATGTTTCGGGCGTCAATAAACAGTGTCTTACCCTTTTGCTTCTTGTTGCGGCTGATAAACCAGAGAGAGACGGGAATCTGCGTCGTGTAGAAAAGCTGCGTCGGCATCGCGACGATGCCTTCCACGAGGTCGTCTTCGATGATGCGGCGGCGGATTTCGCCCTCGCCGCCGGCCTGGGACGAAAGGGAGCCGTTGGCGAGGACAACCCCCATTTTTCCGTTGGGGGCGAGGTGGTAAATCATGTGCTGCAGCCACGCGAAGTTGGCGTTACCTGCTGGCGGCAGGCCGTACTTCCAGCGCGGGTCGTCATTTAGCGAGCCGTCGTTCCAGCCAGAAAGGTTAAATGGCGGGTTGGCGAGAATGTAGTCGGCTTTCGGCGTCGGATGCAGGTCGTTAAAGAACGTGTCGGCATGGTAGGGGCCCAGGTCGGCTTCAATGCCGTGGATGGCCAGATTCATGACGGCCATTTTGCGGGTGGTGGGGTTGGAGTCCTGCCCGTATATGGAGAGGTTGCCGATGTTGCCGGAATGGCTCTCAACAAATTTGGAAGACTGGATGAACATGCCGCCGGAGCCGCAGCAGGGGTCGTAGACGCGCCCCTTAAACGGCTGCAAAACCTCCACCAGCGTCCGGACGACGCAGGACGGCGTGTAGAATTCGCCGGCCCGCTTGCCCTCCTGCTCGGCGAATTTGGCTAGGCAGTATTCATACGTGCGGCCGAGGATGTCTTTGTCCGTCCCGTGCTCGATCATCTGGATATTGGTGAAAAGGTCAACGACGTTGCCGAGGCGGCGCTTGTCCAGCTCGCTGCGGGCGTAGTTTTTCGGCAAAACGTCCTTCAGGCGCCTGTTTTCCTTTTCAATCGCCCGCATGGCCTCGTCAATGACCGCGCCGATTTCCTCCTTGTGGGCCGCTTCGGCAATGACGCGCCACCGCGCCTGCGGGGGGACGTAGAAGACGTTTTTCTCGAGATACGCGTCTTTATCTTCCACATCGTCGTCATCGGCCAGCAGTTCGTTGTAGCGCTCTTCGAACTTGTCCGAGATGTATTTCAGGAAAATGAGCCCGAGCACGACGTGCTTGTATTCCGCCGCGTCCATATTGCCGCGCAGAATGTCCGCCGCGGCCCATATCTGCTGTTCAAAACCGATCGACGCCGTGTTATTGCCGTTAGCCATTCAAATTTCCTCCAGTATGCTGTTTTTTCTCTAGGCAGGTTTTGCTGACGTTTGTCCATTATAACATAAAGCCAGATAAAACTGAATTTAAAGTGTCCTGTTCCTGTCGCAAAATTCTGAACTTACAACCGTCTCTCCCTGATGGAGCACCCCGAGAGGGTTTTACGGACAGATATACTTTCCTTATCACAGGCAAAAACGCGACCGGAAGGATTGCGGTGAAGAAGTTGAACCCTTTTAAGTACAGACCGCCGCCTGGTCATCCGTTTTGCACATTTTTGCACATAATTAAAAGTGTATAGTTTAAAAGAAAAGGCTTCAAATCGCGCGATTTGAAGCCTTTCACGGTTAAGGCGCTACTCTTTCAGTGAAAAATGGCGCTATTTCAGGCTGCCGTAGAACGCGACGGCGTTTTTCAGGTCTGTTTCATCAGGGTGGTCCTTTGAAATGCCGCCGATCAGTTTCATAAGCCCGTAGGTGTCGTAGCCCTGGCATCCGAACTCGCCGAGGACCCTTGCTTTTTTCGCCTCGGCGATTTTGCGCGCCGCGTTGCAGTACATTCCCGCTTTCACGCCATACGTGTAAAGGAAAAACACGTCCTTGCCCTCCGGCAGCTTATCATTCATGATTTTGAGCATCTGCGGGTAGAACCTGCCAAACGCGATTCCCGACGCAAACCCGATCCGGTCAAATTCAGCCAGATTAAAGTCATGTTCCCTGACCCCGTCGATGACCGTGACGTCGTATTGTTCAGCAATCGCGTCGACCAGTTTCTTCGTGTTTTTGTGATGCATGGACACATAGACAATCGCTGTCTTCATAACCGTCTCCTCCGTGGCAGCAAGCTCCATTTTTTTACCCTGCAAGGCTTATTTTACAGGGCGCGTGGCGGAAAGTCACGGGGGAAATTGGCAAAGAAGCGGGCCGGAGCGCGCGGGGAACTTCAGACATCCTTGCTAGGAAAAACTGCAAAAATCTTTAATTTTTGGAGCAAATGTTATAAAATGATTCCCGGCAGATACGGCTTGTCATGCCGGAGGGGAGGATGTCATATAGTGGAGGATACGAAACGGATAAAAGCCGCCATCGAGGGCGGCGAAACATTTCTGGGGCTGGAACTGGGGTCGACGCGGATTAAAGCGGTCCTGATGGACGGCCGTTTCACGCCCGTTGCCGAGGGCAGCCACACATGGGAAAACAAGCTTGTGGACGGCATTTGGACGTACAGCCTCGACGCGGTCTGGGACGGCGTGCGCGACTGCTTTGCAAAACTTGCGCGCGATGTGGAAAGGCGATACGGCGCGAGGCTCACCACGGCTAGGGCCATCGGCATATCCGGCATGATGCACGGCTATTTGGTGTTTGACGAAGACGGCGCGCTTTTAACCCCGTTTCGCACCTGGCGCAATACGATCACCGGGCAGGCGGCGGCGGAGCTGACGCAGCTGTTTGGCTTTAACATTCCGCAGCGCTGGAGCATCGCACACCTTTACCAGGCGATGCTCAGGGGCGAAGAGCACGTCCCCCGCATCGCGTATATGACGACGCTATCCGGCTATATCCACTGGAAGCTCACGGGCGAGAAGGCCGCCGGAATCGGCGAGGCCAGCGGCATGTTCCCCGTTTCCCAGGAGACGGGGACGTACGACGAGAGGATGCTGGAGAGTTTCAACCGCCTCGCGGCGTCGAAAGGTTACAGCCTGCGGCTTGAAAATATCCTGCCGAAGGTGCTCATGGCGGGAGAGAGCGCCGGCACGCTGACGAAAGAGGGCGCGGCGCTCTTAGACCCGAGCGGCACGCTCCGGCCCGGCATCCCCCTCTGCCCGCCGGAAGGCGACGCGGGCACGGGGATGGTCGCCACAAACAGCGTGGCGCCCGGCACCGGAAACGTCAGCGCGGGGACGAGCATTTTCGCCATGGTCGTCCTCGATAGAATGCTCAAAAAGGTCTATCCGGAAATCGACATTGTGGCGACGCCGTCCGGCGTGCCCGTGGCGATGGTCCACTGCAACAACTGCACGAGCGAGCTTGACGCCTGGGTGTCCCTCTTCGGGGAGTTTGCCGAGGCGCTCGGCGCGCGGGCGGACAAGGACGCGCTGTACAAAATCGCGTACACAAAGGCGCTGGAGGCCGACGACGGCGGCGATAAGCTGCTCGCGTACAACTACTTTACCGGCGAGCCGGTCACCGGCCTTGAGAGTGGCCGCCCGCTCTTCGTCCGACTGCCCGACAGCCGCCTGACGCTGGCAAACTTCATGCGCACGCAGCTTTTTACCGCGCTCGGCGCGCTGAAAATCGGGATGGACCTCCTTCTCAAGGACGAAGGGATAGGCCTCATGGGCATCACCGGGCACGGCGGCTTCTTTAAAGTCGGCGGCGTGGGGCAGACGATTTTGGCCTCGGCCCTTGAGACGCCCGTGACCGTGATGCAGACCGCCGGCGAAGGCGGCCCGTGGGGCATGGCGATTTTAGCCGCGTATATGTCAAAAAGGCAGCCCGGCGAGACGCTGGCCGGCTTCCTGAAAGACCGCGTCTTTGCAGATGCCGCCGGCGTTACCGTACAGCCCGACGCAAAAATCTCGGAGAGCTTTCGCGCGTTCATGGGGCTTTACAAAAAAGGCCTCGACATCGAGCGGGCGGCTGTCTCGGTCTTGTAAAACACACAGGAGAAGGGAAGAGCGATGGATTTTTCAAATCTTGAATTCTGGTTTCTTGTCGGCAGCCAGGACCTGTATGGAAGCGAAGTGCTGGAGACGGTGACGCGGCGCGGCGCCGAAATGGCCGAGCGCATCAGCGCCTCGGAGCATATCCCGTGCCGGCTGGTGTTCAAAGGCACCATGAGAAGCGCCGATGAAATCGCGCGCGTGATAAAGGACGCCAATTATTCCGACAGCTGCTGCGGCGTTGTGGCCTGGTGCCACACGTTTTCGCCCAGCAAGATGTGGATTGAGGGCCTGCGCCTGCTGCAAAAGCCCTACTGCCATTTCGCGACGCAGTATAACCGCCGGATTCCATACGATGAAATCGACATGGACTTTATGAACCTCAACCAGGCTGCCCACGGGGACCGCGAACACGGCTTTATCGGGGCGAGGCTGCGCCTTGGCAGAAAGGTCATCGCCGGGTACTGGCAGGACGAGGCGCCGCTTCGGGAGCTCGGCGCGTGGATGCGCGCGGCCGTCGGCTATAAGGCGAGCCGGGAGCTGCGCGTAATGCGCTTTGGCGACAACATGCGCGAGGTCGCGGTGACGGAGGGCGACAAGGTCGAGGCTCAGATTAAATTCGGCTGGCAGGTCAACACCTGGCCGGTGGGCTATCTCGTTGAGGAGCTCGGCAAAGTCTCCGAAGCCGACGTCGACGGGAAAATGGCGCAATACAGGGAGAAATACGAACTGGCAAGCGATAATCTCGACGCCGTCCGGTACCAGGCCCGCCTGGAAATCGCCATGCGCCGCATTTTTGAGCGGGAGGGCATCGGGGCCTTCAGCAACACCTTCCAGGATCTGTATGGCATGAGGCAGCTGCCCGGCCTTGCCACGCAGGAGCTCATGGCGGGCGGTTACGGCTTTGCCGCGGAGGGCGACTGGAAGACGGCCGCGCTCGCGGCGGTCGTCAAACAGATGACATGCGGCATGGGCGGCGGCACGACGTTTATTGAAGACTACACGTACAACATGGAAGAGGGCAACGAGTACTCCCTCGGCGCGCACATGCTGGAGGTCTGCCCGAGCATCGCCGACGGCCGGCCGAAAATCGCCGTACACCCGCTGAGCATCGGGGACAGGGAGCCTCCCGCGCGCCTGATTTTTGAGGGCAAGGCCGGAGACGCCATCGTGATGACGCTCATCGACCTGGGCGGGCGCTTTAGGCTGATTATCCAGGATATCGTCTGCATCAAACCGCCTCACGCGATGCCGAAGCTGCCCGTGGCGCGGGTCACATGGAAGCCCCTGCCGGACCTTGCCACCGGCGTGAAGCTCTGGATCATGGCGGGCGGAGGGCACCACAGCGTGCTGACCTACGACGCGACAGCGGAGATGATGAAAGACTGGGCGCGGATGCACGATATCGAGGTTGTCCACCTCACGAAAGACACCACGGCAGAGACTCTGGAGCAGCAGCTATTTTTGAACGACCTGGCCTGGAAGCTCAAAGGCTAGGAGGAAGGAGGATATTATGCTGAGAATCGCGAAGACCGAAGCCGGCATGGTCCGCGGGATACCCGCGGCCGACCCAAGGATTACCGCATTTAAAGGCATCCCCTTCGCCGCGCCGCCCGTCGGCAACCTGCGCTGGAGGCCGCCTCAGCCGCCGATCCCGTGGGAAGGCGTGCGGGATTGCATCGAGTTCGGCCCCATCGCCATGCAGGTGACGCCGGGCTCTGTCGACAACATTTATCGTAAGGAGTGGCATGTCGATCCCGATGTCCCGATGAGCGAGGACTGCCTGCAGCTGAACGTCTGGACGCCGGCGAAAACCGGCGACGAGCGGCTCCCCGTCATGGTGTGGATCTTCGGCGGCGGGCTGCAGGAGGGGTATCCGAGCGAGATGGAATTTGACGGCGAGCGTTTCGCCCGCCGCGGGGTCGTATTTGTCTCCGTCAATTACCGCCTCAACGTATTCGGCTTCCTGGCGCACCCCGAGCTTACGGCCGAAAATCCCGACGGGCCCTGCGCCAACTGGGGGCTTTTGGATCAGAAGGCCGGCATCGACTGGGTGCGCCGCAATATCGCCAATTTCGGCGGCGACCCGGACAACATCACGATTTTCGGGCAGTCCGCCGGCGGCGGCAGCGTCCACACGCACCTGGCCTCCCCGATGGCGGAAGGCGCATTCCAGAAGGCGATCATCCACTCCGGCGGCGGCATGCATGTCACAAGCCCCGGCATGCTCGGCAACGCGAAGACGCTGGCCGAGGCGGAGAAAATAGGGAAGAAGTTCTTCGATTTCCTCGGCGTGAGGTCCGTCGCCGAGGCGCGGGAGATCGACGCCGTCACACTGTTCCGCAAGCACCAGGAGTTTAAGAACTTCTGGGGATTTGTCATCGACGGGCGGTATATCACGGCGTCGTACACCGAGATGTACCTCAAGGGGAAGATGCACAAGGTCCCCGTCATCATCGGCAACACCGCCGACGAATTTATCATGCGGCCGGAGGAGAACACGCTTGAAAGCCTGAGAGAAATGGCCGGGCGCGTCTTCGGCGACGACGCTGAGGGATTTATCGAGGCCTGTATGAAGGAGGCCGGCGGGGATGAGAGCAGGCTGCGGGATGTCGTCAAGCTCAACATCTTTGAGATCGGCTCGCACATGTTCTGCCAGAACGCCGTCGAAAAAGGCCACAAGGACGTCTACTATTACAGCTTTGAGCCGACGATTCCCGGCGACGACGCGGGCGCGTTCCACTCCGTCGACCTGTGGTTTGCCTTCGAGACGCTGGCCAAATGCTGGCGGCCCTTCACGGGAAAGCATTATGACCTGGCGCGAAAGATGTGTACATACTGGACAAACTTCGCCAAGACGGGAAACCCCAACGGCGTGGACGCCGACGGCACCCCGCTTCCGGAGTGGCGGCCTTACAACAATCAGGACAAGACGGGGCTCATCCTGGGAGACGAGATTAAGATGCAGGAGAAGGGCCCGGGGCCGCTGCTGAGCTGGCTGATTGATTATAACTTCAAAAAGCTCGAACATCTCAGATAAAACGAGAGGCAAATATGCTTGAAGAACTGAAAGAACGCGTTTACAGGGCCAATCTCGAGCTCGTCCGCCTGGGGCTTGTGATCTTTACGTGGGGAAACGTCAGCGCAATCGACAGGGAAAGCGGCCTTGTTGTCATTAAGCCGAGCGGCGTCGAGTACGACGAGATGAAGCCGGAGGACATGGTCGTGACCGATCTTGACGGCAACGTCGTAGACGGGAAGCTCAGGCCCTCCAGCGACACGCCGACGCATCTTGAGCTGTACAAGGCGTTTCCCAATATCGGCGGCGTCGTACACACCCACAGCCGGTATGCCACGGCCTTCGCGCAGGCCGGCAGGAGCCTGCCGGCTTACGGCACGACCCACGCGGATTACTTCCTTGGGGACGTCCCGTGCACGAGGGCGATGACCGAGGAAGAGATCGGCGGGGAGTATGAAAAAAACACCGGCCTCGTGATTGCCGAGTCGTTTCAGGGATTGGACCCGGACGCCGTCCCCGCCTGTTTAGTGCGGCATCACGGCCCCTTCGCGTGGGGGAGCAGCTGCGAGGAGGCGGTCTATCACGCCGCCGTTTTGGAATATTGCGCCCATATAGCGTTCGTGACGGAAGGCCTGGGAGAGCCGGTCCCGGCGCCCGAGCACCTGATAAACCGGCATTTCTGGCGCAAGCACGGCAAAAACGCCTATTACGGGCAAACGTAAGCATGTGCCTTTAGACAAAGCAAGGGCCAGTCCAGCAGGACTGGCCCTTGCTTTTTCTATCAATCGATTCGGCGGAGACGGAAGGGTTGAATAGAGGTCGACAAAGGAGGCCGCCGGGCTGGGCGGCCTCCTTGATTATTTCACGGCGAGAGCGGCGCAAATATTGCTGGTGGTGAAGCCGAGCCTGATCTGACGAAGACATGGCACATCGGCATGAACGTGTGGGGAACTGCACCGGTCCTCACGCTTTACGGCGATGAACAGGAATATGCTCTCAAGGCCATCGGCATGACGTGCGACCGCGCCAGCGACGACAACAACGCCGACAAGGAGCTGCAGAACATCCAGAACTTCGTTTCGCAGGGTGTCGACGGCCTCCTGATCCAGGGCGCGGGCGCGACGACCATCCCGCAGATGGCCAATGAAGCGACGAAGGCCAAAATCCCGTTTGTGCTGTCCATCTTCACGGGTACCCCGGAAGTCCGCGCCGAGCTCGCCAAGAACGAGTATTACGGCGGCGCGGCCGCTTCCGACCTTGTGGCCGACGGCCGCATTCTCGGCCAGAAGGCCATTGAGGACGGCTGCAAGACGGCGTGCATCATCGGCGGCAACATCGGCGACCTGAACATGGACAACCGCTCCAAGGGCTTCAGGGAAGGCTTTGAGGGCGGCGGCGGCAAGATTGTCGCCGAGGAGCGCTGCACGGACAACAGCGAGTGCCTGACAAAGGCTCTGAGCATGCTCTCCGCGAACAAGGACGTCGACTGCATCTACATCATGGTCGGCGACTATGTCGAGGGTACGCTCACACGCTCGGCATCACGGGTACGAAGTGCTATCTGTCCGCCGTCAACGCGGGCAGCGCCAAGTACATAAAGGAAGGCCGGATCGTCGCGGGCAGCGGCGGCACCACCTTCGCGTGCGACGTCTCGCCGACGCTCCTTCTGAACATCCTCGACGGCCATCCGATCAAGGACGAAAACGGCGATCCTCCGTTCTTCGCGATCCCGACGTCGCTCGTCACGAAGGACAACGTCGACGCGTATGTCGAAGTGTTCCTGAGCGAAAACGCGCACCCCGTTTCCCCCGATGTCCTCAAGAAGCTCTGCTACCGCTACAACCCCGATGTGACGTATCAGACATATCTTGATGTCATCCAGAACGAGCTGACTGTCGACGCGGTTCTGAAAGCGTACGGCAAATAAAACCGCTTTCTGACAGAGCCCTAAGAAGCTGAACGCAACACTATGCAGCCTCCGGCAATTGAAGCGCCGCCGTAGACGCCGGCCCAGGGTTGCCGGAGGCTGCAGGAAAAATGAGGTATCCTATGCAGCAAAAGAGCTTGAGTACCAAGGATACGCCGGGCAGCAAGAGCGAACTGAAGGCGAAGCTCACCTTCGCGGGGATCTTCATCGTCGCAGTGGCGGCGGCCTTCTTCCTGTTCAACCTGCTGACACACGGCAATTTCCTTGAATGGCAGAATATTAAAATTATTCTTGCGAACATGGTTTACCCGTCGTTTATGGCGTGGGGCATGTGCTTTCTCTTCGCCTGCGGCTACAACGACATGTCCTGGGGCGGCGTTGTCGTCTTAGCGTCGTTCGCGACCGGCGTTTTCGCCAATATGTACGGCCTTTTCGCCGGGCTTATCGCGGGCGTCCTCGTCGGAACCGTCCTTGTGTTCATCAACTTCTGCATCTTCGCTTACACAAAAATCCCATCCTGGATTGCCAGCCTCAGCCTTGCGATGATCTACGAAGCCATCGCCGTGTTCCTGTACAGAGGCAAATCGACGAAAGCCCTTGTCGAGGCTCCGATGGCAAAGGAATTGCGTATCTTCGGGCTGCTGCCGTGGAGCCTGGTCGTCCTGGCGGTGGGCTTCGTTATTATTTACTTTGTGTATAACCGCACGATCATTGGCTACAACATCCGCGCCATCGGCGGCAACGCCAACGTCTCGCGCGCCCTTGGCGTCAATGTGAGAAAGACGCTTTTGTGGGTCGGCCTTATCTGCGGCCTTATCATAGGAATCACGTCGTTCCTGCAGGAGAGCTACGCGGGTATTACGACGGTTAAGACGGGCCTTGCGAGCATCCTGCTTATCTTCCAGCCTCTTGCAATCGCGCTGCTGGCTGATATTCTGCAAAAGAAGATAAACATCATCATCGCGGTACCTGTGTGCGCCTTCCTGCTGTACGCGGTGTTTAACATGATGACGCTGATGCACATCCCGTCAGGCACGCTTCAGGAAGCGCTGCTGTGCCTGTTCATCATTGTGTTTGCCGTTGTCGGACAGCGCGGTGTGAAGGAGGTCGTCAAATGAGCGCGGAGACAGTACTTGAAATCAGAGGCCTTCATAAATACTTCGGTCCGACGCACGCCAACAAAAACATCAATTTCACCCTGAAAAAAGGCGAGATCAAGGGCCTGATCGGCGAGAACGGTTCCGGCAAGTCAACGCTGCTGTCACAGATTGCGGGCATTTATAAATACGACGAAGGCGAAATGCTTCTCAACGGCAAGCCCTACGCGCCCACAATCGAGCTTCCCAAAAAGGCGCCGAGGTATTTCCCCGCGATCCGTATGATAAAATACGCTGCGCCTATGACGCCCAGAGTGCTGAAAGACCTGATGTCCAGATTCATCCCCGACACGACGAAGAACATGGACAAAATCGGCGGGGTAAACTTCTCAACCTGCCTGAACAGTTCTTTGTCACGCGTCATGTTGATATAGGTGGCGCCAAGCATCATGCAGGAGAGCAGGGGGGAGATATTTACCGCGGCGCACAGGCCCGCGATTCCAAGAAGGAACGATATGGTCAGTATCAGCCGGTTATCCTCGCTCCGGCTCGGGGTCATCAGCTTGCTCAGGATGATTCCGCCCGCCAGCCCGATGGCTAAAGCGGCGATGTTATAAACGACGGGCAGGACGATTTCGGAAGTGACAATGTCCGCTCCGGCATAAGAGTTGACAACAGCGGAAACGACGCTGAAAGCGATGAGACAGACAGCGTCGTCAAACGCGACGACCTGCAGCAGGGTGTTGACGAAATTCCCGCGCGCGTGGTATTGCCGGATCGTCACCATTGTGCTTGCCGGCGCCGTCGCCGTCGCAATGGCCCCTAAAAGCAGGCAAAAGTCCCAGTTTAAGCGGAATATGTAATGGAGAGAGACAGTCACAATGATTCCGGGAACCAGAGATTCAAACAAAGTAATGACAACAACGCCAAGTCCGGTTTCCTGAAAAACCTCTTTTTTAAAAAACCGCCCGACGCCGAACGCAATAAAAGCCAAAGCGATGTCGCTGATAAACCCCATGCCGTCAACCACTTCACGGGGTATCAGATTCAGGACATAGGGCCCGATCAGAATGCCTGAAATGATATAGCCGGTGACATAAGGCAGCTTTGCCAGCTTCGTGATGCGCGTCAGCAAAAACCCGGCAAGCAAGATGATGGATAAAGATAAAAGGACAGTCGTTGGCTGATTTATATTTAACACATGGCCCACAATGAACGCCCCTTTTACGGCAGCCAGGAAAACGCCGGCCTGTCCCGGCTGTTCCTATCCGGATTTATGCATTGTACTCAGACAAGCTTGTGTTCAAAGCGCAAAACAGCAGGGGAGGGGATGATTTAAGACTTTATTATATTCAGGTATTCCTTCAATATCAATGTTTTTCTGATTGATGCTGTCATATAGGTCTTTTAAGAAAAATTTATAACATTCTTGTAAACAAGATGGTGCGATATTAAACGAACAGGGGCGCGGGCTCGCTAAAGTCCGCGCCCTCTCGTTACAATAGGCTCACCAAAATTGTTATAACTTATTTGTCCTTCGCGCACTTTTGAAAGCCGGTTGCAAAAGTCTGTTTCCTTACGCTATAATGATAGCAATGAATACTCGGAGAGGTGATAAGGTTGCCCAGCAACAAGACATCCGATCAGGAAACCCGCCTTGTGAAAACCGCGTGCCGGGCATGCATCGCAAACTGCGGCGTCATTGCCCATGTCCGGGACGGCAGGGTTGTAAAGCTGGAGGGCAACCCGGAGGACCCCATGAGCAAAGGGCGCCTTTGCGCCAAGGGTCTTGCCGGAATTCAGGCCCTTTACAACCCCAACCGCATCAAGTATCCCATGAAGCGCATCGGGCCCCGGGGAAGCGGGCAGTGGGAGCGCATCTCCTGGGACGAGGCGCTCGACATCATTGCGAGAAAGCTGATGGAAACCCGCGAAAAATACGGCGCGGAGGCGGTTTTCTGCTCCACCGGCGGCGGCGGCAACCCGGAAATCTGGAGCATCGCCCGCTTCTGCAACATTTTTGGCACGCCCAACTGGTTTGAGCCCGGCTGCGCCCAGTGCTATCTGCCCCGGGTCCTGTCCTACACTATGATGTACGGCGGAATGGACCCCAGCATCGCCGACTCAAACGCTCTGGAGCTATATTTCCCGGAGGACACGCCCATCAAAACCCTCGTCCTGTGGGGAACGGCCCCCTCGTATTCCTGCCCGTCCAGCGGCGGCGGGGCCGTGGTCGACCTGCGGGCAAAGGGCGTAAAAACCGTTGTCATCGACCCGAGGTTTACCCCCGACGCGGCAAAGGCCACCGTGTGGCTGCCCATCCGCCCCGGGACCGACGTGGCCCTGATGCTCGCGTGGATCCGCTATATCATCGAACACAGGCTGTACGACCACGAGTTTGTGCTCAAGTGGACCAACCTGCCCTTCCTGGTAGACACGGAGACGAAAATGCTCCTGCGCGACGGCGAGGACTTCGTGGTCTGGGATACAAACACAAACGCCCCCAAAACAATGCCCTATCCCTGGGACGACAGCCTCTCTCCGGCCCTGTTTGGCACCTTCACCATCGGCGGCAGGACGTACAAGACGGGATTCCAGCTCCTGTGGGAGCGGGCGGAGCCTTTCACCCTCCGGAAGGCGGCGGAAATCTGCTGGCTGGATGAGAAGAAAATCGAGCAGGCCATAAGGCTTTTTGCCGACACGCCCTCCGGCCTTGCCATCGGCGTGGCGACGGACCAGACGGCCAACTCCGTCCAGGCGGCGATGGCGGCGGCGACCCTCGACATCCTCATGGGCAACGTGGAGCGCCCCGGCGCCCTGATGCAGAGGTTCAGGACGAGCGGCGTCCTCAAGCAGCCCAACTACCCGGTGCCCGTGGCGCAGAAAATGCTGCCCCCCGAGCAGCTGAAAAAGCGCCTGGGCGGCATTGAGTACAAGGGCCTTCACATCTGGTACGCCGGCCATGCCCCGAGCGTCTTAGACGCTATCCTCACCGGCAAGCCCTACCAGCCGCGGGTGTGGATTGACCGCTCCGGCAACAAGCTGGGCGTTGTGGCGGAAAGCCAGAAGTGGGCGAAGGCCATTGAAAAGCTTGACTTTATCGTGCACATGCACGTCTGCCAGACCTCTTTCTCCGCCTACGCGGACATCCTGCTGCCCGCGGCGGAATGGCTGGAGACCGACATGATCGTCGAGACGTGCAACACGCTCGTGGCACGGCAGGCGGTGGTCCACCTCTGGGAGACCATGGACGAGACGCTGTTCTGGTCGAAGCTTGCCAAACGGTGCGCCGAGCTCGGCCACGAGAACTGCCGGAAGGCCTTTGACCCGGAATTTATGGGCGAGGACCTGGCCTACTGGGACAGCATGGACGAGTTCTTTAGCCACTTCACCAAGGAAGTGGGCCTGACATGGGAGGAGTTTAAGGCGAAGGCGCCCTTTGAGTACATGTCCAGAGACGAGTGGCGCAGCTACTACGTCTACCTTGAGCCGGACGAAAACGGAAAGCCCAGGGGCTTCAACACGCCCTCCAAAAAGCTGGAGGTCTATCTGGAGAGCATGATTACGCTCGCGAGAACCGGAAAGCCCTTTAGCCCCATCGAGCTGCCCCCGGCCTCAAAGGACTACGACCCGCTGCCCTATTTCATCGAGCCGTATGAGAGCCCCAATAGCGAATTGGCAAAGGAATATCCCCTCATTTACACAGGCGGGCGCGTCCCCTTCTACCACCACTCCACGGGCCGCAACATCCCCGCTCTGCGGGAAATCTACCCCGTGCCGGAGCTGACCATCCACACGCAGGACGCGGAGAAGTACGGAATCGGCGACGGCGACTGGGTGTGGGTTGAGTCGCCCCGCGGCAGGACGCGGGCTAAGGCCAAGGTCACCGAAGGCATAAAGCCCGGCGTTGTCCATCTGGAGCGTTTCTGGACGCCGGAGACGCTAAATACGGAAACCCACGGCTGGCAGGAGATGAACGTCAACCTCCTCACGAGCGTCAGCCCCCCTTACAACGACGTCGTGGGCACCTACACGCTCAGAGGTTTCCAGGTTAAAGTCTACAAGGCCGAAGGCCCCCCTGAAGGCGTCTGGCAAAAGCCGGAGGAGTTTAGGCCGTGGCTTCCCCTTCCGGAGAAGGAGGTACACTGATGTCCAAAAAGCAATACGCCCTTGTCATCGACCTTGACCGCTGCATCGGCTGCCTGGGCGGCTGCCGCGTGGCCTGCAAAATGGAGCACGGCATTGCCCTCGGCGAGTCCAGGTCAAAAATGTACAGGATGGAAAGCGGGCGGTACCCGGACCTTGAAATGTACTTTTTGCCCGTCATGTGCCAGCAGTGCGAAAACCCGCCCTGCGCTACCTTTTGTCCCACCGACGCCTGCTATAAGGACCCGGAGGACGGGGTCATCAAAATTGACACCAGCCGCTGCGTCGGCTGCGGCACCTGCCGGCAAAGCTGCCCCTACGGCGCCATGAACTTCAATAAGGAAATGCGCGTGATGGACAAGTGCGATATATGCTCCGAGCTGCGGGCGAGAGGTGAAAAGCCCGCCTGCGTGAAAAACTGCGCGGGCAGCGCCATCCATTACGGAGACATAAGCGACCCGGAAAGCGATGTGTCAAAGCTTTTGCGGGACGCCGGGGAAAACGTCTATTCCCTCCCCGACAAGGGAAACAAGCCCTCCGGCAGATTTATCCTGCGGGGCGCCAAATGGAAGGAGGAAGAGCCGTGGAGGACATGATGGCGGGCCTTAAGGAGAAGTACAAAGTCTACGCGCCCAAAAGATTCCCCAATGGAAGCATACGCTACGGGGAAATCGACTCCCTCTCGGAAATCGTGGTGGACGAAAAGTCCCACTTTTCCCCAAAAGAAGTCTACCTTCCCATCGCGCAGACCATCTTCTATTTCAAAGACAGCCGCTGCGAGGAAAGCCGGCCCGAGGACGAAAGGGATATCCTGATTTTCGCCCGCGCGTGCGACATAAACGCCATCGAGCGGCTGGACACAATCTTCCTTAAAAACGGCGGAACTGAGGACGCCTATTACAAGCGGCTCCGGGAGAAAGTCAGGTTTGTGCTCATTGAGTGCGCCGGGAGCTTCGACGGCTGTTTTTGCGTGTCCATGGGCACAAATGAAACCGGCAACTACATGGGCATCCTCCGCGACGGGAAAATCGACACGCAGTCTGAGCCCGTCTTCGTGCGCGAAAACAAAAAGGCCGTTAAGATTCCGGATATTGACGAGAGCATTGTAAAGGATGTCTTCGGGCTGGAGTACTGGCGCGGCTTCGACGAAGAGTGCGCCGGATGCGGCCGCTGCACCGCCGTGTGCCCCACCTGCTCCTGCTTTGACACCATCGACGTCATTTACAATGAAACGAGCCTCGACGGCGAGCGGAGAAGAGTCTGGGGCTCCTGCATGCGGGAGGATTTTGCCGCCATGGCGGGCGGCCACAACGTCCGAAAAAGAGCCGGCGACAGGATGCGCTTTAAGGTTATGCACAAGATATACGACTTTAAAAAGCGCTTCGGGGTATCGCACATGTGCGTCGGCTGCGGCCGCTGCGGCGCGCGCTGCCCCAGGGACATCGTGTTTTCCGACATTGTGAATACTCTTGCGGATGAAGCACAGAAGCTTAAAGCGAAAGGAGGGGCGGCCCTGTGAAAAACGTGCTGATGCCCGCGCCGCACAGGATTTTGAGCGTCGTCCACGAGACGAGCGCCGAGTACACCTTCCGGGTGGAATGCAGCGACACGGTCGAGCACGGGCAGTTTTACGTGCTGTCCATCCCCAAAATCGGCGAGGCGCCCATCTCCGTCAGTTCCCGGGGAGAGGGGTATCTGGAGTTTACCATCCGAAAGGTCGGCCGCCTCACCGAAGGCATCTTCGGGCTGGGCGCCGGGGACACCATCTTCATGAGGGGGCCTTACGGCAACGCCTTCCCTGTGGAGGACTTTAAGGGCAGGGACCTTGTGGTCATCGCGGGCGGCACGGGACTTGCGGCTGTCCGCAGCATGCTCCAGCATTTTTACGCGAACCCCGGGGAGGTTAGGTCCCTTACCCTTATCGCGGGCTTTCGGAATAAGGACAGCGTGCTGTTCCGCGAAGACCTCGAGAGGTTCAAGGAGAGATTTAAGACCATCTACTGCCTGGACGACACGGAAGCCGAAGGCTTTAAGAAGGGGCTTGTGACGGAGTACATTAGGGATGTTCCGTTTTCAGCGTTTTCCGATTACAATGTGGTCATCGTCGGCCCGCCCGAGATGATAAGCTTCTCGGCAAAGGAGTGCCTGATGCGCGGCGCGGACGAAGGGCGTATATGGGTTTCCCTGGAGCGGAAGATGTCCTGCTCCGTGGGGAAGTGCGGGCACTGCAAAATCGGCGGCGTGTACGTCTGCCTGGAAGGCCCCGTGTTCAACTACGCCGAGGCGAAAAATCTCATAGACTAGCATGGACAATTCAAACCACAAAAAGCTGCTGAACCTCCTTCGCGTCAGGGGCGAGATGACAAAGCTGGAGCTTTCCGAGGCCCTGGGGCTCAGCCACACCACAGTGAGCACCTATATCGAGCAGCTGACTGCCGAGGGGCTTGTTGAAAGCGCCGGCTTCGGCGAGTCCGCCGGCGGCCGCAGGCCCCTGATGGTCAGGCTCGCCGAAAACGCCCGCTTCTTCTTCGGGGCCTACTTTGCCCCCGACAGGGTGGTCATACCGGCGGTAAACCTCGCGGGGCGGGAGATTGCCCGGCGCACCATAGCCCCCGCCCCCGTTTTTGAGGAGACCCTGGAAAAAGTCCGCAGGGCCGTGCTGGACATCATAAAGTCTGAAAAGCTGGACCCCTCCCGCGTCATGGGGCTTGGGATGTCCTTCCCCGGCGTCGTGGACTCAGCGCGCAAGTTCGTGGAGTACGCCCCCAATATCGGGCTGCGGAGCTTTTCCTTTGCGGAGTTTGAAAGCGCTCTGGGAGTGGAGCTCTTTTTGGAAAACGAGGCCATCACCGCCGCTCTTGCTTACCGTTTTAATAATCCCGCCATGGCGGGGAAGAACTTCGTCTATGTGTCGGTGGCGGAGGGGATCGGAACCGGCATCTTTATCGACGGGAATATTTATAAAAGCGTGAGCAATAAAGCCGGCGAATTCGGCCACATTAAGGTTGCGGACAACGGCCTGCCCTGCAAGTGCGGCAGGACGGACTGCTGGGAGCTTTACGCGTCGAAAACTGCCCTGCTCCGCTATTGCCGCGAGCTCATGGGAAACTCCCGTGAAAGCGATGAAGCCCTGCTGCCGGGCCTGCACGAAGCATTCAAAAAGGGCGAGGCCCCGGCCCTTGAGGCGGTAAGGCGCTATGCCCGTTACCTTTTCCGCGGGATTGAGACCATCCTCCTGTCCTTCAGCCCGGACGAGGTCATAATCGGCGGCGACCTGGGCGAGCTGATGGGCGACATCGTCAGCTACGGCGTAAATGACCTTCAGCTAAGCTCCCGCTTTTTCGGATACGAGAGCGTGCCGATCCGGGTCTCCGCGCTAAAGGAGACGGGCGCCATCCTGGGCTCGGCCCTGCTGCCCCTCTATCGGGTTTACGACCAGGAAACTTAGCTTATCTTCGGGCATAAAACTCATAAAACTGAAAACCCATTTTTGAGGAAACCTCAAAAATGGGTTTTTGTTTGCCTTTTTGCGCTTTACTCCTGCGCGATGGCCTGCTTTATAAAATCAATGACTTTGTCCGAGCGGAAATATTCCTCGTGGGCGATATCCTCAAAGATTTTCACTTTCGGATTTTGAAACAGCGCGAGAGTTTCTCCTGCAGAGAGGGGCTTAAGACTCTGTCGCCGGTCGAACCGATGATATAGACCGGACACTTTACGTTTTCAGCGTATTTCGCGGCGCGTATGTTGTTTGAAATGAAGACCTTCAGCGGCCCCCGGAATGTGGGGATGATTTTGTTGTATAAATCCGATAGGTCCCTGTATCCCGCGGCGATAAACAAAGCGTTGCATTCCCTGACGCTTGCCAGGTATGCAGCGATTCCCGCCCCGTAGCTGTGCCCGATGACGATGACCGCGCTGCCGGGATAGCGGCTGCGCGCCCAGTCATATAAGTCTTCCGCGGCTTGTTTCATCGTTTTTAAGTTCATTTTTCCGCCGCTGCCCTGCGTTCCGTAATAGTCGGCTGAAAGAAACGGGCCGTCAAACCGAGCGGCGTATTTTCCGACGGCATTGTACGCGATATCTTTGGAACCGCCGAAAAACAGGATAACCTGACCGCTGTTTTCCGCGTCAAGGTTGCCGCCATAGCCTGTCAGCGTTTCATTAAACTGAATAAACTGCGGAGTGCAGGAGAGATCCGTCTCTCTTTTCGCGTTTTTATAAAAGGAGTAGCTGATTGTCTGCATGACAAAATTGCACCCGAACCCGGCTATTAAAAGCCACATGATAATCTTCAATAAAACCCTGACGGTATCCATCTTTTTCTCCGCTTTGTATTTCATAATTGCCATCAGACCAGCATGTCAAGCAGCGCGGTGTATGCGTCCGGGTGCAAAAGCCACGCCGCGCCATCTCGCGTGAGAACCCCCTGGCCGTCTTCGGAGAGCAGCTTATATTCTTCGGACGTATCGTCGTAAAAATAAATCTTCACGGAGTAATCTGCATCGCTTAAATCCACTTGCTCCAGAGTCCGTTTCCTTTGGTTGAGTGCGTCTATGGCGCTGTATAGCTCGATGTCTGCAAACGTCCATGTTTTGCCGCTGCCCAGTCTGCGCACTTTAACAGATACGATGTCTTTTCCGAGAATTCTTCTGATTTGGCTGACAGTCTTTTCATTCATATTATCGTAGTAGAAGACAATGCCCGCGCCGTCAATCAGCTGATATCCTTCGCCCGGCAGCCCGGACAGCTCAAACTCCGGCTCGCCCATGATGTTGTGGACATCTTCCTGCGTCGCGCCAACTGTAATGCCCCGCCAGCTATCCATGACCTCCGCCGACGGGTTGCCGCGGATGAACGCGTCGACATCGCCGGAGCGTATATCGACGCCGCTCCCGCCGCTGTCCCATATCCGCTCAAGCCTAGCTTCGTCAATTTTTTCCCCGTCTGTCCGGACAATCAGGCGGTACCCGCCTTCGACGCCGTAGATCATAATGTGATAGTCCAGGTCCGAGCTGACGTCCGCGCCGAAAAAGCCGCCGAAGTCCTCGAAACGGAGCGCATCGCCCTTTCCGGCCAGTTCCCGAAGGTCCCTTAAGGACAGCTTCTCTTTCGCGTCGCGTTCAGGCAGGCCGCCCGTTCCGTCGTTTTCGGCCGGCCTTGATGATACAAAGTAAATGGTCAGGGCTGCGGCGATTACGATGAGTGCAGCCGATACCCATATAGCGGCTTTGGGCGGGCCTCCTTTTCGCCGAAGCATAATCATCACTCCGTTTCCGGTGGTCAGCGGCTTGTATCGGCCTTAAACTTCTGACTGCAGTTTATCACTCTTTCTTTCACTTTTGAAGCATGCGAGCGGAAACGAGGCTCGCGATGGCGACCAGAGCCCCTGTGACAATGACGGCAATGGTTATCCCGAAGACGGCCGGCATGGGAGGGACCGCCGCGTATTTCATCGCGTCGCTGTAAAAGCCGATTCCGCTGTTTGTTTCAGCGTCCAGCCTGATGGCCTCGTTTCTCAAGAAGAAAAGAGAAAAGTATTCGGCAATTAAAAGCACAACGCCGACAAGCGAAGTGACCCATCCGGCCGTAAAGCACCTTCTTATAAAATTCATCTTAACACACGCCTCCAGCTTCGTGCTCATAGAACCGGGACATGGGCCGGATTCGCTGTCAGGGGAACGCGTGCCTATAAGCTCGTCGGCCGAGACCTGAAATACCTCGCACAGCAAAAGAAGCTTGTCTACATCCGGCAGAGACTGGCCTGTTTCCCATTTTGAAACGGCCTGTCTCGACACGCCGATCATATCGGCAAGCTGTTCCTGAGACAGTCCGGCCGCCTTTCTGAGCTGCTGAATGTTGGTTCCGATGGGCACAGACAACACTCCTTTCCGCGATTATTGTACACTTTCCATTTCTTGCAATCTACCATGTGCGCCTTGAATTTTCGCCACGCACGGTTGCGCCCCCGCATCCTTCTGACCGGGGAGAGGCGGCATTATGCACGTTGCACATAATGCCGCCTTGTTTTCGTCATGTACATATCAAAATGCTCGTGATACAATTTCATTATTAAATGAGAAATCCACCCGGTTTTACCAAACTTCGGGAGGCGCTCGACGGCCTGGCCATTTGCGGCGGCGTTACCGAAAGACGGAAGGAGTATGTTCATGCAGCTGGATTTGAAAAAGGTACCCTTTGGGCAGTATTTAAGCCGGCACCTGCTCTTTGAGGAGGACGACCCTCTCGGAAAGGGCTTTGAAAAGGGCTGTTGGCTGGGGCTTGCCCACGAAAGAAGCAATATGTTTGGCTTCGGCGCGGGGGTGCGCCCGGCGGGGCTCATCCGCATGCAGGCCCTGGTGGATGGAGAGGCGGCTGAGGCGGAGCTTCGCGCGACCCCTGCGGTGGCTGAGCTTAAAAACGCGGCGGGAAGCATCCGCTTTGCCATTGACGGCCCGGCCCTTCTTCTGGAGGGCAGCGGCCTGGGGCTGAAGCTGCGCGTCAAAGTCGGCCCCGGCGAGTACGCGACAAGAACCGAGAGCGGCTGTATCCTCGTCCTGGGCGCGACGCGCTACATCATTGAAATGAAAAAAGGCACCTGCGACGTGGAGACGAGCTGGAACCTGCTCGGCCTGACCTCCAACGACCCTGTGCTGACGCTGCTGCCTGAAAACGGAGCGCTTGAGGCCGTTTTCTGGGATTGCGACACGACCTGCCGGAAGCCCGCGGCAGCGGGGAGCGTTGCAGAAGCCGCGGCCAGGGCGGAGCGATCCTTTGAAGCCTTTTGCTCCGCGACGCACGGCGCAAACGAGCTTTACAAATACGTGCTGTGGCTTGCGCACATGCGGCTGCAGGGGCAGGTGCTCGTCACAAACAGCAAGGCGGGAGACGTCAGGGCTGTTATGATGAATCAGTGCTTTGCGGCGCTGGCGTATAAAGACGCGGAGAAAGCGTTTGACCTGCTCCTCGCGCAGCTGCGGCTCATGACAAAAAGCGGCCTTGTCCCCGCGCAGGCACGAATCGGCGCCGTCACGCCGGAGGCGGCCGCGCCTATATGGGGGTATGTGCTGCTGCAAGTGAAAGACTGGCGTGCCGTCCCCCAAGATAAGCTGGCAGAGTGCGATGCGCTTTTGCGCAGGGCCGTCCACTGGTGGGAGGCAAACCGGCGGACGGATGGGGGAGAGTTTTACTACGCCTACCCGCATGAGAGCGGCTGGGAGCACAGCGCCCTTATTCCTGAGGCCGTTCCGGTCATCTCGCCGGATCTGGCGGCCTGGATGGCGTTAAACTATGCAGCGCTGGAGAAACTCGCTGAGCTGCTGGGCAAATCAGACGCCGCGGAAATGGGGGAGAAGGCTAAAGCTCAAATCCGCATTTTGCAGGGGCTTTGGGACGGCGAAAATTACGTCTGCCGCAGCGCAGCCGGCGAGCACGCCGCTGCCTGCACGCCCGCGCTCACCCTTCTGACAGGCCTGCTGGGAGAAAAACTGCCGGAAGAGATAAAGGCCGGGCTGAAGCACAGGGCGTTTGACGGCTTTTCCAGGTATTTGGCCGGTCTGCTCACGCTGCAGTTTCCGGAAGAGGCGGCCGCTTTTGCGGCGACGGGCGCGGAAAACGCTCAGGCGGGCGCCGCCTCGCGGTATGACTCGGCGCTTTGCGCTCTCTTACTGGCATTGGAGGGACGGAAATGAATACGGTGTTTGGAAGCCACGAGAAGTTTGACTTAACGCACGCGGTCTACGCCAGAGAAGGCAGCGCGTTTTTCCTGATTGAAAACTACTACACGCACCTGCTGCAGATGAGCTCCTACAAACCGGCCGCGTGGCTGAACGCGACGCCGTTCCTGTTTACGCTCCGCGTCTTTGCGGGCGATGAGGAGCAGGTCTACATATACCGCGGCGACCCCGGGAGCATCGTGCTGACCTGTCCGGCGGGGCAGATCGAACTGATTTTTGCGTACGGCGACTACGCCCGTATCCTTGGGAAGAAGGGGCTGAGACTGCGCTTTGAGGCCGACACCTACAAGCCGGGCCCGAATATGAGCCCCGCCGCGTGTCACGGCGTGTGCACTTTTCCGGACGGGAGCGCCGAGCTGACGTACGGCACATACGGCAAGCTGCGCTTCCGGCCGCTCAAGGGCCGCGTGAGTGTCAGGGCCCCCCAGAATAAAAAAGGCGTTTATACGTCTGTTGCTGTAGACCTGCTGCCTGACGAAAACGGCGAGCTCGACTTTGCCCTGCATGAAGATATGGTTGAGTTTGACGGTTTCCCGGAGGAGTATCCCACGCCCGAAGCGCTGAGAATGGACGGTTACTATCGCCTGACCCGGTTCTATCAGAACTACAGGAAGCCTGCCAAAGGTTTCGAGCAGCTCTTTGACTACGCCGTTCACACGGTGTGGGCGCGCCGCGTGGGGCCCGATTCCGGCGGCCAGTTCAAATCGCCGATGGTTTTAATGCACTACGAGTACCTGGGCATGGCGATGGCCTGGCAGCAGGCGTTTCACGGGGCGATCATGCTGGGCGAACCGGAGGAGGGCTGGAGGCTGATTTGCAGCCTGTTCGACTTCCAGAACGAGGTCACCGGCCAGCTGCCCGGCAGCGTCGGGTTCATGTCGTACAACGCCGGCAGCATCCAGCCGCCCACTCAGGGTTTCGCGCTTGACTTCCTCATCAGCAAGGCCGGAGACAGCTTTCTGACGGAAGCGGAGTGCGCCAGGATGTATCCCAAATTCGCCAAATGGGCCGAGTTTTGGGCGACCTATCGCTCCGCGGGGCGCGGGGACGATGTGCTGAGCGTCGATGTGCCGAACGACACCGGCTGGGACGACGCGACGGTCTTTAAAGACGGTTTCCCCACCATCAACCCCGATCTGCTGGCCTTTATGGTTTTGCTGCTCGAGATGACGGGTTATCTTGCCGAGGGCTGCGGAAAGACGGAGGAAGCTAAATCGTACAAAGCGCGCAGCAAAAAGCTCCTGCAGACGCTCATCGAAGAGTTCTGGGACGGGGATAAGTTCGTCACCAAGCACAACGGCAGGCCGGTGGACAGCATGTCGCTTGCCTGCTACCTGCCCATCATACTGGGCAAACGCCTGCCGCAGCAGATCATCGACCGCATTACCGAGCAGCTTCTCGAAGAGGGCCATTTTCTGACGGAAATCGGCCTTGCCTCCGAGAGCCTGCGCAGCACCGACTGCGCGTGGGGGCACCGTACCTTTGTCCACGGCCGCGTGGTGGCGCCGATGCAGGCATACATTTGCTGCGGGTTAAACCTCGCCGGGAAGAAAAAGGAGGCGGCGCTCATCGCGCGGCGCTTTGCCGCGCACGCGCAGGAAAAGGGCTGCATCCTGGGCTTTCCGCCCCGGACGGATATCTACCCCGCGACCGGCGAGCCGGTTTATATCATGCCGGGGCCCGTCGCGTCGGACGGATGGCCTTGGGCCAGCTGGGCCGCCACCGCGTGCCTGTATCTGATTACCAGCATCATACCGGAAGGCGAAGAGGAGTTAACGCCGGTCCATCTGCCCGCAAAGAATTAGGCAGAAAAACGAAAAAACAGCCTGGGCGCTTCAAACGCGCCCGGGCTGTTTTTATAGGGACTTATCTGAGTTTGTATGAGCCGCCATTTCAAACATTCGGGAGTGAAAAGACAGCCCGGGCAGGGGAGTCCGGGCTGTCCTGATATTAAAGCTCTTAGAAATCCGCGCCGAAATCGAACTCGTCTGACGAACCGGGTTCCTCTTCCACGGGGACTTCCGGCACATTGGAGACAAACTCCTTCAGATAGGCCTCTTCCGGCAGGCCCTGCAGCAGAGCGGGGAGGTTCAGAACGATTCCGTCCATGTTGTAAGGGAGCTTGACATGGATTGTGTGGACCTCTTCGTCTCCGCCCTTTGTCTCGATGACCTCGAGCGTCATACTAAAGTTCTGGCCAATCCATGTTGCCATGCCGCGCTCTTTCGCGTAGAGCTTTGCGACCTGCTTGTCCTTGACGTAGACGGTGACCTTGTACAGGGCGTCGTAATGGGTTCCGTTGTAATCGAGGGCAACATTGTCGAAATAGACGGTGTGCCCGCGCCCGATGACCATCATGACAGCGCCGATGGCGATCAGAACCAGTACGACAGCCAGGCGGATCAGCAGCGTGCGTTTTGATTTCATTGCGCTGCCTCCTTATCTTCCGTCAGCTGGTCCTGTGCCAGCTTGTGGCCCGCCAGGCTCTTTGCCCTGCGCTTCTTCGCCTCATACATCACAAGGGCGACGGTGATGACGCCGTAGGAAATGAACACGCGGAAGTACTCGCCGATCATGGAGTCGCCCGTGATTTTCGCGCCGGCGGAAGGAGCGACGATGAACATCGTGTGGAACAAAATCACGCCCAGGAACACGTTGCCGATGTTGGCCTTGTCGACGCTCGCGCCGCCGACCAGCAGCGCGGCGATGCAGAACATACCGATCTGAGAGTGCGAGGAGTAGGTGGAGAGGTTGCCCATATTCTGCAGGTAGATAATCATGCCGAACCCGGCGATAACCGTGGAAATCACGATGGAAATAAGGCGGGTGCGCTCCACATTGATGCCCGCGGCGCGGGCCACTTCCATGTTCTGGCCGACAGCGCGCATGTCCTGGCCGAGCTTTGTCTTGCGGAACCAGGTCACAAACAGGCAAAGCACCGCGATGATGGCGAAGGTCAGAATCGGAATCTTCACGCCGGCGATGGTGACGGACAGAGCGTTGTCCAGAACCTGGCGCATATTGAGCAGCGACACCGTGTTGCGGATGCCGTAGCCGCGGGGCAGCTTGATGGAGAAGTGCTTGATCGGAATAATGGGGCCCATCATATAGAGGACGACGAGCTGGTAAAGGCCGTTGATAAAGAAGCTGATGATATAGCTTGTGATCATCTCGCGGCCCTTGGACATATTCAGCAGCTTGCCGCACAAAAGGCCCAGTAAGATGGAAAACGGGATGGAGAGGATCATGGCGAGGATGACGCCCGGGATACCCCAGATCTGCCAGTCGGCCACAAAGATCAGCGCAATCTCTCCGGCCATCGCCCCCAGAGTCATGCCGAAGTTGAGGCCCATGCCGGCCATGATGGGAATCAGCAGGCACAGAATCAGGAAGATGTTGCGGCCCATTCGCGTCACAATCTCATTGAGCAGGTAGCTTGGCGAGAAGCCTGAGAGGGGGATGCAGACAGCGCAGATCAGAACGAACATGATCGGCACCGTGTTGTTGCGGATAAAGCGCACGATCGGATTCCCTTCCGGCCGAAGCGTCTTCTTCTTTTTCATCAGTTATTGCCCCCTTTTGTTTTGCGGGTCAGGGCGTAGAGGATCATACCCTGGGACACGATAACGCGGATGACCTCGCTCATATCCATCTGGATGATGGAGTTCATGACGGTCGGCGTCATGGTGACCATGCCCTGGAACAGGAAGGTGCCGATGACCACATTGGCGATGCTCGCCTTGTTGACGCTCGCGCCGCCGATGAGGATGGCGGAGACGGCGGGAAGCGCCATGTAGAACGGGGCCATATAAAGCTGGATAAAGCCGAAGCCCTGCTGGTAAACTAGGATGCCGACGGCCGCAAGCCACGTGGAGATGACCACGGAGAGCATCCGGGTCTTATCGATATTGATGCCCGCCGCCTTGGCGAAGGCCGGGTTGGAGCCGACGGCCGTCATGGCCGTGCCGGTCTTGGTGTGGAGGAAAGCCCACATCAAAAACGCAAGCAGGGCGAAGAACAGGATGGTACCGGTCGGGATGGAGAGCGTGCCGATGTTAATCTGCAGGAAGTTTGCGAGGACCTTATCATAGAAGCCCTCAAGGGAGATGGTCGTACGCAGGCCCTTGCCGGCGTAGCCCCAGACCATCGTGGGGCTCTTGTACGGGAGCAGCAGCCACATCATGCACATAAACGAGACGGAGGAGAAGCCCACATAAGTGGCGATCATCATTTCGCCGCCCTTGATCTTGTTGAGGAGCCACCCGTAGCCCATGCCCAGGACAATCGCGATGGGCGTGGAGATGACAATCGCCATGAAGAAGCTGACCGGGCCGGTAAATCCGAATTCGATGGCCATGGTCGCGCCCAGAAGGCCGGAGATGATGCCGAGGGGCAGGCCGAAATTCAGGCCGCAGCCGGAGTGAATCATCGGCACCATGGCAAGGACAAGGACAGCGTTCCAGCTGAAGCGGTTGATGGTGTTGGAGACCTGCGTCCAGAAATCGCTGCCCGTGAAGGGGGCGGCGATAAACATCAGCAGCAGGAAGGCCGTGATGATCAGGCGCGGCAGGCCGAAGGAGGCAACCAGTCTGCGCAGCGGACTCATCTGCGCCATCTGTAAGGGGGAGGCTTCCGGAGTTGACAAAACCGAATTCATTTCGTCATTTAACTTGGAAGGGCTCCAGTTGTTGTCTTTAGGTTCTTTTTTCATACCGTACCTCCTCACCTTACACCGCTGACCATCAGCTCGCCGAACTTCTCAGAGGGCTCGGTTGCCGGCAGAATTCCGGCGATTTTGCCGCCGGAGACGATGGCAATACGGTCGCAAATAGAGCGCAGCTCCTCCAGTTCAGAGGAAATCATCACGACTGTGACGCCGTTTTCGCGGTTAAATCTCTTGAGCGCCTCCAGGACCAGAGCCTTGGCGCCCACGTCGATGCCGCGAGTCGGCTCGGAGACAAACAGGAACTTTGGTTCAAGCGCAAACGCCTTGGCGAGACAGACCTTCTGCTGGTTGCCGCCGGAGAGTTCCTTCGCCTTTTGCTTGGAACTGGTGCATTTGATGGCCAGCTCCTTGATATACTTGTTGGTCAGATCCGTAATCGCCTTCTCGTCGCGCCATTTGATAAGGCCGCCGAGCAGCTTCTTCAGGCACTTGCCCTGAATCTGCATGGCCGGGAACGCGACGTTCCATTCAAGCGACTCATCCAGCAGCAGTCCCACGCCGCGGCGGTCTTCGGAGACGAAGGCGAGGTTTGCTTCCAGGCAGTGGCGCGGGTTGTTCAGCGGGATTTCTTTCCCGTCAAATATCACCGTGCCGCCGGCTTCATAAAGCCCCATGATCCCGTTGGGGATGCCGAGCTTTCCCTGGCCGGCCAGGCCGCCGATGCCGAGGATTTCACCCTTCTTGACGTCAAGATTGACGTTGCGGACAATCTCGCCGGGCATGTCCACCCACAGGTTGCGGATCGAGAGAATGGTAGGCTCGTTTGAGAGATCGCGCGCCTCGTTCTGAGCGGCGGCGTCGACATCGCGGCCGACCATCCAGCGCGTAATGTCCATAACATTCGTCTCGCCTGACGGGACATCGCGCACCACGCGCCCGTCGCGCATGACGACAACTCTGTCGCAGACGGAGAGGATCTCATGCAGGCGGTGCGTGATGAAAATGACGGCAATGCCGCGCCTGGACATATTGCGGATGGAATCGAGCAGGGCTTCGGCTTCCTTTTCGGTTAAAACGGCGGTCGGCTCGTCGAGAATCAGCAGCTTGAGCTGGTCCTTGCTCAGCTCGCGGGCAATTTCGGTAAACTGCTTGTGGCCGACCGGCATATCGTTGATGACCATGTCGGCGTCGATATGGACGCCCAGCTTCTCAATGGCTTCTGCCGAACGCCTCTGCATTTCCTTGTAGTTGAGGGTGTTCAGGCGGCTTCCAAAAACCTCGGACAGCACGCTGCGCCTTTGCGGCTCGCGGTTGAGCAGGATGTTTTCCGTCGCGGTGAAGCCCGGGATGAGAGAAAACTCCTGGTGAACCATGCCGATGCCGGCTTCAAGGGCCTCGAAAGGCGACGCGAAATTCACCTTCTCGCCGTTAAACAGGATATCGCCGCTGTAGCCGCCGGTCTCCCGAATCACATCCATACCGAAGAGGATTTTCATCAAGGTCGACTTGCCGGCACCGTTTTCGCCGCAGAGACCCAGCACTTCGCCCGCCTGAAGCGTCAGGTTAATGTCGCTGAGGACCTGATTGCCGTAGAAGTCTTTCTTGACATTCCGCATCTCCAGTAAGGGAGATTTTGTATTTGTCATATTATTCGCCCGTCCTAATATACAAGGAGGGAGGAGAACTTCCCCTCCCCCCAAGTGTTCTAATTTAAAATCGGTTAGCTGATGGTGAAGTACTTTTCGGGCACTTCAACGGAAGCGTTGCCCATGTACTTGCCAGGATTGCCCATGATGTAGGTATCCTGGTAAATCAGGAAGGTGTTTTCGGACTTGACGCCTGTGGCCAGGTTCACATAACCGGAGCCGTTCCACTCCGCGTTCGGAGAGAAGACCTGGAAAGCTCTGGCGATGTCATCCATGTCGCACAGCTCGCTCTCACCCTTGAGGACGTTGAGGGCGTGCTGGGCAAGGCCAGCGGAGACGGTGTAGCCATAGGAGTAAGCCCAGGTACCGAAGCGGCCAGCGCCACCCTTTTCGACGACGGCGGACTCAACCTTGGCAAGAATCTTGGCGTAGTCGCCGGCTTCAGCGGTCAGGTCAATGCCAAGGGCGCCGGGATAACCCATGGTGGGGGAGGGCAGGTCAGCTTCGATGAAGTATCCGCCGTACTCCAGCAGCTGCTTGATCAGCGGCTCGGTGTGAGCGTCGTTGGTGCAGAAGTAGGCGGCGTTCTCGCCGTACTTTTCAACCCACTCGGGAACCTTCTCAAGGATGTAAGCCTGGGCACCGGCAACGCCGACGTCCGTGGTGGGATCCGGAGCGGTTTCAAGGACGAACTTCATGCCAAATTCTTCGCAGGCGGCCTCCATGATGGCGACGCGGCGGGACATGGTCTCATAGGACATGTGCCGCGGGAAGGAGATGTGAACGAATGTGTCGCAGCCGAGTTCGTGAGCGGTCCTGATGATCAGATAGCCGCGGGCGACAAAGTCGTTGTTGCAGACCAGGTCGGCGGCAGAGCCGATCTCGGGCAGGTCCTCGTGGGACTCGCCGGCGATGCAGATGATGTCAGGACGGCGCTCCTTGATCTGACGGAAAGCTTCCGTCGTTCCGGGAACGGCCTGGTTGACAATGATGGCCTTGATGTCGGGATCGTCAGAGAGGTTGACGATCGTCTGGATGGTGGTCTCGAGCTCTTCCGTGAAGTTGTCGGGATAGATGGCCAGTTTGACCATGTCTTCGCCGTACATCTGCTGGAAGGCTTCGGCGCCGCGGCGGTCGTCCTCAGACTGGGAGACGGAGCCGGTCACGATACCGATTTTGAACTTCTGCTCAGGTTCAGACGGCTGGCTTCCTGTGGGAGAGGGCTGGCCGGACTGGCCGGGCTGGCTGGGCTGATTGCTGCCAGAACCGCAGGCCACGAGTGCAAGTGTCATAGCGACAGCAAGCAAAAGACAAAACAGCTTTTTCATTCGTATAATCCTCCAAAGCAAAAAAAAAATTTGACCGCTGCAAATGTTAATGAGATTTTAACACCTCGTTAAGTTAATGTCAAGGAGTCCGCTTTTCTGATTTTAACCATTAACAGGAAAAATTTTAAGACGGTATTGACAAAGCCCGCCAAAAAGACGCGCTACCTATTTATATAGTGTGTGAAAATCCGGCGCTGCCGGCATATTCGGGCTTAAAGTTATTCGCTCATCAAAATATTAAATGGCGTATCCGCACTCCTTGTATTCCATCTGGAGAAAAACGCGTCAAAATATTGATTTATCTGCCCGATCGAGACGCTCAAATCAGCCTGATTGGGTTTTTCCCCCTCCATTTCCTTCATGAGTGATTGGAAATCATCATAGAGAGCTCTGAGATAGTTCTTTTCAGCATCTGAAATGACGCCGTCTTCCAAAATTCCGCTGATGCGCAGGCCGTCTAAATTCCCTGACTTTGAAGAGAGCGTGAAAGCCAGCTGGTCAAAAGACATTTGGTTCCAGTACAGGCGGTCATCGACATAAAGATGGTAGTAAAAAAACAGATCGCCAAGCCTTCGAATCTCCGTTTCGGCTCTTATGATGGAATCGATGTTTTCGTATCCGGCCGCGGGGTCAAGCAGCGTGTTGATATTCTGCAGCGAGCCGTAAACGCGCGAAAGGAAATCGGCCTTTTTCTCACTTTGCTTCGATATGTAGTATGCATGAATTCCGATTGAAATACAAAGCAAAACAACCAAAAGAATTGTAAGCCAGTGTTTTCTCACCATTTACGCTCCTTCCATATCTTAACGCCCCCCAATATAGCAGATAATCAGATAGATTTAAAGATAGATGTGATCAATCAGCCTGTTGTTGCGATAGAGACTGGAAAAAACAAGGTGCGCATTGGCACCTTGTTTTATTTATGCGGGCTTATTCCCCGGAAAAGCGCTTCTGTGAGAGAATCTCGAAGCGAAGCTTCTTTTGCAGGGTGCCCAGTATGCCGTCGGGCAGGAACAGGATGACGAGAATGGCAATCAGGCCGAGGACGATGTTCGTCCAGCCGCCGGGGAGCTTGGCCAGCTGCTCCTCGAAAATGACGTACAGGATGGAGCCGAGCACGGGGCCGCCCATGGTGCCGATGCCGCCGATGATGACGATAAAGACCATGGAGACGGTCCAGCTGATGCCGAAGCCGCCGGCGGGATAAATTGAACCTTTATTCAAATAAAAGATCCCGCCCGCCAGCGCGGTGAAGATGGCGCTGACGACATAGACCAGGAGCTTGGACTTGAAGATGTCGACGCCGACGCTGGAGGCGGCGTCCGGGTCGTCGCGCATGGCCGTCAGGCCCAGTCCGACTCTGGACTTGAGCAGGAAGTAGACGACGGCCAGCGCGATGATGCACAGGGTCAGGGCGATGATGTAAATCGTGGAGGTGCTCGGGTAGGGGCGGGCGGCGACCGTCATGCCGGCGCCCTTCTTGACGAACTTCCAGCTTGTAAAGAACGTGCGCAGCGCCTCGGCGACAACCCACGTGGCAACCGCGAAGTACATGCCCCGCATCCGAAACAGGATGATGGCAAGAATGAGCGACACGATGGTGCTGATGACGGCGCCGACCAGGAAACCGACCCAGTACGACATGGCGTAGGTGGCCGTCATGACGGTTAAGGAGTAGCCGGCAAGGCCTATGTAGGTCTGCTGGCCGAGGCTTGTCATGCCGGTATAGCCGCTCATCAGGTTCCACATGGAGCTTAAGGTGCAGTACAGGAAAATCTTCAGCAGGTAGCGCTGAATGTTGCTGCTCAGGACGCCCGTGAGCCCGAATATGTACAGGGCCGCCGCGATGGCGACGCATGCGGCAAGCATGGGCACGCCGTCGAGAACCCGGACCTGCCCGCCGGAGGATGCGGCTTTCGTCTTTTTGCGGTCGAGAAGGACTGGTATTTTCATCTTGACTCCCCCTTATTTCGAGAACAGGCCCTGGGGACGGACCGCCAGCATGAGGATGAGCAGGAGATAGCTGATGAGCATTCCGTAATTGGCGCCGCCGATGACCTGAGCCAGGCCGAAAATGAGGCCGGCGACCAGCGTGCCGGGGATGCTTCCCATGCCGCCTATGACCACGACGCCGAAGGCAATCAGCAGGTAATCGCCGCCGGAGCTGGGGTAGAAGGTCCAGCGCATGCCCACGCCGAGTCCCGCCACGGCCGCGGTGGCCATCGCGATGCCCATGGCGATGCCGTAAGTGCGCCTGACGCTCACGCCCATCAGGGAGGCGGCGGCCGTGTCGTCGGACGTGGCCCGGATGGCGCGGCCCATATACGTATAGCGCAGGAACAGGGTCAAAATCAAAATGGTGGCCAGGCTGATGGCAAACACCACGAGATCCAGCACGGCGATGTGCAGCCCGGCGGGCAGCCTTATGGTGGCGGTGCTGTAGGGCACGTTGGCGTGGCGGGCGTCCGCCGTAAACAGCAGCAGCAGGGCGTCTTTCAGTATGATGGAAAGCCCGAACGTGACGAGCAGCGCCGGCTCCGAGCCCTGAAGCATCACGCGGTTTATGAGGACGGTCTGGATCAGAACGCCCGCGATGAACATCACGGGGACGGTGATAACAAGCGTGAGGATGGGGTCAACCCCCAAAGCCAGGGATAAAAGCGTCGAGCCGTATGCGCCTATGATGATAAACTCGCCGTGCGCGAGATTGGTCAGCCGCACGATGCCGAAAATCATCGACATGCCTACTCCGAGGAGGGCGTACACGCTGCCCAGCAGGATTCCGTTTATCAGCATCTGGATGACAACCGTCATGGTTCCGTTCCCTCCTTACAGGCCGAAGTAGGCCTTTTTGATTTCTTCCTCGCCCAGTTCCTTCGAGCGGCCGGAGAGGACGACCCTGCCCTTGAGCATGACGTGGGTGTATTCGGCGGTGCGTATGGCCCTGTTTGTATCCTGCTCGACAAGCACCACGGTGGTGCCGCCGGCGTTGATTTCCCTGATGCGGGCGTAAATGTCCTTGATGATGGCGGGCGCGAGGCCGAGGGAGATTTCGTCAAAGAGAATCAGGTCGGGCCAGGCCATCAGGGCGCGGCCGATGGCCACCATCTGGCGCTGGCCGCCGGACAGGCTGCTGGTCGGCTGATGGCGCTTTTCCTTCAGGACGGGGAAGAGCTGATAGACAAAGTCCAGCGACTCCTTCACCCTGGCGCGCGCGTGCTTGGGATAGCTGCCCATGATGAGGTTGTCCTCCACGGACATGCGCACAAAGCAGCGGCTGCCCTGAGGCACCAGCGACAGGCCCCGGAGCACCAGCTTTTCGGCGGGCATGCCGGTGATGTCTTCGCCTTTGAAAGTGACTTTTCCGGCGCTGGGCTTGTGGATGCCGGCGATTGTCTCCATGAGGGTCGACTTTCCCGCGCCGTTTGCGCCGATGACGGAGACGATTTTTCCCGCCGGAACGTCCAGCGTGGCGGACTCAACCGCCAGAAAGTCGCCGTATTTGGCCTGCAGGCCTTCCACTTTGAGGATGGGCTCACTCATCTTCCGGCACCCCCAGATAGACCTCTTCCACCAGATTGGAGTTCATCACGTCAAGCGGCTTGCCCACCAGCAGATTACGTCCTTCGGCCATGCACATCAGCGTGTCGGTGGAATTGACCATGGTCTCGATGACATGTTCAATCCAGATGATTGTGTAACCGGCGGCTTTCAGATCCGCCACCATCTTCATGACGTCTTTGACCTCCGCCTCCGTCAGGCCGGCAGCCACCTCGTCGAGCAGCAGCAGTTTGGGCTCGGTGCCCAGGGCGCGCGCTATCTCTAAACGCTTGCGGTCGAGGAGCGTCAGCTCGCCGGCGCGCACCTCGCGCTTGTCGTACAAACCGGTGAGTTTCAGGGCATCCAGAGCCACGCGGCGGCCTTCCTTTTCGCTGTGGCCCGCTCCGTGGACGGCGGCCACAAGGACGTTTTCAAAAACGCTCATCCCTTCGAAGGGCCGGGGAACCTGATATGTACGCCCGATGCCCAGGCGGCAGCGGGCGTTTGCCGCCATTTTGGTGATATTGTGGCCGTCGAAAATAATCTCGCCCTTCGAGGGGATGATCAGGCCTATGAGCGCGTTGAACATGGTGGTCTTGCCGCACCCGTTGGGGCCGATGACGCCGAACACCTCGCCCTCCTGAACCTCGAAGGACAGGTCGCTTAAAATCTGAATGCGGCCGTAGCCGGCGCTCACGTTGCTGAAAACAAGCTTTGTTCCCATGTTTCCCTCCCCTTGAGGACCTATATATCAGGCGGGGGGCTGAAGGCTCCCCGCCCGATACATGAAGAAGAACAGAATCAGCGCAATCAGGCTTACCGCTGGGTCGCGTTGCCGGGCACGTACTTGCCCGTCGTGGGCACCTCAGGGTAGAGGGAGTTGTCGATAATAATCAGCGTCAGTTTGCCGTCCACCATCTGCCACTGGCCGCCGCTGATGACCGTCTCGCAGTATGTAAGGCCGCCCATCTGCTTGTCGTACTTAATCGGGCCGACAATCGTGGTCGTGTCCATCTTTTTCAGAGCGTCGCGGACGGCTTCCTTTTTGGTGGTGCCGGCGTTTATGAAGGCCTGAACGGCCAGCTCCAGAGCGGCGTAGCCGTATCCGGCGGGCTGGGGCATGGCGCGGCCGCCGTTGTCCTTGGAGTACTTCTCGCCCAGCTCGGCGCAGGTGATTCCGGTGAGGGCGGACTTGTAGGGATTGGTGGGAGCCCACCAGACCTCGGTCAGGATGCCCTCGGCCTTCTCGCCCAGGGCGGCGACGTCGCCCTCAAGCAGGCAGCACTTGCCCATTGTCACGCAGCCGACCTCAACGCCGGCGGCAATCATCTGGTTGAACAGGTTGCCGAAATCGGGGGGAATGTTGGTTCCGGCCAGAATGTCGATCTTCTCGGTCTTGAACTTGTTGACGATGTTGGTAAAGTCCGTGGTGCCGGAGGGATACTGGCCGGGGTCAACCAGAACGTAGCCGTCTTCCACAATTTTCTGTGTAAAAATGTTGTACCAGGCCGTGCCGTCCGCGTCGTTGGCGAAGGCAATCCCGATCTTCGCCCCGGAGCCGGGCGCGTAGCCGGCGATGGTCCACAGGGACTTGTACTGCTCGTAGATCTTCTCAATGGTCCAGAAGGCGTGGTACGTCCACTCGTACTTCTCGGCGGCGCCGGCGACGGCGTTGACAGGAGCCTGAATGGCCACGCAGGGCACGCCATAGCGCTCCGCCTGAGCGGATACGGGAATCACGGTTTCAGGCGTCTGAATCGCGACAATCAGGTCGACCTTGTCTTCCTCGCAGAGCTTCTGGGCCATCTCGGTGCAGATCGTGGTGTCGGACTGAGAGTCGTACACGATGATTTCGATGTTCTTCTTTTTGCCGTCGACCTCAATGCCGCCGACGCTTTTGACATAGCCTTCAATCTCTTTGATCAGCCAGTCGATGCCTTCGCCGTTTCCGGCGAGGGGGCCTGTGGTGGGGTTTACGTAGCCAATCTTGATTGTGTCGTCCGAGGAAGCTTTCCCGGCGCCTTTGCCGCCGCCCTGGCCGGCGCAGCCTGCCAGCAGGCCGAGACACAAAGCGGCAGTCAGAAACAGTGCCAAAATCCCTTTCTTCTTCATGTTTTTCCTCCTTTTATTCTTCATGCGCTCAATACGCCAGCGCGCTCTCGGTTTCCTAATTATACCAGCTAAAATACTAATAATCAACAGAAATGTAAATAATTAACATATTATGCGCGGCGCGTCACGGCAAAAACATTCCCGTGCCGCGGATAAACTGCACACATAAAGGGAAGGTTTTGGCGCAGGCAGAGCAGGGCCGAAAAAGCGCGAAAAAGGCTTCAAATCGCAGGATTTGAAGCCTTTTTGTATTTGTCGTGATTCAGTCACGCCGCCGATTGCCGCAGCTGTGGCAACCGGTTCTTTTTTCATTGGCGCGCGGGTTGATACGCTGGTACGGCTGGAAACGGCTGGCGGCGGTGTCACTTCCAAATAAAAAAGCCGCTAAATCATGCGATTTAGCGGCTTTTTTGGCGAGCTGACCGAGACAGTTCTTTTAAGGCATTGTGCTTGTCTTTAAGCCCGTTAAAGTTTAAGAATTAGCCTGCGGACGCCGGCGTCAGATATGTAACCCCGCCTGGAAACCGCCGTTTGTGGCCGAGTGGATATTGCCGACGGCGAGGGCGTCCCCGACGATGAAGACTTCCGTCTCCGCCGTGCAGCGGCGCAGCGACTCCACAACGTCTGTGAGAGGCTCGAGGCCGATTGCCAGAAGGACGTTGTCGCACATAAATTCGACGTTCTCGCCCGTGCTCATGTCCTTGCAGACGATTCTGTCGTCCAGCACCTCTTCGAGGCGCGTGTTGAAATACATCGGGATGTTGTTTTGCTCCATCAGGGAAATCAGCTCAAGGCCGGCGTTCTTGGAGCTCCTGTGGATGGCCATCCGGTGCGCGTCCTTGTCGAGCATCTCCACAACGACGACGTCCTTGCCCATCTGCTTAAAGTCCAGCGCGGCCTCAAGGCCCACGGCGCCGCCGCCGACGATGACGAGCTTCTGGCCGACGGGGGCCTTGCCCATTTCGGCGTCGGGCGCCCAGTGGACGTGCGGCTTGTCGATGCCGGGCACATTCTTCGGAACCAGCGGCTTTGCGCCGACGGCGATGATAATGGCGTCGTATTTCTCCTTCTCCAGAATCTCCTTCGTGGCTTCCGTGTTCAGGAGAATCTTCGCCGGGTACTTGCTGACCTCGCGGAGGAGCCACTTGAGGTAGTCCTGGCAGTCGATTTTGAACGGGGGATGCGCCGCCGGGACGAGGTTGCCGCCGAGGTGGTCCGACTTCTCATAGAGGGTCACGTCGTGGCCGCGTTCGCACAGCGCCATCAAGGCGTACAGGCCCGCCGGCCCGCCGCCGACGACGGCGACCTTCTTCTTCACGGGCGCCTTCGGGACAACGCCGTCGGGCAGTTCCCTGAACAATCCGAGATAGGGGTTCACAGCGCAGTTGACGACTCTGGGCGGCATAAAGCGGGCGCAGGCGTCGCACCGCAGGCACGGCCTGCGGTCTTCCGGCCTGTTCTGGGCGTACTTGCGCGGCATATCCGGGTCGGCCATCAGCGGGCGGCACATGGCGACAAAGTCCGCCCAGCCGTTGGCGAGGATCTCCTCGGCCATGTCGAGGCTGACGATGGAGCCGACGGTGGTGACCAGCAGGTTCGGGAACGCCTTCTTGACGTCCCGCGCGAAATGGACGTTGAACCCTCTGGGCATCATGTAGTTCTGGCACCAGTTGCGGTAATACGCCATATTGAAATCGCTGTGCAGGCCGGCGGACACGTGGAGGATGTCGATGTGGTCCTGCAGGTATTCAATCATCTTCAGCGTCTCGTCAAAGTGCATGCCCTCCGGGGCGATTTCGTCGGCGGAGATGCGGAATTCGATGACAAAGTTGGGGCCGCATTTCTTGCGGATGGCGTCGCACACTTCGATGGCAAAGCGCGCGCGGTTTTCAATCGAGCCGCCGTACTCGTCCTTCCGCTTGTTGTACAGGGGGCTCATGAACTGGCTGATGAGGTTGCCGTGGCCGCCGTGGACAAGGACGATATCCATCCCCGCCCGCTTCATGCGCTCGGCCGCTTTGGCGTATTTCTCGACGGTCTCGGCAATCTTCTCATGGGTCATTTCAATCGAGGGAATCGGGTCGCGCCCGAGCCTCTTGGCCCGCGTCATTTCCGTGGCCGTGATGATGGACGACGCGCTGTACGGCGGGTGGCCGACGGTTTCGAAGGCCGTGTCCTTGCCGTTGTGGTTGATCTCCAGGGAGGCGTGGCAGTTGTACGAGGCGGCCATCTCGGCGTACCAGCTGAGGGGGAGGATGCACTTGTCGGTGCTCAGGTCAAGCTGGCAGTCCTCGTCCTTGCTTTCGGTGATGTCGATGGAGGCGTTGCCCACGTAAAGAATCGCGGCGCCGCCCCGCGCGAACGGGCGCATCCAGTCGACGAAATCCCGCGACACGGTGCCGTCCTGGTTGTTGGTGTTGGGAGACGGCGGGGCAAGGGTGATGCGGTTTTTAAAGTCGATGCCCCTGATTTTTATCGGAGCAAATACATGTTCATACCTGGAACCCATATCTCTCACCTTTCTTTCGAAATCGTTATTCCGATTATATCACCCGGCGCTGTGGCATTTCAACAATTCCCCGCGTGCGGACGCGTGATTTTTTTGTATGCATTGATGCGCTTTGCGCATCCTGCTGCACGCAAAAACAGGGAGCAGGACTTGCTTGATCCCTGTCTTGACGTTTAGCGCAGCGGCGTCCCGCAAGAAACATACCGCTTTCGCGCGGGCAACCGGCGCCCATGGTCAGTATCGTCTCTTTATATTGCTCAAGCCTTTGAACCCACGGGGGATACCTGGAATGACTGTAATTCTGATACAAGGACGGGGCAACTTTTGCTATGAATGACACGGCGCTTTCCTCTGATTCGGTCTTTATCTTATGTAAAAGGATCCTCAGAATCTGCAGCGCGGCAAAGCACTTGCCGAGATTCCAGAAGGTTTCGGGGACGGAGCCGTCGAAGTAAAACAAAATCAGGGAATACCAGAACAGGTGTTCGACGCTGTTGTGCAGCAAAAGGCTGTAGGCAAAATCCCGCCAGGGATGTGAATCTGAGAGATTTTCGTAGTCAATGACGGTTACCTGCGATTCGTCCGAATTCAATATCATGTTGTTGGTATGAAAGTCGCAATGCGTGAGGGATCTCATGCGCGCATCCGGCATCTCCTCTTCAAAGATCGCGTAAAAGTAGTCTTTATAAGGAAAGGGTATGCCGGTTCGGTCAACGATTTCCAGGTAATGCACCGCTTCGCATTGGATCAGAGGCCGTTTGAGCACCCCGTCTGACGGGCAGCTTTGGATACTCTTCAGCGCGACGCCGGCAAGATACGCCATATTCAGAATTTTCTGATGTTCTTCCCGGGATGACCTTATTGCTTGATGGACGCTCTCACCCTCAACCCATCTGAACAAGGCCAGCGCGTTTTCATCGCCGCTGTGAAAATAAGGTTCCTGAATCAGACTGCCGCAGTCAAAGGCGGCCCTGCATTTCTGAAAAATGTGATAAGGGTAGTTCGGGCGGGCGAAAAACTTTTCTCCTGATTTCGCCGTCACCTGGTACTTGGGAACCTTTGGCTGACCGGCGAGAATCGGGATAACGCCTGCCGCTTCTATTCCGTATTTATGTAAACAGATTTGAATTTCTTCTAGGTTCATGTTAAAGCTCTCCCTAACACACAGTCCCGAATTTGATTTCGCAGATCTGCCTGAAATACTCGCAGCTTTCAATGAGCTCATCGAACGTCCCGTGAGACACGAGGCAGCCGTCTTTCAGCACGAGGATTTCGTCGTACTGCCGGATGAGTTTGCCGGAGAAATTGTGCGAGATAAAAATGACGGTTTTATCTTCAAATCCGAGGGCGGCGCTTTCAATCTCGTACGCGGTTTCGATATCGAGGGTAGAAATCACCTCGTCATAGATAAGCACCCTGGCCGGCGACATCATGCACCGCGCGATTTCAATCCTCCGCTGCTCGCCGCTTGACAGGTTAAACCCGTTTTCCCCGACGGGGCGCTCCGCGTTCATGTCAATGTGCGCTCTTGACATCGCGCGCGACAAATTCCCCGCGTCAAGGTGGCCCCAGAAGGAAATATTGTCTTTCAGCGAACCGGTAAAGATCGCGACGTTTTCGTTGAGATAGGAAACAAGGGAGCTCAGCCGGCTGTTGTCAATCTGATGGATATCTTTCCCGTTAATGAGGATTTTGCCTGAATATGTCTGAAAGCGTTTTTTCAGCGCCTTGAAAACGGAGCTCTTGCCGGCGCCGTTTTTGCCGATGACCAGGTATTTTCCGCCCGGCTTAAACTGAAAGGAGAAATCGTCCACGATTTTCTTGCCGCCTATATCAATGGTCAGGTTCTGAAATTCTATGAGGATATCCTGCGCAGATCCGCCGGCGGGGGATGCCGTTTCTTCCTTGGTCTCGTTTTGCGATGTGGTGATGGCCTTGATTTTCTGAACAATGGACTTAACGGAGCGTATGGAATTGGCGTTTTCAATCATCTCCTGCAGCGGGGCGGCGATTTCCTCGGCGAAGGCCTGCGCCGCGACAATCGTGCCCAGAAGGATTTTACCCTGAGAGAGCATCACGAGGCCCACCCCGATGACCATGATTCTCGTAAACCATATAAGCAGGCTGCCGATGCTGTCGGCCAGGGAAAGAGAGCAATCGTAGTTGAATTTCGCGCGTTCAACGTCTTCGTTGATACTGTCAAACTTGTCGCAGATGATTTTTTCGACGGAATAGTTTTTTATCGTCGGAAAAGCGCCGAGGAATTCCTTGAGCGTCTGCGTAAATTATGAAAGGCTGTTTGAATAGTCAAGATTCGCTTTATTGAGCCTTTTGGCGAAGAGGACCGGAATGAGCATCACGAGGAGATTAAACGAAAAAACATAGGCGGCCAGCACCTTATTCATTGTGAAAAACCGGGATACGAGGATAACAACGCTGAAGATATTCGCAATCAGGCCGATGACGTTCGAGAAATACCGCTGTTCAATAATCGTGATATCGTTTGTAAACGCCGAGACATATTCGCCGCTTGCCGCAATGTGCGACAAATCCGCGGTTTTCATATTCATGGCGCTCATGAAAACGTCATGCTTAAGGTCTAATTTGAGATTGCAGATAAACTGTGACTTTATGACGGAAATCGAATATATGAGCAGGCGCTTGGCAATCCAGATCAGAACGCCGAAGAGAAGGGTGCCGATGACGACCATGCGCGGCGTGCCGACGGTAATGCTGTTGTAGAGCTCCTGAAGCCATGTATACATCCATGCTATAATGGAAGGCTCCGCGATGATGAGGACAAATATCACGAGGATATAGCCTTTATACTTAAACAGCCTTTTTAACATAAACTGCTTACTCTCCTTTATGACGGGAACAAAACAAATACCCCCCTGGCTCGCCCTGGAAGACCGCCGCAGGCCGGCTTCCTGTATGGAGAGCCAAGGAGGTAAGTTTAGGTTAGCTTGCTTATGCTGAAGCTCCCTGGCGGACGCGAATTATCTTTTTTTCAGCTCCCAGACATATCTGGTCTGATCTTCAATGAGGATTAATGAATTGCTGTTGAGATAAACCAGGAAATCCTGACCAATATCGATGGCATGGAGCAGGCGGCCGCTTTCATCGAGGGAGTAATCGCATTTAAGGTATTCTTTCCCGTCACGGTAATCTGTCAGGGAAGTTTCGTCAAAAACCATGACTTCGTTGTTTCTCTTCTCGCCGACAACACAGACAACGTCATATTCGCCGGCAAGGCTGCTTGCCGTCACTTCAGGGATGCTGTCAAGCGAAGAAGCGACGCGGGCGAGCTTCCATTCTCTTGTATCCGGTTCGACCAGGAACACGCAGTTGTCGGATATAATCCTGACCGTAAACTCCTTTGAAATATCCGGCATGGTCAGCTTGCCGTCTGCAAATGTATAGGAACTTGACGCAAACGGTTCCTATTTTCCGCCCCGGTAATCTGCAACGGTATCCTCGGTAAACACCATAAATTCGTCGTTTATTTTATTGTCCAGATACTGGTATACCAGCCATACGCCTTTTAAGTCGAGCTTCTGATTACTATTCAGATTGGCCTCATTCTTTTTGGAAGAAAGTATCAAGCTTATCGCAACAGCAAATACCGCGATAATGACCACGCCGCCGAGAACAAGCCATAACGGTTTCTTTTTCATGATTTTTTCCCTTTCATTTGTTTATAAATCTGTAATCCGGTCAGGTAAAGAGCATGGACAAGACAAGCGCGACAACGCAAAGAGCACTGACGAGGAGAATTAAATACCAACCCCTGGCAATTGCGATCAATACCGAAATCTCTTTTTTATACCTTTTTGACATACCACACCCTGCTCTTCAAAATTAAAGTTGGAATTTTTGCATAATAATTCATTTATAACATAATGCTTGGATGAAGTCTATGCGCGACGTCGTATTTTGTCAATTTTTCTGCAAAATCGATGCAGAGTTTGTTATTAATCTCTTGAAATCTATTACAAAAAGGCATAACGCGGCCGCCGTGGAAATGGGATGTAATGAATAAGAATGACAAAGGCCGCTCAATCATCCGATTGACAGGCCCATGTGCCCTTGGCAGTACGAGACCTTGCGTGGAAGCCACATGATCTCATGGGCTGCGCATTGCGCAGGTACACAACGCAACTAAAAAAATCCGTCCTTAGCCCACAGGCCATATAAAAATGAGCGGAGCTTATAACGGCCTCATCATTTCTTTTTTATCGTTAAAGGAGAAGCGCCCCCTGATCTTCCGGAGAAAACCTGGAGCGATTCCGAATGCCGCTGTTTGTTTCTTATTGACCCCGTGTTAAGAGAATAAGGGGATGCCGAAGCACCCCCTTATTCGTTGGTTTAAGCAGCGGGCGATGAGGCCGCGGCGTTATAAACGAAATCAAACAATAGCCTTGCGCCGTCGGCCAGGCGGGGCCCGGGACGCGAGAGCTCGTCGTTCTGGAGGTTGAGTATGGCGCCGTTGCGAACGGCCGTCACGTTCTGCCAACCTTCCCGGGACATGATTTCCTCCACAGGAGTGGGGCCGTCGCCAAAATACATAGTGATGGTTACTATGTAGTCCGGGTTGCGCTCAAGAACCTGCTCCTCGGAGATCTCGGCCCAGCCGGACACATCGGCAAAGGCATTTTTCAGCCCCAGCATTTCACATACCTCATTCATGAACGTGCCGCTGCCTGCGGTCCACAAGCCATATTCCAGCGGGGAGACTTCAAAATACACCGTCTTTGTGCCGTCGCCGGTCGCCCTGGCGGCGACCTCGGCAAAGGTGTTTTTCATGCTGTCGATGACGGCTTTGGCTTCGGCGTCCCTGCCCATTAGCTTGCCGATCATCTCAATAGCGGTGTACACCCCGGCAATGTCGTGCGCGTCGGAAACAACGACCTTGACGCCGGCCTTCTCCAAAGCGGCGATCTGCTCTTGTGTCTGAGCCATTGTGCTCATCAGCACCACCTGAGGCTCCAGCGCGAGAATCTGCTCAAGGTTCGTCTCGTAGCCGGACTGCACGGAGGGCACGTTCAGCACCTCGGGGGGATAATTGCAGTATTCGCCGCGCCCGATGAGCGTATCGCCCGCGCCGATGGCAAAGAGTATTTCGCAGTCGGCGGCAGTCAGGGCGATAACACGCGTTGCCGGTTCCTCAAGAGTGATTTCCCGCCCGGCCATATCGACGACCGTAATGGCGGCAGACGGGGGCTTGTCGGCGGGTTCGCCTGCAGGCGCGGATGCTTCGGGGGGCTCCGTGGGGCCCGGCTGCGGCGTTTTTCCGCAACCGGCAAGCAGAGCCAGTGCGAGTGTCAGTGCGAGGAGAAAGACGTAAAATTTTTGGTGTTTCATCTAAAGAAACGCCCCTTTCAAAAGTTTTCACAAGTAAATCAGGATGAAAGGAGCATAAAAATGCTCCTCTCTGGGAAGAGGAGCACCACAATGAGACCTTGACGCAATACGCCAAGGCAGCTATTCGCCCCACCCCAGGAGCTTTCGTGTGCAAACAGGTCTCCCGGCTTGACTTCAACCTACTCGGACGCCTTCCCACCTTGCGGCAGTGGCTTCATTGTCCTTTCGTCCATCTTACGGTTACTGGGTTAGCTCGGAACTTTCATCCGATTCCCTCGGCATAGCGCCGACGCATCGCTGCGTATAAGCACACGTGATTTACTTGTCATCGCCATAATATCACATCGTTTTAAAATGCGCAATACACGCAGGGCGGCATTCGAAGTCTAAACATCGTCCGATTCAAATGCACATAATCCCCCCGCCCTCTGCAAATACTGCCCCAGAGGTGATATTGTGCCGAAGGACAGTCAGCTGGATCCCAAAGAGGTTCGCAGGAAGAAAGCCAGGGGCGGGCCCACCATGGCCCAGAGCGAGCTTGACGGCGAGGGCCGAAACGCCAAAAAGCAGTCCGGAAACCGCCACAAGCCCGGCGACGATAAAAAGTAGCTTGCCTTTTCGGCAAGCTGCTTTTTTACCTGGTTGTGGTGAAGATCATCCGACACCTTGCGCATATAGCCTTCGGAGTTGACGATGTGGAGGCAACGCTCAGGGAAATTATCAGCGCCGGAGGAAGCAGATACGGGAAGGTAGTTACTGCGGCCTATCCCGACGGTCTGGAAGCAGCTTTTGTATATGCTCAAGATTCGGAAGGTAATATTACTGAATTGCAAAGTTGGAGAAAAGTCGAGGTTTGAACTCGCATTCCTTTAATGAATAGGGAGTAGGCAGAAAAAGGCCGCTAAATCCGATGATTTAGCGGCCTTTTTGGTGGAGACGAAGGGATTTAAGCCCTTGACCTTGCGGAAGCCGTACGCTCTCGCGAAGTGAGCGTAAAGCAGGCCCTGTAATATTTTCCTTGATTATTCGATTTGCCATGCAGAAACCGCCTGCCAGGAAAATTTATAGAAAAATTATTCATGTCGAAAAAAACGTGCTTCATGCAAAAAACGGTTTTGTGGCCTTATGCTCTGTTATATTAATTGCTGGGAAATTAGTGTTCGTGTTCCGGCAGATAATTGAAGAAAAAGTTTTAACGGAGGACAACCACAGATGAAACAGAGAAAAGGCAAGACGATGGCCGTGATTCTGGCGCTGGTCATGTGTTTCACGCTGCTGCCGGTTCAGGCGCTTGCGGCGGAGGGTTCGGTTTATATGCGGGCAGGCATGCCTGACCTTGAGGTGAATTCAACCGTTATCGGATTCGCCGGGCAGGAATGGTGGGTCATCGGCTATAACGGAAGCGGCGTGTATTCTGACCTCAACGACGGCACCGCGACCCTGCTGATGAAAGGCGATTACGGCACTTCGGCATTCCGAACGGGAGGCTTAACAGCGAACCCAGGCTGGAAAAAATACAGCGACACCTTATGGTATGAAGGCGATTGGGACCAACCGAACAATTACGCCGGCAGCACGCTGCAGCTGAAGGAAATCGCAAGCGGATTTCCCGGCAAGGAAGAGGCGCTGATCATCGCACGAACGCTGGAGTCTGACTATGACGATATATCCGGCCCGACTGTGAATGAGAAACTGTGGCCGCTGTCGCTTGACGAGTATAAAAAAATTAAAGAAGATAAATCTAATTCTAATTATTATAAGGTACTCGGTAGCGACCTTTTTTGGAAGCGCTCACCAGTTAACGAGGTCCGGCTTGTAATCAATGAAGGGACCGTGTATAACGCGTTTGCGACCACCCTCAAAGTACGTCCGGCTTTCAATATAAATCTGTCATCCGTCCTGTTCACATCTGCCGCCACAGGCGGTAAAGCTGATGCGGGCTTAGGTGACGGTCTCCAAAGCGCACAGGAGCCAACCGGTACTCTGAAATTTACGGTTAAAGCCGAGTCTCAAACGCTGGACGTCGCCGCCACCGAAGCGCAGGCGGCGCAGACCGGCTCTACGCTTACGTTCGGTTATAAAAACGCCACCACGGGAACCAACCAATTTGTTTCCTGTGTGCTGCTCAGCAGCGGCGGCGAGGTTGCCTATTACGGCAAGCTGGCAGACAGCTCCTCAAACGCAAGCGGCAGTCTGAATATCCCTCTTTCGGGCGTGGATAATGGTACATACACGCTGCAAATATTCAGCGAGGAAGCGAACGGCGACAACTACACCGATTTTTGCAGCGAGCCGGTGACCATGACGCTGGAAGTGATCGATGGCACAGGTACGGTGAGCGGCTTTGCGGGCACGATTGACGCGACCGCGCCGGTACTTTCCGCAGGGAGCGCCGTCCGCACCGCCAGCGCGACTGCCGAAGTCAGCTTTACAAGCAGCGAGGAGGGCACGTATTACTGGCAGATAGACGGAACGGCTCCGACTGACGCCGACGAACTGGTAAACAGCGGGGCTTCGAGCGGCACAATGGTCAGCGGCTTAAACACCATAGAGCTTACCGGCCTTATGGCAGGTGAGCATACAATCTATATCGCTGCCAAGGACGTGGTGGGCAACGTCGGCAATATGCTCACAATTTCCATTCCAGCGCCCGAGATACATGCGGTTACTTTCAACACCGATGGCGGAAGTTCCGTAGACGCTCAGGAAGTGGAGCATGGCTCTACAGCAGCCAGACCCGAAGACCCCACAAAAGAGGGTTATACGTTCGCCGGTTGGTACACCGGTACTGACTTTGCGACGGAGTACAGTTTCTCAACGCCTGTAGCAGCAGACATCAATCTGTATGCGAAGTGGAACATCATTAAGTATACGGTAAGCTTCAACACCGATGGCGGAAGTTCCATAGCCGCTCAGGAAGTGGAGTATGGTTCTGCAGCGACCAGACCCGCTGAAGACCCCGCAAAAGAGGGTTATACGTTCGCCGGCTGGTACACCGGTACTGACTTTGCAACGGAGTACAATTTCTCAACGCCTGTAGCAGCAGACATCACAGTTTTTGCAAAGTGGGAAATCGCTACTAAGAATGTGACCTTCAATACTAATGGCGGAAGCGCCGTAGCTACTCAGACGGTGGATTATGGCGCTACAGCAACCAGACCCGCTGATCCGACGAGAACAGGATATACCTTTGTGAATTGGTATTCTGACCCATCACTTGAAACACTGTATGATTTCTCAGCTCCTGTGACAGCAGACATCACAGTCTATGCGAAGTGGACTCAGAACTCCGGCGGCGGTTCTGCAGGTTCCGGAAGTGACACTGACAGCAATAACAGCAATAACAACGCTGGTGCTGTCAATGTAAAAATTACCACTACATCTGGCAATACAGCGAATATTAATGATGTGAAAGTGACCACTAAGGATAACACAACCTCCGTAGCGCTTTCGGAAAACATAATGGGCAATTTCGTAAAGAACGCCATTGAAGAAGGCAGGCAGGAAAACAAGGCAAGTGTGACGGTGACCGTTAGCGCACCCGATCAGTCTAAAACCGTTACAGTCGGTATTCCTGTACCTTCCATTGAAGAACTGGCCAGGAGCAGTGAAAATGCAACAATGACAGTGGCAACACCTGTTGGAAGCGTGACTCTTGATATGGATGCGCTCGACACCACGGCGGCAAATGCAACTGGCGACACTGTGGTCATTGGAATCACTAATGTCGAAAAGAGCAGTTTACCGGCAGAGCAACAGAAGCTTGTCGGTGACAGACCTGTTGTTGACCTGTCCATCACTTCGGATGGAAAGCAGATTTCACAGCTCAATGGCACAGCAACAGTAAGCATTCCTTATACACCGGCAGAGAATGAGGACATCTCTGACATAGTCGTTTGGTACCTGGCTGACAGTGGTGATTTAGTTCCGATTGCCTGCGAGTATAAGGATGGAATGGTAACATTTAAGACTACACACTTTTCCAGGTATGCAGTAGCAAACTTCCCCTTCAAGGACGTTTCGGCTGACAACTGGTTCTATAGCAGCATGGCTAAGATGCGCAGCCTCGGCATTATGAACGGCACATCAGACACGGCCTTTTCTCCCGAGGAGAGTGCAACTCGCGCAATGGTGGTCACCATGCTGTACAGACTGGCATATAAACCGGAAATCAGTCTAACTGATGTGTTCTCTGATGTTCAGAGCGGAGCCTATTATGAAAAAGCAGTAATTTGGGCAAGCCGGAACGGCTTCGTAAAGGGTGTCGGAGAGGGGAAGTACGAACCTTACGCTTTCATTACAAGAGAGCAGCTCGTAACGATCCTTTACAGATATGCCGGCTCTCCCGTAATTACCATGGAAGACGTTCTGTCGAATTACTCCGACAGCGACAAAATCGATGACTACGCGAAAATGGCCTTCGCTTGGGCAGTCAAGGTTGGGGTCATTCAGGGCAATGCTGACAACACGCTGAATCCTGATGGCAAGGCAACAAGAGCAGAGATCGCGACTATGTTCACAAACTACGTTGAAAACGTAAAGTAAGGCATTCAATACTGCCTGTGCTGTAATGACCACCATAAATAAAGGTATCTAGGCAAAAACAAGAACGCTAATATTGATACAATGAGTGTCAATATTAGCGTTCTTTTGTGGAAAGTTAGGTAAAAAAAGATGCCACTGTATTATTGATAAAAACATCAAATGGTTGGTATGGATCTTCGTTTTGCTATTTCATTATATACTCGGACAAATTGAACACGAAAATCTTCTGCCTGTTCAAGATGATGTTCCAACCAGCACTTAAAGATATTGTTTCCCCCACGTCCCCAAAACTTTTTCTGATTATTAAACCAAGCCTTCATTTTATTCCTGTCATCGTAGCGCCCACTTGTCTGCTTTGATAGTTCTTTTTCGAAGACTTGCTTTGTATATCCTAAATCATTTTTCCAAAAATCATGATCAGGCGGAAGTTCTTCCAGCAACTGACGAAAAACATTTTCCGGGTTAGCATTGCCAGGCAAACATAAAACATTGTGAGATGCTTTAGGAGGCTTCTTATCACCATCTAAAATGATTATACTATTATTAAATTCGGGTATATTTTTCTCTGCAAGAGAACTCAAAAAATTGCCGCCAAATGTCGCATCACAAAAATTAAGATATTTAGTCTTTTGAGGCCCAAGCAGTCTTTTTATAAACCAAGAAGCTTCTGCATCTTCACAATATAGGTTGATTTTTGGAATTGGTGAAGGTGAAATAGTAGCCATGTTCAAATCGCTCCTAATGCGTTGCATTTGAGGCGCTACTATTAAATCTAGCTTTCCATAAACATTGGTAAAATACAGCACCTCTGTATCATTATTATTATGCTGTCTTTTCTCTATAATATGCTCTAAAGTATCCAAAGAATGTGTTGTAAATACAAATTGTAAATTGTACTTTCCCGCAAGCTTAT
>Ga0134104_1000430_pt1 | contig 50709 bp, 28 predicted proteins | sample 15_3_2metaG_FD_94455 | JGI IMG/M metagenome (GOLD analysis project Ga0134104, IMG submission 94455) | Switchgrass degrading microbial communities from high solid loading bioreactors in New Hampshire, USA - 15_59_3.3_214_A2 metaG | ecosystem: Engineered > Bioreactor > Semi-continuous > Anaerobic...
GCACATCACTTTTTTTCATGTTACTTTGTTCTTAGTCGTTTCCATTAGTAGGCTTTTTTCTTTTTAGAGCTCTACCAAAGGTCTTTCAGGTCTCATTTTTTCATACTTAGTTAACAGAGCCACGGTAAAGAACAAGTCGAATCATTCACCTTTTACAAAAAAGTATAATGAGATAGGCATAATCAAGCCAGAACTGGTGATGCAGTCACTTGAAAAATCTGGTGCAACCGACGCACTGATGGCATTCGAAATATCACACCGAGAGAATTTTGATACCGAATTTTCGATCATTCAGGATTTAAAAGAATCTGTTGAATATTGGCGTCCTTGGGTAAAGGAGTAGGAATGAGACTATGAAAGCTTGCGTATTGCATGCTATAGGCGATCTTAGATATGAGGAAGTCGAAACACCTTCACCTAATCAAGGTGAGGTCTTATTGAAGATACATGCGGCAGGGATATGTGGATCGGATGTTCCAAGAGTTTTTACAAAAGGGACATATCACTTTCCATTAATTCCTGGACATGAGTTTGCTGGCGAAATTGTAGAAATCGGTAGAGGAGTTAGCAAAGAATATTTAGGGAAAAGAGCATCTGTTTTTCCATTATTACCATGCAAAAAGTGTGACATGTGCGAGATTGGACAATATGCGCTGTGCAGAAATTATAATTATTTTGGTTCACGATGTGACGGAGGTTTTGCTGAGTATGTCGCAGTTCCAACATGGAATCTTGTGATTGCAGACGAGCGGATTTCTTTTGAAGAAATGGCTATGGCTGAACCCGCCGCAGTTTCTCTTCATGCACTGAATCAGGCAGGTGTGGCGTTTGGAGATGTGATCGCAGTATTTGGGGCAGGTCCAATTGGACTGATGCTGGCGGAATTCGCGAAAGCTTGGGGGGCATCTAAGGTTATTCTTCTCGACATTGATGTGAAGAAGCTGGATTTTGCATTAAAACTTGGCTTCAAATATGTCATCAACTGCGGACAGGAAGGTTATACGCAAGAAGTAATGGACATCACAGAAGGCAGAGGGGTTGATTTGTGCGTTGAAGGTTCAGGTGCATCCTCAGCGTTTGCCGGATGTTTGAAAATCATCAAACCAAATGGACACGTGGTATTGATGGGAAATCCGCTATCCGATATGAATCTGTCACAGAAGGATTATTGGGAGATTTTGCGCAAACAACTTTGCTTGCATGGAACATGGAATTCCAGCTATACGCAACAGAAGAATGACTGGCAAGCAGCACTTGACGCTATGGCTGATGGAAAACTTGACGTTGCAAGGTTTATTACTCACCGGTTTAGTTTAGACAGATGCAAGACTGCATTTGGTTTAATGAAAGATAAGAATGAATTCTATAATAAAGTGATGTTTATAAACGAATGATTGTGAGGTAGCCAATGAAAGCAGCTGTAGTTAGTGGTTTAAACAAAATATCAGTAATGAATGTGCCAGACCCGAAGATAGATGATAATGGCGTTCTCGTAAAAGTGAAAGCTTGTGCGATTTGCGGGTCGGATATTAGAATTTTTCACTTCGGCAACTCAAGAGTAAAGTATCCGGCAATTATTGGCCATGAGATTTCTGGTGAAGTAGTTGAAGTGGGAAAAAATGTGAGCAAATTTGCTGTTGGGGACAGAGTCGCCATAGGAGCTGATGTTCCTTGTGGTGAGTGTGCTTTCTGTAAAGCCGGGATAGGGAACAATTGTCAAATCAATTATGCCATAGGGTATCAATTTCAAGGAGGCTTTGCGGAATACATACCATTAAATAGTTATGTTGTCAATTTCGGACCAGTACATAAAATACCTGAATGTATAAGCTGGGAAGAAGCTGCATTGGCTGAACCGCTTGGCTGCACGTTAAATGCGTTAGAACTAACTCCTGTAAAAATGGGTGACGTGTGTGTCGTGATCGGAGCGGGTCCGATTGGCTGTATGCTGATCGAAGTGATGAAGAAGATGGGCGCAAGTAAGACGATTCTGGTTCAGAGAAGCAGAGCACGTCTTGAACTGGCAATGACGACCGTGAATGCTGACGTGTTTATTTGTTCGAATGAAGAGAATGCAGTAGAGCGTGTTCTCGAAGAGACAAATGGGTTAGGTGCCGATGTAATCTTCACTGCCAATTCAAATCCGGCAGCGCAGCAGGAAGCTATTTTAATGGCGAAGAATCGCGCAAAGATTAATTTTTTTGGTGGGTTACCAAAGGATAAAGCGAATGTGGAGATCGACACGAACATCATCCACTATAAGGAGCTTTTCATCACAGGCGCGCACGGATCGATGCCTATCCACCATCTCAAAGCAATTGATTTAATTGCGTCAAAAACGATTGATGTCAAGCCGTTTATTTCAGAATCATTCTCTTTGGATGATATTAACCGTGCTTTTGAGGCAGCAGAAGAACACCGTGGTATGAGAATGCTTATAAAACCATAAGAGGCTTATTGCGGGAGGATTGTATATGCTTAAGCCAGCAATATCGGCATCTATGATGTGTGCAAATTTTATTGAGTTAAAGAGTGATTTAGATGCATTAAAAGATGCGGGTATAGAGTACTTGCACTTTGATATAATGGATGGAAGTTTTGTACCTAATTATACTTTAGGGCCCTGCTTTTTAAATGATCTTAGAGAATATACAGATATTGCATACGACATACATTTAATGGTTGAAAGGCCTGAAAATAAGCTAGATTACTTTAGTATTCGAGAGGGGGACTTAGTGTCAATTCACTGCGAATCGACTGCCCACATTCAACGAGTACTTACGAGAATAAAGCAAATAGGGGCAAAAGCAGGTGCCGCAATTAATCCCGGTACGCCAATTTATATGCTAGAGGATATCCTGGATGATATTGATTTTGTGCTGGTTATGACAGTGAACCCAGGTTTTGCGGGACAAAAGCTCATTAATCACAGTTTGGATAAAATCCGTAAAGTAAGGTGCTATTTAGATGAAAATGGATATAAGGATGTAAAAATTGAGGTTGATGGTAATGTGAGCTTTGAAAATGCAAGGAAGATGCGTGCTGCCGGAGCGGATATCTTTGTTGCCGGTACATCTGGGTTGTTCGTGAAGGGGCAAAGTATCTATCAAGCGGCGTTAAAACTAAGAAGTGCTATTACAGAATAAATGACCATAACAATCTATTAATACAAAAGTGCGGTAGACAAGGGATTTTGATAATGACTTTTGAGGATAGCATATTTTATTTTACTTACTATTAATACGTATAAACAATTGATGTATATTTATACAGAAATAGTGTATATATAGTCTAATCATTATTAATACGTATGAACGAAATAAATATCATTTCGTTTATATGATATTAATCATATTAGATAATATAAAAATTTTAACAATAAGAATGTGAGGAGGTTAACTATGTCAAAAGTCAGAGAATTGTTTGAAAAGAATGACGGTGTTTTGCAAATGGTACCGACTTGGGTGCCAAGACCATTTAATAAGCCTGGAAAAAGGCTAAGGCTTCATCCAGACGATTATTATGCCATGGGCATGCACAGGGGGGCTATTACAGAAAGATGGTTTAGTTCAGTTACACATGTTGAGACTGAAGGAGCTCAGGAAGATGAGGGAATGAGTTATGTTAACATAGATGATACTGATAAGGTACTGTTCAAAGATGTGGTGGACGAATTAGGAGCAGATTTGATTGGTAAAGAGCTTTATGAAAAATATGGTACCTGGCCGATGTACTCAAAGTTCTATGACTATCAGGATCCGCTTTTTTTCCACATACATCATGGAGAGGAAGCATGCGCTAAGCTTGGCAAAAAACCAAAACATGAGCACTATTTCTTTCCAAAGCAGTACAACAATCATTTAGGCAATATGCCTGTTACTTATTTTGGTTTTGATCCGTCAGTTTCAAGGGAAGAGGTTCTGGAAAGACTGAAGGACTTTACAACAAAAGACGGGAGAATAACGGAATTGTCCAGAGCGTTCAGGCTGGAACTTGATACAGGATGGTATACGCCGGCTGGTGTGTTGCATGCTCCTGGGTCACTGTGTACATATGAACCGCAATGGAACAGTGATGTGATGGCGATGTGGGAAAACGTAGTAAATGGCGAGGTATTTGGCTACGATTCACTGTCTGCTTATCTGCCGGAGAATGAAAAGCAGAGTCTGGATGCAATTGTAGATGTTGCAGATTGGGAATTAAATACGTGTGCAGATTATAGGGAAAGATTCTTCCATAGGCCTGTCCTAGAACAGAGTGGAGATGGATTTATTCAGGAATGGATTGTATATGGTAACCCATACGTGGGAGGTAAGAGGCTAACGGTTTATCCTGGAAAGGCAGTGACCATTAAGGATGCTTCAGCATATGGCTGTGTAGTCATTCAAGGGCATGGCCAGATAGGCAAATATAACTGCGAGTCTCCGACACTCATTCGTTTTGGAGACTTGACTGCGGACGAATTTTTTGTCAGCAAGAATGCGGCGAACCAAGGTGTCAGAATTGAGAACCATTCGAAATATGAGCCGCTTGTTATTTTGAAACATTGCGGGCCGGACGGTGGCATGATCTAAAGGAAGAATTGCTTAGGATTAAAGTAAAGCAGAAAATGGTGAGTGAATTATGAAGAATTTGACAAAGAGAGAGCTAATGGCATATGTGGGCGACATATCCCAGGTGCTTGGTGTTAGTGAGTTTGTATATTCGAGTGGTAAAAGTAAGGGGATCCGTGCATACCGTGTGAATAACGGACGGGGATTAGACTTTACCGTTTTAGTTGATAAATGTCTAAATATACCGTACTTGTCGTTTAAAGGCTACAATATTGGTTTTGTCAGTAAGGTTGGTTTGTGCGCGCCTGAGTTTTATCAAGAAGATGGTGTACGGGGCTATCTTAGAAACTTTGAAGCAGGATTCTTAACGACATGCGGTTTAACATATATGGGAAGCCCGTGTGTGGAACCGGATGGACGGAAGCTTGGCCTACATGGACCAATATCCAATACACCTGCTGAAAACGCATCCGCAGATGTTGTCTGGGATGGCGATGTTGCTAATATCATAATCAAGGGAAAGGTTAAGGAAGCATGTTTGTTTGATGAACATCTGGTTCTGAGCAGAGTGATGTCTGTTAACTCCTTGGAGAATACGATGACGATTAATGATAAAGTGGAAAACCTCGGATTTAAAAAGCAACCGTTAATGCTTTTATATCATTTCAACTTTGGATACCCAATGCTCGATAACTGTACGCGGGTTTATACAAACTTCGATAAGATAATCGCCAGAGATTCGCATTCTGAAAAAGGGATTAATAACTGCGATGTATTTTGTAAACCGGTTGTTGGATACCAGGAAGAAGTCTTTTTCAGGATGATGAGTGATAAAGGAAGAAAAGATGCTATAGTCGTGATACACAATGAAGAGCTGAATCTTGGGGTTATTTTTGAGTTTGATGCGACAGCGTTACCAATTTTAAATCATTGGAAGAACCCAGCTGCCGGTGACTATGGACTGGGCATTGAACCAGGGACAAGTCATGTAGGGGGTAGGGAGCGTGCGCGCAAAGAGGGTCTGCTCATGTATATCGAACCGGGTGAAACGAAAAACTACAGCATTAGCATTAAATTCAGCGATGATGAAAGTGAAATTAAAAAGTATATCAATCTGGTTATTAATTCTTAATGCCAGAATGATATATCACTAATAAAAATAAAAAATAGGAGGTAGAAGAAATGAAGAGAAGTAAAGAAATTAAGAAAGGACTAGTTTTCATGTTAGCGTTAGCCATGGTGTTTGGTTTGATGGCCTGCGGTACATCACAATCAGAACCTTCGGCTACAGACAGCTCCAAAGCGACTGACCAGGTTTCCAAAGAATCAACGGAATCAAAAGACAAGGCGGATGAAGACATATCTATTGCTGTGTTGTTAAAGCCCCTGTCGAATGAGTATTGGTCAACGATGAAGGCAGGTATCGAAGAATGGGCAAAGGAAAACAATATCACTGTTGATGTGTATGCCGCTGAATCAGAAGAAAAAATTGCAGATCAGCTTGATCAGATGATGAACATTATTAACAAGAATTACGATGCAATTTGTGCAGCTCCCTTGTCTGCTGCAAATCTGGTCGAAGGAGTTGTTCAGGCTAGTAAAAAAGGAATTCCGGTTGTAAATATTGATGAAACAATCGACCATGATGCTGTAAAAGCAGCTGGAGGTTCTATGGTTGGACAGTATACGTCCAATAATATCCAGGTAGGAGAAATGGCAGCTAAATTTATCGTAGAGCAAATCGGTACAGGTCAGGTCGCTATTATTGAAGGAACTGCCGGTAACGTGGCAAGCTCTGACCGTGTAAAGGGCGCTGCAGATTATTTCAAATCTCAGGAAGGTATTGAATTGGTTTCAAGCCAACCAGGTAATTGGGACAGGCTTGTTGCTCTTGATGTAGCTACGAATATAATGCAGACATATCCTGACCTTAAAGCATTCTATTGCGTAAACGATACGATGGCACTAGGCGTTTACGAGGCTGTAAAGAATGCGAACAAAACTGATCAGATTATAGTTGTTGGTACAGACGCTGTTCAGGGAGCTAAGGAGTCTATTGCAAAAGGTGAGTTAACAGCTTCAGTGGGACAGGATAATGTTGGTATAGGTATCTCTTGTGTTCAGTTAGCGATCAAAGCTGTTAAAGAGGGATGGACTCCCGATCCAAATGCAGACATTCCTATTTACTACGTTGATTGTTATCTTGTAACGAAGGATAATGTGGCGGATTATCTGAATTAGTATAATAAAATAACGTAATCGCTAGTTAATTGTCATTGATGTTTACGCTAGCAGCAAAGCTGCTAGTGTAAACATCAACTTAGAAATTACGAAGAATTAAAAGTAATGAGAGGAATGTGGCATGGAATATTTAGTTGAATTAAAAAACATAACGATGCAATTCCCCGGCACATTGGCACTTGATAACGTTAGCTTTAACTTAAAGCCAGGTGAAGTACACGTTTTACTCGGTGAGAACGGCGCGGGAAAATCGACATTGGTTAAGATACTGAGCGGCGTTAATAAACCAGTAAGCGGAGAAATTATAATTAATGGGAAATCATTTTCTCATCTGACCCCAAATGATTCGATAGAGAATAAGATAGCGATTATTTATCAGGAATTAAGTGTTATTGACGAGTTATCCATTGCAGAGAATTTATACGTTGGCAAACTGCCTAAAAAGAAATACCTTGGAATTGACGTGGTTGATTATAAAACAATAAACAAAAATGCCCAAGAGTTACTCAAAAGTATTGGTTTGAAAAGAAATTCGAGCACTTTGGTAAAGGATATTTCCATATCTGAAAAACAGATGGTAGAGATTGCAAAAGCATTGGCAGCTGATGCAAGGATTATAATTATGGATGAGCCGACCTCATCATTATCTAATGAAGAAACTGATAATTTATTTAAAATAATCGAAAAATTAAAAGCGCAAGGCAGAGGGATAATATATATTTCTCATAAACTTAATGAGATTAAACAAATTGGGGACAGAGTAACGATTTTAAAAGATGGGAGACATGTAGATACTTTAGATGTTGCGAATGTTGAAATAAAAGACTTAGTCCCGTTAATGGTGGGTAGAGAACTACAAGATAAATATTCAAAAAACAATCATATTTCAGCCCATTCGAATGACAAGATCTTTTCAGTTGAGAATCTTACCAGAAAGGATAATACTGTAAGAAATATCAGCTTTGATTTGTATAAGGGAGAGATATTAGGTTTTGCTGGTTTGATTGGAGCTGGAAGATCTGAATTAATGGAAGGTATCTTTGGGGCTAAGCCAATTAGCAGCGGTAAGATTATGCTAAAAGGAAAGCAATTACATATAAAGAACACGTACGATGCTTTAAAACAAGGAATCGCTCTTGTAACTGAAAACAGGAGAGAAACTGGATTCCATCAGAACTTTGAGATTTGGCGTGAAATTTCTGTAACAACAAATCTTAAAAAATCAAAGTTAAGCGGTCTGACAGGATTGACTCACGAAAAAGAAGAAAGAGCAGAGGCTCAAAGACAAATCGAACGATTAAATATCAAATGTTACGGTGTTGACCAAATGACTTACGACTTATCTGGTGGTAATCAACAAAAGGTTATCATCGGAAAATGGCTTGCCGTAAACTCTGAGATCTTTATTTTCGATGAACCTACGAAAGGTATAGACGTAGGCGCAAAAAGCGAAATATACAAGATAATGATGGAATTGGCTGAAAACGGTAAAGGTGTCATTATGGTTTCTTCTGAATTGCCGGAGCTGTTATCTGTCTGTGATAGAATTATCGTTTTTAGAGATGGGCAGATTTCAGGTGAATTGAACGGCGACGAAGCAACAGAAGAAAAAATACTGTATTTTGCAATGCCTAATTAACGGGGGGAATGTAATTATGAAGAAAATTAAGTTTAAAGTATTTTGGGATCGATTTGGGACATTGTGCATACTTGTTTTGATATTAGCAATTCTGTCAATATTAAGTCCAAAGTATTTTTTGACATGGGATAACTTCAAGCAAATTGGCTTGCAAAGCACAGTATATATTTTACTGGCCTTTGGTGAGTTCTTTGCAATTCTACTGGCGGGTATTGATTTATCTGTTGGCGCGATGGCTGGTCTGACAGGAATGATTATAGCAATGGTCATGAAGTCCGGTGTGCCTGTGGCGTTATCTATTATTATCGGTATTCTTTTTGGCCTGGTGTTGGGTTTGATTAATGGTTCGCTGATAAACTGGTTTGGCTTGCATCCGTTTATAATCACGCTGGGTACGCAGGCCATATACAAAGGAGTAAATCTTGTCATTTCGAATGGTTCGCCAGTGTTTAATCTTCCCATAGCCTTTAAGCAAATCTCAGGCTACTATTTTGGAATTCCACTGCCTGTGGTAATCGTGCTATTGTTTACGCTTGTTCTGTTCTGGTTCACGCGAAAGACAGTGTTAGCCAGAAATATGTATGCGCTGGGTGGCAACAGGCAAGCAGCTTGGTTTTCCGGAATCAATACAAAAAGGTATACGTTGATAGCCCATATGTTGACGGGTTTACTCTCCGGTATCGCAGGTATCGTGATGACTTCACGTGTGGGTGCGGCAGAGCCTTTAGCAGGCAATGGATATGAGACCTATGCCATAGCGGCTTGTATAATTGGCGGTACTAGCTTCTTTGGCGGCAAGGGGAAGATAACCGGCGTATTATTAGGTGGATTAATTATTGGAACGATCACAAACGGTTTAAACATATTGAATGTGTCAAGTTTCTATCAGATGATCGTAATGGGCATGCTGATTATAGGAGCAGTGGCACTTGAAAAGGCAATAGGGCAGACGATAAAGTAAGGTTGCACTTAACTGCGCGGCAATAAAATAATGAAATAACTTCAAATGGCGAAACATTTTTCTCGCATATTTGGTGGCTCTAATTTACATATGTTCCCTTGGAAGGAATTTGTATATCTATGTAGAATAGTATAAATAATAGTACAAATGTAATTGACACGAAATAATTAACATAGAGAGGTATTTAAAGTGCGTAAGGTTACAATGAAAGACGTAGCAAAAATGGCAGGAGTTTCACAACCAACTGTATCCCATGTTATCAACAATACTGCGCCGATATCGGATTCTGTAAGAGAAAAAGTTTTGCTGACTATAGAGCGTTTGGGTTATACACCCAATGCCATTGCAAAAAGCCTCAAAACCAAAAAGACAAACGTTGTCGGCCTAATCGTTCCGAACGTGGAAATAGGATATTATGCTCAAATTGTAAAAACAGTAGAAACATCTTTGCGCAACGAAGGCATGATCATTTTTTTATGCGATACGTTTTATGATAAAAGTCTCGAACAGAAATATATTGATACTCTTATTGAACATAACGTCGCAGGTATTATTGTAGCATACAGCTTTGTAGATGAAAAAATCAGTGAAAAAGTTATTTCCAATAATATTCCGTTGGTTGTTATAGACGATAAAATCGAATCCAATAAGGTCTTGATTCCATCCATTGAAATAGATAACCTAGAGGGCGGAAAGATGGCTGCTCAACATTTGTGCAATATTGGAGCTAAAAGGATTTGTTATGTCAGTGAGCCACTTTATAATACGGCCCTGAAAAGTAGATTCGAAGGCTTCAAGGAAGGACTGAAAGAGCGGGGCGTGCCATTTGATGAAGACCTTTGCTTTATTGAAAAAAACCAGTACGATAAAATCGAGATGGGATATAACCTTGGGGCAAATATCGTATTGGACAGTACAATTGATGCCGTATTTGCAAGTTCTGATGATTTGGCTTTTGGCATTATGAGAAGACTAAAGGAATACAACAAAAATATACCGGACGATATTGCTTTGATGGGTTATGACGATGTACCCATGGCTAAAGTAATCTCCCCTGAACTGACAACCATATCCCAGCCTAAAATTGAGATGGCAAAAAAGGGCGTTTATATTCTTCAGAAGCTTATAAACAATATTAAGTTAAGCGAAGATGAAAAGGAGATTATACTTAATCCCAGTTTGATTATACGAAAATCCACAATAAAAACGAGCAGTTGAAATGTATGATTAAAAATAGTCTGAGTACTACCATTAATAGTTTTCTATCAATAATTGATGAAAACAAATGATTATTTTTATGGAACAAAAAGAAGAAGGTGTATCACGATGGCGTATATTGGTATTGACATAGGCACATCCGGATGCAAAGCCTCTGTAATCGATGTTGATGGCAACATCTTGGCATATTCGTATAAGGAATACTGCCTGAAATTCCCTAAACCGGGTTGGGTGGAAATCGATCCTGAAGAAGTCTGGCAAGCTGTTAAATATGTAATTTATCATGCTATACGTGCGCATGGTGATGTAAGAGCACTCGCCATATCGTCGTTTGGAGAAGCTGTTGTATTACTGGATGAAAACGACGCTGTGCTGGGAAACAGCATATTTTATTCAGACATACGGGGCAGTGAAGAGATTAGAGATATCATTACTGCAATAGATAGGGAAAAACTGCAGAAAATAACTGGTATGCCCGTAAACCCAATGTATTCCGCAAATAAGCTCATATGGCTGAAGAAGCATGAACCGGAACAATATTTCCGTGCAAGAAAAATGATGCTCATGGGAGATTATATTACATATAAATTAACAGGTGAACGTGTGATAGACCTGTCTTTGGCTTCCCGCACCATGTTGCTTGATATCCATGAGGGAAAATGGTCAGAGGAGGTCGCAGGTGCATTTGGTATCGATGTGAGTCTGTTTTCAAAACCTGTGCGATCAGGAACTGTAATTGGTAAAGTATCAAGATCTGTTGCTGAGGAGCTCTGCATACCGAGTGATTTAGTCGTAATTGCCGGGGGTCATGACCAAGCGTGTGCAGCTTTGGGAGCGGGTGCGGTCTTCCCGGGCGACTCGGTAGACGGCATGGGCTCATCAGAATGTATTACGATTGTAATGAACAAAGAATCCATTACGTCTGATATGTTCGAACACAATTATTGTTGTGAGCCGTTTGTAATAAATGCAAGGTACATTACGCTCGCTTTTAATACTACATCTGGTGCTGCGATTAAATGGTATCGGGACACTATAGAGGATGAACGCTTTAATAACTTCAAGGGCAAGAAACATGAGTTCTATAGTCTGCTTGATAGCGAGTGCACACCTGGTCCGAGTCCGCTTCTATTTCTGCCGTATCTTGCAGGGTCCGGGACACCGTTTATGGATGCGGAAGCCAGCGGAGCTCTCCTTGGAATTAAACTGTCTACGAAAAAAGCTGATATATACAAAACGATTCTGGAAAGCATTTGCTTTGAGATTATGCACAATATAGATACTTTAGGTACTTGTGGGATTTTGATTGACAAAATAGTGGCAGTAGGCGGAGCATCGAAATCAGATGTACTTATGCAGATGAAAGCAAATATCATGAATATGCCTATTCAGACACTGAAATCCGCAGAAGCGGGAACTATTGGACTTGGTATACTATGCGGATATGCCCTTGGGGATTATGACAGCATTGAAAATGCTTCGAAACACATGGTAGTGCTTGGGAAAACATATTATCCTGAAGAAAAGTACACCGCTGCATACAGTGATAAGCTGAAAGCATACAAGAGGATTTATCCGGCTGTAAAACAAGTTTTTGGACAAAAGGAGAAGTACCTTAATTGGCAATAAATTTGTTAATGCTTTAAAACATACATGATACAATCTGGTAGGGTAATTAAAGTAGGAGACAATGGTCATGCTGTCAGATAATTTATTATACCCTGAAGGGGTAGGCTTTAATATAAGTATTTTCTGAGGGATAATGTAAATAAAATAATGCAGATATTGAGATGTTCCTAGACATACATTGAAGACTTGATAGGACAGGTAGGCCTCCCCATGATTCCAGGAATTTACTAAAGCATTCAAAAGCGTCTTTCAAGCTTTTGCCACAATCTGTATGAAACTAGGTATATGCCAGAAGGAACCTTTGGCCGTAAATGGACAATGTTTAGGGTAGAAATCAGCGAAGTAGATCAGAGGTCAAAGAAAACTCTTGGAGAAGAAACTCTTGAAGTAGTTGCAGACAAGGGATAGAAAGTAGGGAAGATATTTTAAACTATGTAATGAATGGAACTATTCTAAATGTAGCTTTAAAGCATGCTGTTTTACTATGAATAGCGATGGAGCTGTAACGTGCCCTATGAGAAAGGCACTTTCAAAAATTAGATGCATGTGAAAATAACACCTATGGCAACTTTAAAGCAATAAAGATGTATGCCGTCAATACCTTAACAGGTACACCGACGGTAACTTCTCCCCCAAGACAATATGTTTACCCCTAACACAAAGTTTGTTCCTGTAGAATGTACAGGAGTTCAAAACTAAAGTTAAATTCAATACCTGAAGGAGTTCCGGTAAATACATGTAAGCATACTTTTAACCGGAAAGATTACGTAAAAAAGTTGTCTCTAGGATAAAGGATGATATAACAAGGTAAAAGAATGAAAGTGTCTGTAGGAACAACTATCTGGTACCGTATAATGGTATCATGGTGTATTTTAATTATTATAAAAGGATAAAGAAAAAGTAATATTAGAGATGGGGCATAGTTTCCTTGATTATAATATGAAAAAGAAGCTTAAATAATATGCGTAACTGCCTGTTTACGAAGAAAACAAATGGCAGGCGTATTAAAAAAGATTAGTTGCCATCGCCCTACTTTCGTTGATTATCCTGTTGCGGCCTTGCGGGATTCATTCCCGAAAGCCGCAGCGTGGTAATTAATATGAAGAGAAATAAATCTCAAATATTGTTAGGTCTTGTTGCTTTTTTTAAAGGTAGCGTCTTAAATGAGGAATGATGATCATTTTTAAATTTGATGTTAGCAACATCATCTTCAACAACAAGAGGTCTCATAAACTTACCTCTTTTGCATTCAAAAGCAAGTCTTATATAATTATTACTTATTACATCGGAACTAAGTAAAATAAAGCTTAAAATTATTGGTGCGGCAATAAGAAAATTCTTAGCTGCACCGTATATATATGAACTTTGTGATATGAAAGTATCACAAAGAATATTGATTAAAAGTTTTTCAGTAGTGATATTATCCGCTTGTTTAGAATGCAGGTGGCGATTTTTGCTGAGTTTTAAAATGTTCTGCACCATGTTCGCTATTCTTATTGGGTCCGCCGTGACGTCTGCTTTACTGTCATTATGATTCATACTGTCGGACTTATGGAGATAACCTTTTTCTATTCCGTAATTACGGAGTATAAAGCTTTCCTCAACTGCTTCTAATGCAAGATAAACACCCCAATATTCACCGTTTTAGCACCTCTATTAATGTCTAATCCTTAAACTTTTTCTGCCTATTATCTTAATCTGTGTTTATCAAACCAAGAGCTTGAATTATTATCTCTGAAAGGTAGATTAGGTGATGTGTTAAATTCCATAGGGAGCTGATATGGATCTTGCTGTATTGGTATTTGTACTGTCGGTTTACGAGTCATCTGCGATGGCATACCACCTTGCTGATTTTGATTTTTTTATTGCATTTTTTGTTGTATAATTTCTACATGTAACTTTAAATTATGCCATTTTACTTTAAATAGCGATGGAACTGCAACATGCCCTATGAGAAAGGCACTTTCGAAAATCGGTGCATGTGAAAAATAACACCTATGGCAACTATAAAGCAATAAAGATATATACCACCAGTGCCTTAACAGGCGCACCGACAGCAACTCCCCCCAAGACAATATGTTTTACTCCTAACACAAGGTTTATTCCTGTAGAATGTACAGTAGTTCATATTAAAGCTAAATCCAATACCTGAAGGAATTCCGGTAAATAAATTTAAGTACACTTTTAACCGGAAAGATTACGTAACAGGTAGTGAAACTAACGCTTTTCGAAATCTTATACATATAATGAATGATTATTTGTCATCAAATGAATGGATATCATATATTATAAGACATATGGGGAAAATAGGTTAATGGATTTCTTGTTAAGAGCCCATTTGCTGGAAGCAAGAAATAGATTCCATTTACGGGAGGCTAGTAACAAGCTCTTCGCGTGTAGCAGACCGTGCCAACGCCTTTTAGGCGTGGCTTGTAGTTAAAGGTTATGCCCGTTAAAGGCTATGACCCTTAAAGGGAAACCTCCGGCTAGGCCGGAGGATGATTATTATTTTGCTGATTGAAATTTGACAACACCAATATCAGTTGTTCTTTTAACCGGAGGTGTTTTCTGTTTTTTATTTCACTTATACTCAGCAAAATTATCAATCCGAAGAATGTGACTATTCCAGTCAGGAGTAACATACCGCCCCAGATGATGCACATTTTAATTAATCCAAGCAACACAATGCCAAAGTCACCCAGTTTCGTAAAGGCCTCGTATGTTCCTTGACTGAAGGTAGGATTTAAAATCCATTCAATAATACGAATTATGAAATCTCCTCCTTAATCTTTATAAAGTCCTAAAATCTCCCGTCAAGGTTATAGTTAATGGTATAGGTTATCACATCAAAAACAGCGGTCACCGGTTTGTCGTTATCCGCCGCATTGGTCAAAACAGCTCCATTAGCGGGGAAGGTGGTATAGCCCGTCACCGTTCCACCAGCAAAAGTTATCGTCCTGACCGTTCAATTGTCATATGTTTTGGTAACTACTATACCTGCAAAGCTTAATATCCCGTCCATAATTTCAATATAAGTCATCTTATTTGCTTGGGTGGTAGCAGCAATTGACGCTATCGTCAACGTCTTCGTGGACGGGAAGGTGATGGTGAAGCTGACGGTGTTGTCAGTGCCCATTCCGGAGGTGGTTGCTGCCCCAATCAAGTAGATACCTGCCACCGCCGGAGTAAAGGATTCCGCCTGAAACTCCTTTTAGCTGTTCTAAACCACCTCTGTTTTCTTTTCAGCATTTTATCATTCCGTTACTTTTTTGCTGTAACCAAGCTTACTGCATTCAAAAATGGTCACTACCTTAAGGCTTTTTCCATACGGAAGAGAGGATGATATGTCACAGCAAGGACAAATCCTTTCATATGAAGCCGAGAAAAAGGCACTTTTTTTGCGGCAGCATTTACCCATGCAAGGGAAAATTTCTTCACTTACACCGCAATTTTCATCCGTATATTTTTTATTATTATTGTCTATCTATATTTACCTCTTTTTGTGGATAAGCAGCATATCAGCAATACATGCTGCTATCAATCCTATAATAAGACACAGGTCGTTAACAAAACCGTGAACAAAACTGCAAATTATTATGAAAATTTTTATATTTCGACTTATTTTTCATAAATCTTCGCCTATTTGTGAACTGATTTTCCTGTTTCGTGTTATAAATTGACATAAAATATTAATTGTGGAGTGCATGCCCAATATACAAAGCATAAAGCTGACGGTTTCCCGGGCTGCCGCAGGGGAAATAGTGCAGCAAAGTTCAATCGACACTGTCCTTAACAGTCCCGCAAAATTTGTGTATATCCATGTTGCATGGGGTACTGCAAGATAATCCATTTGCCGCAGGTTGAACACAGTGTCGAAAACTTTTCTGTCTTTCTCTGGACGGTGAGAGTGATGTCTTCACTTTTATAAACACGATGAACAAAACTTTTTGAATATGCACAATACCGGCATCTATGTGGCTAAGGCTTATCAGAATGCCGGGAGACCGAAACCGTTCCCTGTCCACGCTGTTAGAAGAGCTTCAACGGCTCAGGAATACAGGAAACTATGGGGAAATTTGGACAGGCTACCTACTGGCAGCTGAAATTCACTATCAGAATACACTTACTATCAGAATACATTTATTGATAAAATGAACGGTGAAAATGCCTCTTATGAAACTGCCGTAAACTCATTCTCCTTAATTATTTCCTGCAGAACATCTTTTAATATAGTACCCATAACAAAACTTCTCCTTGGCAATATGTTATCAATTTTTGCCAAGAAGGAGTTATTTCCTTATCTCACCAGCAATATCTATTACATTATCTTCACTTACAATAAAGCAATGGCATATATACACTACAATGTACATATGCCATTTTGATCTATTTTTCATATCTCTCCCAGCTGACAATTTCATTTATACTTTTTCTTTTCTTCTGCGGAACCTCGTCATCAGCCGGATAGCCTATGGGCAATAATGCGATAACCTCCAGGTTCTCCGGCAGGTCCAGAACCTGGTGGCATTTAGCCGCGTCAAAGGCGCAGACCCAGCATGTTCCAAGACCCATATCAGCAGCAGCAAGAGTCATGTGTTCTACAGCAATAGCCACATCAATATCACAGTGATCCTTGCCGTCATTCCTCTTCCATGAGCTGGAATGGTCACCGCATACAACAATGATAGCCGGTGCTTTCCTGAACCAGTCTCTTGAATAGGTTTCTGCAATTTTGCTTTTCATCTCTTCTGAAGTAACAACTATGAAGTGCCAGGGCTGAAAATTAACAGCTGATGGTGCAATTCGGGCTGCTTCAATCACCTGAAGAATCTTCTCCTTTTCAACGGGCAAATTTTTGTAGTTCCTTACTGAATATCTTTTCTTTGCAAGATCAATAAATGACATTTACAGCATCTCCTTTCAGCTTACATTTATATTTATATTATAATTCGCTTACAATGACTCAATATTACAAAAAGCATAATCGTTATATATAATTATATATCATTTGTTTTACAATAGACTATACAAAATGCTCTTATTTTCAAATGAAAGATGAATTCAAGCTTGCTAAAGCAATAATACCAATCTAAGTAGAATAACAAAAGGCATATGGATAGGTCTTTTTAAATATTGTTACATGTACGATAGAAGAGTATAAAACGGTACCGTACTTAACAGCACGATATTTTTTATGTTTATTTTTTATTCCATATCGTATATTTATTGTTAAAGAGGTAAAAAAAGAGAGAATTTAATTCACTATAGATTAAATTATCACTATAAATTAAATTATTTGTAATTTTATTATAGATGAAATCAAAAAACCAACAAAAATGTTTTGATTGAGAATGTTGTAACCCATAAGGATTATAGTTGCAGGGGGGTATGCCCGGGCTCTTATGCAAAGGGCTGCTGATATTGCCAAAAGCAGGGAGTGTTATAAAAAATGCTGCTTACCGGAGCGAAAGATGAAAATACATTAAGATATTACGAGAGATGTGGTTTTAATAGTAAAGATAAGACGGCATCTATAAAATGGACTGAGGGTTAAGACCGTGATGCTGAGTGCTTGGCGAAGGACATGATAAAGGACAGGTATTCCGGCATATTATTCTGAAAGGTCAGTAACCCGGTTACGTGCCGGATTTGTTTTACTTATCATATTTAAGGGAAGACACGAAAGAGGAAATTAAAAAGGCAAATAAAAGTAAACAAGAATAAATAAAAGCACCTTACCAAACCATTAACATAACAGTAAGGTGCTTTTTAAAAACTTTGTAAGATGTTATTTATACTCCGTAAGATGCTGTTTATACTCATTAACCAATCTGTCTAATTTTCTCTCAGCCTTAGCTCCTCCTCCTGGATGGCCTTCTTGTCAATCCGTTCAAACAGAATTTCCACCGGGCCCAGCTCCAGGCCTGCAGCAATTTCGATATACTGCCATGCTGAATTTTCTATCTTCAATATTTTTCTAACCTTTGCAGATGAAAAGGGCAGAAAGGGTTCAAGGAGCAGTGAAAGATTAGCGATAATCTGCACACAGGTATTCAGGGTTTCCTTACACTTTTCAACATTACTCTTTATTGTAATCCACGGTTGTTCCTCATCAAAGTATTTATTTGCCGCCCGCACAAATACAAAGATTGTATCCAGCGCTTCTCTGAAGTTTCCATTTTCTATAAGCCATCCGATATTAGGATAGAGCTTTTTTAACGATTGCAAAATATTCTGGTTACATTGCGATTCTGGTACCTTGTTTTCAAAATACTTCTGAATAAATACCAGGCTGCGGTTAACAAAATTTCCATAAGCGCCTAAAAGTTCGCCGTTGTGGCTATTAATAAATTCCCTCCATGCAAAGTCTGTATCCCGTTTTTCAGGACCGTTGATAATAAGAAAATAACGTATAGAATCTGGATTGTAGCGTTCAAGGATATCCTTTACCCATATTGCCCAGTTGCCGCTGGTCGAAATCTTTCTGCCTTCAAGGGTAAGATATTCACTGGATATAATATCGTCGGGAAGCTTCAACCTGACATCAGTGCGGCCTAAAAGCAAAGAAGGCAGAATAATTGCATGAAAAGGTATGTTATCTTTTCCGTGTACATAATATTGTCTTGCGCTGTTCCAGAATTCATAAAAATCAATTCCCTGCCGGCAACACAGCGTATAACAGTCCGAAAGGTATCCCAGAACATTTTCAGCCCAGATATATATTTTCTTGCCATCAAATCCATCCTTCGGGACATCAATGCCCCAATCGAGATCCCGGGTCAGACTTCTGTCGCGAAGACCTTCATTGATATACCTCTTTGACAGCTCAAAAGCATTTTTTCTCCAGCCACTGTGACTTTCAATATATGCCTCAAGCTCATTTTTCAAGCGTGTGACAGCCAGGTAAAGATGATTGGTAGGCCGGAATTCAGGTGGCTCTCCGCATATGCTGCATTCTGCCTGAATCAGATTTTCCGGCTCCAGTACACTTCCGCATGCTTCACACTGGTCGCCTCTTGCAAACTTACCACAATGGGGACATAAACCTTTTACGAAGCGGTCAGGTAAAAATTGTTTGCATTTGTTGCAATATGCCTGCGGAGCGCTTTTCTCATAAACATACCCGCCATCATAGAGTTTTTTATGAAAATCTTTAACAAAGCTTTTATGCTCACTACTGGATGTTTTCCCGTATAGGTCATATGAGAAGCCAAGGCGATTAAAACAGTCGGCAAACTCGTTGTGATAATAGTCGCTTATTTCCTCTGGTGTTTTGTTTTCCTGTTTGGCTCTGATTGCAACCGGTGTACCATGACAATCGCTTCCCGAAACAAAAAACACTTTATCGCCTTTTGCTCTGAAATATCTTGCCAGTACATCTCCCGGCAATAATGCAGCTATATGCCCGATATGCAAAGAGCCGTTAGCATAAGGCCATGCATTTCCTATCAAAACATTCATAAACACACCCCATTTCTAATTATTTTTGGGAAGATCATAAGAAACTGAAAACGTGTCTAAGCGAGTAGAACAGGAAACAGGACGAAGTGAGTACCAGAGTATATGTTCTATAAATCAGGAACGGAAAGAATCCTGTGACACAGTTATCCGGAGTTTATAACACGTTTCATATAATTGTAAATTGTATATAAAAAAGCCCTCACCTCCAGGATACAATCCTGGGGACGAGAGCATGATACTTCGTGTTACCACCCCGGTTCATTGATGCTTCACAGCACCAACCTCAGCAAGTACGGCAGGATAAATGAATCCTGATTATACTCCGGCACTATAACGGGAGCACCCGTCGCAGTCTACTTAGGTAAGGCGGCACATTTCCTTGGAACAGGAAGCATTTCTCATGAGTTGAGGAATGTCACCTTTTGAATGTCCTACCTGTTTGGTGCGAAAGCTCTGAGACCATATTCAGTTACCTATTCTTTGCTCCTTCTCAGCTTACCGGAGCTCTCTGTAAAAGACATCAATAACTTACTCTTCCCATCATCGCATCTTTTATTTTGTTTTAATAGTAATCAAGCCATATATTATATATTTCCTTAATAATAGGATATGGCATAAATCTGGTTTAATTCATAACCTAAACTGAATGTAATCCTCTGAAAGTTATATATATCTTAATACTCGGAAAGGTCACAGTCAATAGTTATGTAATATACTTGATCAATTAGTTATAAATTACAAGCATGGTTGAATAATAAGGGAAACGGTATATTTTTGGCTCCAGCGGAGAAGTATACCCGGCCTGTAAAATAGAAAATGTGGTGGCAATGATTGAAATAATAAGGAATACGCCAATTTAAAGTTTAAATATGCAATATCTAACTAGCTATTAATTATGCTGACTGTCAATCATATTGTAGAATAATGATTGACAGTTTTCCTTTCGAGACATGCTTTGAACAATTGCTTTTTCTTCGATACGACGCTGATACTGTTTGTGCTGGTACTGCCCCCCTTGATCTGAAAGTGCATCTTTGCCTTCTTCGAATTAAGTACGCCCTCATTTTGAAACTGTTGAATGACTTTGAATCCCAAAATGTGTTGCCGTTGAACGTATAGGCAAAGAGTTCTGAACATTAGAAACCCCCTTTCATTAGTTTTTTGCCTAATGAAAGGGCTTCGCTTCATAAGACCGGAGTTTTTTATTATATTCTATTTGCTTTTTTTAGTATCCTATGATAACTTGGGCCATCTTCCGGGGCAGATGAGACGACGCTCAACTTTCCTGAACGAATCATTTCTTCAATACGCAGAGCCAGCCATCTATCACTAATACCAAGTTGATATTTTCCAAGAATTCTCCCAATCAAATTTGCTTCGCGGAACTCATTTTTTTCTGAATCGATCTCACGTAGGATAAAATCATCATAGAAGTTCTCAGGAACACTTTGCAATCTTCCGTTTATTAAGGCACGCAATGGTGCATTTTCTTTTTGAAGGTCCGACCAGTGTGAAGCGATAGCATTGATCAATACTTTCGGTGCAGTCATTTGTAAATCAAGATAGTTGTGCCACTTTCCCGGTTCAACCTCACCCCAGCTGTTATACCGGACAATTGTTGTCTCATCAATTGTCCATTCCGGGAGTTTGACAAGGACAACTTTAGTAAAAAGCAATTCCCAGCTTTTCAATAGGTTCATAATCCAATATAACCCGCATATTTCGTCCGGCTGATTACTATACCATATACGCAGAGTCTCGCCGTTCTCTACTTTATTACGAATTGCGTCCAGATTTTTTGTAGCTGATTGATACAGTTCTTCCACAGCCGGTTTTCCGACATCTTCAGGATAGATACTGAAGAGCCGCTCCAGCACACCAAGACGTTCTATGCCCAGGCAATTGTCTGCGATGCTGCCAACGCTCCATGCAAGATTGAAACTGAACACATCCGAAGAGTTGCCGCCCAATGGGACAGCCTTTTCCCACGCAAGGCGTTCCCTTTCCTCAAGTTTGCGTTGTGCGTTCTTAATTTCGGCTTTTGTTGGTTTGCTGCCGTCTGAATGATTTATGATAACTCCGGCTGTTCCGCCACAGTATTTTCCCTCACCATAATGCTGTGCTATTTTCAAGCTTCCGCCTGCGCTGTCGCTAAACACAATTTCAATCACAATGCTTTCCTCCTTCGTAGGCAGAATATTTAAATATAAATATATTTTGAAAAACACATCAAAAGCATGTTATAAAAACTCAGGGTAGAACAGATGTATTTTGTATCTGTTCTACCCTGATAACCTTGGCGGAAGAGGTGGGATTCGAACCCACGGTACGTTTCCGTACACCTGATTTCGAGTCAGGCCCGTTATGACCACTTCGATACTCTTCCACATTAAATTGTATGATGTAAATATTTAAACTACAAAAAGCATCTATTATAGTTTAAGATATCTTGAAAATTTTAAAAATGCAAAAAATAAAAATACTATTGCCTTGATATTCTAACATACGGGAACCACATAAATCAACTGTAAATTTAGGATGAACGATGAGCTGTTTTATTTACTGCTTTTCATTGCTCTGAGTTCCCTGAAGAATTCCTTGAGTATGTTTGAACACTCCTGCTCAAGGATACCATATGTAACGTCCACCCTATGATTGAACTTTTCTACTGATAAAACATCAATAACTGAACCAACAGCTCCAGCCTTAGGATCAGCAGCACCAATGTAAAGTTTCCTGATTCTTGCCTGTATGAGGGCACCTGCGCACATTGCACAAGGCTCAAGAGTTACGTACATATCACAGTCATTTAACCGCCAGCTGCCAAGTTTTTTGCTTGCCTTTCGTATAGCAGAAATTTCAGCATGGAAAGTAGCATCACTTTTAAGTTCCTTTTCATTATGACCCCTTGCAATTATCTTGTTTTCCCTGACAATTACAGCGCCTATAGGTATTTCGGCCTTTTTATAGGCTTTTTTGGCTTCTTTAAGCGCTTCTTTCATAAAATACTCATGGGTCAGAAGTTTATCGTTTTCAGTATATCTTTTTACCAAGCTTAAGTTGTAACCTCCACAGAATTTTGTTTATATCTCTCTACTGCAATCTATAGGAATTTTATCTGATATCTGCCCTGCGTGTCAATCTAAGCAGGAACTTTACGGGAAGCAGTATGATAAACAAAACGGTTAGCAGAAGCGCTCTAACGAGGATGTCGATATACTGATTGAACCTTTTCATAATGCCACCTCCTGCAAATACTCTTCTATGTATAGTGTCGACAATATTTTCATAATTTATAAGATGCATACGGTTACAATATTGTTACATTTTTATTGCATCTATAAAGAAGCTTATATTCATTCTGAGGAGGATTATTTTGGTGTGCAATACCGATAAAAATAAATATAATACCTATTTATGCGCTTATTTACACATACTTATACAGAAAACAGTTATTAGTATGAACTATAACCGGGTATAACCGGGTAACCGTAACCGGGGACAGTTCTCAATTAATGGCTGGGGGCGGAAAATTGCCAGGTACAGTTCTTAACATGGGACAGTTCTCATAATGCAGCCAGGGACAGCTCTTGACTGGGACAGCTCTCAGACGGTAGTTAAAAGCATGTAGTTGAAAACTACTTCAGTAAGTTTTTGCCGTGATATGAGATAAAGTTGGGTGAAGTTGAGAACTGTCCCCGAATGACAATGACGAAAGTAGAGAACTGTCTCCAGGTGACAAAGCCCAGATGACACAAATGATACAGATGACAGGTGATGACAAGTGAGAAATAATGATAGAAAAGTGCAAAAAGTAGAGAACTGTCCCCATCAGACCCATCAATCGGCTATTCATCAGACCTTCAGATTGCTGATGACGGTGCTGGTTTTAATAATATTGGGAGTATCACTTTACTTATCTGATACAGTGGGCCTTTCTGATAATGGAGATTTCAGACGGGTTATTGCTCCTAACCGTATATCATATGGGGGGGAGGGAAGAGAGGCATTTGCCTTTACAGACCGCTTCAAACTGTCTTTTGAAGGCAAAGGAGGATTTGAAAAACTTTACAATTCGCTTTTTACATTAACAAAGCCTTATGTTACAACCCAGCATATTTTTATTAAGACATCAATACTTCTTAATTTGGTTTATAATGCTTTAATAGGTGAAGACCCTGGTGTTTACAGAATTCAATGGCTTGGTGTATTATACTGCATATTTTTGACTGTTTCGCTGGGCATGATATTTATTAATGTACGGTTGGGTCGCAAGTGGCTTGATGTTGTATTTATTCTACTTCTTATATTTGTATTCTGTGATGTGGGATATACCGCTTATTTTAACTCGTTTTACGGAGAAGCACTGCAATATACCTCTTTTATTTTTATATTTGCATGTGCTGCATCTATGATATTTTCAGCAAAAAGATGCACATTGTACTGTGTGCTTTACTATGCAGGAGTTATATTATTTATGGGGTCAAAATTTGCTAATATACCCCTTGGAATTATTCTTGCTCTTGCAGGCCTGTTGTTTATCCTGCTAAATAGGCCAAGCAGGCTGTTTAAGTCTTTAAATGTTATCGGGCTCACTTTTGCTCTGGTGATGTCAGTGCATTTTTACACTTCAATACCGGAATGGATGGATGAGCACACTACTTATCAGGCAGTATTTTTCGGCGTGCTTAAAAATTCGCCGGTACCTGAAAAGGATTTAATGGAACTTGGACTTCCTTCATATATGGCAGTGCTGCAAAATACAAATTATTACATGCAGGACCATAAAGTTGACATACATTCCCCAAAATTCAGAAGGGATTTTTATGGCAATATTTCTAAATTTGATGTGCTGAAGTTTTACTTAAAAAACCCTTCAAGGCTATGGCAGAAGCTTGACATATCAATAAAGAACAGTGCCCATATACGGCCGGTTTATTTGAGCAATTATGATTTGGGGCATGAACGCCTTACAAAGTGTAAGAAATTCAGTACATGGAGCAGCTTAAGGCTTAAACTGCCGCTGGACAATATTTATTTCGTAGTAATACTTAATATTGCTGTATTATTAGTAATTATTTTAGAACTCAGAAATGCGTTAAGAAAAAAAGGGATAGAGCATAATAAGGACATAAATTATTATAGAAAAACTATTGCCGGAATATTTTATTTTGTTCTCCTGGCAGTCAATGACATCAATTTGCTTGTACCGGTAATTTCAAATGGAGAGGCTGATATTGCCAAGCACATGTTCGGATTTGTCACCGGAATTGATTTAATGTTGTTATTATCAGTAATATGGCTTGCGTGCAAACTGCCGCATATCCTTTGTAGAATAAAAGAAGTATTTTGCAGGATGAAAGACATTAATAGGTTAGGCAGCATTAATTACTATATACTGTTATTTCTTTCTGTATCCTTTTCAGCTATCCTTCTGATTACTACATACAGCAATAAACCGAAAAAGTATAAAAGCTTTACTTACGGTGCTTATGTGAGCTTTGGGGAATATAATGGCAGAAAGCTTTTATGGAGAGTTATTAATACTGATGAAAACGGCATTTTACTGTTTTCCGATGAAGCAGTAGCGTTCAGGGCTTTTGATTCAGAGCCAAGGGCCGGGGACAAAAACAGAATGAAATACGGAAGCAATTACTGGCCGGAATGCAGCCTCAGGAAGTGGCTGAACGGTGAGTTTCTAAAGGATTTCACAGATACTGAAATTGGACTTATAAATAATTATAAAAACAAGGTATTGCTTTCTGTATACGACAAGAAAAAGTCGGAGGGCGGAAATAACGACTTTTTCTGGATGCATGTGCCTACACTGGCTGACTTTGGCTTTGACGGTGCCTATCACTTGCATGTTAACGATATGGTTTTTTTGCTTGATATAAAGCAATTCACAAAATTTATATCAGACAAGGCGGGGAATATCAACCATGATTACAGCTACTGGCTTGAAACCGTGTATTATGCTAATTCAAGCATGGTTAGGGTTGTTGACAGAGACGGATACATTTATATGAAGGATGCAAATGCAGCCGGTATTGGTGTGATTCCGGCATTGTATCTGAAGAATACTGCCATAATACTTGATGGGGCAGGAACAAAAGAGCGGCCTTTCAAAATTGGATAAATATAAGGCAGTTGTATCAGGCAGTTATATAAGGCAGTTAATAAAAACAGCAGGAAAGCAAATAATACCTGATAATGGACATTTTGCGTTTTCCTGTGGGAGGATTCTGCATGCAAGAAAAGAAATACATATATTCTGTCGTAGTACCGCTTTATAATGAAGAACTTGTAATAAATGAAACATATAGAATATTAAAGGAAGTAATGGACAGTACAGGCGAACAATATGAAATTATCCTTGTAAATGACGGCAGCTATGACAGGACGCTTGAAATAACAAAGCAAATTTGTAAGGAGGATAAAAGTGTAAAATTGGTGAGTTTCTCCAGGAATTTCGGTCATCAGATTGCTATAACTGCGGGTATTGAACATGCCAGCGGACAGGCAATTATTGTTATAGATGCTGATCTTCAAGACCCTCCTGAAATAATTTTGGAAATGATTAAGAAATGGAAAGAGGGCTTTGATGTAATATATGGGCAAAGGTTGGAAAGACAGGGAGAGAGCTTTTTTAAAAAAACAACTGCTAAAATCTATTACAGGGTGTTAAAATACATGTCTGATGTTGACATGCCCGTAGATGCAGGAGACTTCAGGCTTATAGACCGAAAAGTTTGTGACGCTTTGAATAAACTGCCGGAAAGAAACCGTTATGTCCGCGGTCTTATAAGCTGGCTTGGGTTTAGACAAACCAGTATTAAGTTCGTTAGAAAGGAAAGGTTTGCAGGAGAGACGAAATATTCACTTAAAAAGATGATGAAATTTGCCTTTGATGGGATAACCTCATTTTCCCATAAGCCTTTAAAAATATCTACATATTTGGGCTTCTTCATATCTTTATCCGGTTTCATACATCTTGCGGTTTACATGTATAGGACACTATTTACGGATGGTATGATGCCTGGATGGGTAATATTTACCGCAATTGTTCTTATTATCAACGGAATTATTTTGTTGATGATTGGCATATTGGGAGAGTATATAGGACGTATATATGATGAAACCAAAGGCAGACCGCTGTATATTTTAAATGAAAAAATAGGATTCGAAGAGGATGGGAACAACCCTCATGGATAAAAGTCACAGGTTTTATAAATTGCAAGAATTTAAAAAAGTGCAGGAAATTAAGCGCTTTTTTACCTTTGGTGCAATCGGACTTGTAAATACTTCTCTGGACATTGGAATTTTTATACTGGTGACAAAAGTCTTTGATTTTCATTATGGAATAAGTCAGGTGATATCATATTCCTGCGGAGCTGTAAACAGTTTTTTGCTGAACAACAGACTGACATTTGGAGATGTAGAACATACAAACACCATTTCGGGACGGTTTGTAAAATTTGTAATAATAAATTTATTTTCTCTGGCTACGACGGTCATTTTTCTACGGTTGTACATTGATATATTGCACTTTAGCAATACAATTTCTAAAATAGCAGTTATAATAATATCCCAGACAATAAACTACCTGGGATATAAAATGTGGGTTTTTAAAAATTTTAAAGCTCACAACAATAAAAATCCCGACAGTCCATAGAACTAGCGGGATTGAACAATTGGTATTGAATTTCTTAGCTCTTCAATTCCACTTAAGACATCTCCTGCAATCGTCGGTAAGGCATATTAAAAATGAAGGTTTTTAGGCAGGCCAGTCATTTTATTAAAATGATGTAGCTTATTAGATGTAGGCATGATGATGAACTTTCCGGTGGTCATCTACTATTAAGGGTAAATATCATAGTTTCTTATAATAATGCTCAATCATCTTTGCCATGAGTTTGCGACGTTCGGCAAGGAATGTATCATAATCGCGAACATCCATATCAAAAATATTTTGGGGAATACAGTTCTCTGCGAGATTTACTGCAAGTGTTGCTTCGTCTGAAATATTGCCAAGCTGAATGTTGCCGGTATTACATTGCTCTTTTACCTTTGCAAAATATACACAGGGGGGATTGTTGCTTATCGCCTTATTAACCTGTGTATCAAGGTAAACATAGTTGGCTACCTGATTGTATTTTACTTTGCTGTCCACGCCGTTTTTCTTCAAATAATCACGAGGGAAAATATGGTGAACATCCCCTGAAACAGTGACAAGGTCAGAAATTTTAGTCCCATTCGTTAACAAAGAATTACAATTAAGGTTAATTTGTGCTGCAATGAAAGTGTTAAATGCTGGGCTGTTGACTGAGGAAGTCTCCAAATTTTGCGGGAGGGTAACTTCCCAGAAAGTATCAGATAATGTTGAAGCCTCTACCTCCTCAAAAAACTTAAGAAAGCCTTTCTCTTTAATACTGCGCATATCTCTGTCCATTACTGTTTCAGGCGAACTTATGTATCTGGATGTGAGAGTGGACAGTACAAACCACTTTTGAACATACCGCTTGATCTGATCGTTAGGAATGCTCGTGTCTTCCAGTAAAATGAGATAAAGGGTATATGCGAAATCCAGTGTCATTTTGGAGTTAAGCAGTTTGCTGGATATAAAACCGGCTCCCCTGATTGCCATGACAAACTGTGTAAAGTTATATTTGTTTATAAAATTCTGAATGCCGTCATCGAGTTTTTGATAAGACTCCGCAACAATGTCTTCACGATATTCTTTGGTTTCAAAATCTCTACCTGAAAGAAGGCTTACTAAATCTGAAAGCTTCCCTCTCCTGAATTGGTGCATAAAAGAAACGCGAAGCATGTCACCATAGTCAGGGTCATATATATCATCGTAATCTTTTGCAAGCCATTTAATCTTATCAGCGTATTTTGAGTTTTGGAATTCAGTATCTTGTATCATCGTCTGATAAAAGTCCGGTTTTACAGCCAGATGACAGAAGTAATCCACTGTTTTTCGCATTATGCTCCCACCGTGTTTGGCATCAGCAGCCATTTTCGACATGACAAAATCAGATTGACTAAGCGGTGTGCCCTTAGAATTAATGCGGATAAAAATCTCTGTGACCTCGTCAATATCAAGCGCATGATCAAGCTCAATAACACCAATTTGACGATTTGCTATACTTTTTAACTCCATTAGCGCTTTATTAACGTCATTAGGTTTGACTCCCTCATTGGCTTCACAATATCTTATTGAAAAATCAAAGGGATCAAAATCAGTATTAAATACAATTGAAATATCGGGTATCCATCTTTTATCTTTTAAATGAGAAGCATCTTGTACAGCAAAGCGTTTTGTACTGTCCTCTGTTAGAGGATTAAACGCAATTTTAATTCGATCTTTGTTAAAATCCTCATCTAAAACTTCTTTACCAGCTATAGCAGCCATCAAAGCTGTAATACGTTGCTGGCCGTCAATCAGTATCTTTTTGCCGCTGGCTTTTCTGCCATCCTTTGTCTTTATATCGGGATTTTTCCAAGTAATAATGTATCCTGTTGGATAACCATTATATAAGGAGTCAATCAGGTCTCTGACTTGACTGCGCTTCCAAACAAATGGCCGTTGAATTTCGGGGATAACAAAATCTTCAGCCTCAATCAGTCCTAAAATCGCGCTGATTGAGTATTGCATCAGTGTAAACTTCTCGCCTGTCATTAAAAACAAACCCCTCTTTCTTATATTGCCCAAAATGCGCACATTTGGCTCTGTACTATCTTAACAGCGAAATAGTAATAGGATTACGTGTCACCACGAATTTTTAGTTTTCTTGCCTAATTATATCATATTGTCTAGAGAAGTCCACATAGCTTCAAAACCACAAATGGATTATTGGGAAAGTGAGAGGGTATGACAAATAAAGAAACTGAACAATATATGAAAATTCGATCTCAAATGTTGTTCGGTTTTTGTTGCCTAAAACGTCAAAAACCCTGATAAAATCAGGGTTTTCAAAAGAATCTGGTGCGCCCGAAGGGATTCGAACCCCCGGTCTGCGGTTTAGGAAACCGACGCTCTATCCTGCTGAGCTACGGGCGCATACAAAACCAGCGACTTATAGTATACTAAATTATACCGAAGATTTCAAGAGTATTTTTCAACCATTTTTAACTATAGAGTATTCAAATTTTAAGGCTTTTTGCCGATACATTTTTAAGAACATAATCATCACAATAAAGCAACGGCTGTACTTTGCCTGTCGTGATAATTAAACTGTATGAAAACTTTAAGCTTTTATGGGGGATAGCAAATGAGGCATAAATTTTTTATTGAAAATAAGCATAAAAAAGCGTGTTCCACGATTCTAGTAATAATAATTGCTGTGATAAATATTTTCTGCCATCAGCTGCCGGTAAGTGCTGCAATGAGTCTTACTGCAAAGCCTGCCCAGCCAAATGGAGATACTGAAATAAGCCTGCAGTGGAGCCATGTGAACGGTGCAAAGTATTACACAATTACCAGGATTGTGGATGGAAATGAGAAACAGATCGCATTTATAGATGTTAACACAAGTCCTAATTATACAAGCTATATTGATAGAGGACTATCCAGTGATGGAATTAGTCCGGACGGACTTTTACCGGAGACGACATATACATATAGAGTAGATGCCTACAGCAGCATTCAAGATTTGAATGACAATAAAGCCCTGGAATCGTGCACTGGTTCCGTAACTACTGAGAAAATGAGAAAACCCTCAATTGTTTCTGTGAAATATAATTTAAACGACAGAAAAATCATTCTTAAATGGAATAACAATTCGAAGGCAGTAGATGCCAGTGAAATCAGAATTATGTATGCAGGGAGTACAGATATATATCAGGTAGATGGTACAGCAACCAGTTATTCAATCGATGCAGGTAGTATGCCTTATGATACAACCGTAAGATGCGAGGTTATTTCAAAGAATAGCCTGAATGGTATTGTTTCTGAACCCTCAACGGCTGCATCTGTTATTATTGTTCCTTCCGTATCCGTCAATGCTTCGGTAATTGACGGAAAAGCAACGGTTTCATGGGGTTCTTATGGGTATATTTCCAGTTTTCAGTTGGAGAGGTCGAGATACAATACTTCATCCGGAGCATGGGAACAGTGGCAGGTTGTAAAATCGCAACTGCAAGCGGGTACCACTAGCGCTACCGATGTATTGCCTGAAGCGGGAATATACAGGTACAGGCTGAGCGCAAAAGCTGAAAGCAGTTTTGAAGGATATATGGAGACCGGTACTGTAAATAAGCCTGGGGCTCCGACCAATCTGTCATGTAAAATTACCGGAGCGGACAGTATTGATATATCATGGGATAATAACAGCAGTAATACAAGCAAGTTGCTGCTGCAAAGAAAAAAGACCGGAGATGCAGCTTACAGTACTATAGCAGAGCTAGACGTTTCAAGTACAAGTTATAGAGATACGTTTAGTCTGGTACATAACACCACTTATTATTACAGGTTGGTGGCATATGAAAATGAAAACAATATGGAAGCAAGCAGTGAGTGCTCAATCAAAACAGTTCCTCCTGCTGCGCCGACAATGCTCAACCTGACTGTAGAATTATCGTCAATAAGGTTGAATTGGAAAAATAATGCGCCGTCGAATCAGGAGTTTTCATTCCGTATTGAGAGAAAAATTGACAATGGAAGCTATGTTCAGCTTGCAACAGTGGATTCTGGTCAAACGACGTACCTGGATGAGGATAATATTTATTCCGGACATACCTACACTTACAGGGTTTGCGCATTCAATCCTATAGGGAACTCGGCATATACCAATGAAGTGTCGACAACTACTGAAGCAATTACAGCTCCTAATTTCCTTGAGGTTACAGCAAAATCTTCAACGGAACTTGAGTTGAGATGGAGTTATCCTGATAATGTAAGCGTAAGGACTGTTATTGAAAGAAAAAAAGGCGCTGACGGTTCGTGGTCAATAATTACTTCGACTCCCCTTGCTTCTAATGTTACAAAATATGTTGACAGTGGACTTTCGCCAAACACACAGTACTTCTATAGAGTAAAGGCGGTATCACCATATAATTCGAACGTGTATTCAAAGCCTTATCCCGATAATGATACCGGAATAGGAGAGTATACAAAGCTTGGCACAATTACGCTTTATGGCTTTGCTTCGTCATTCAACGAAATAAATCTGTTTTGGACAGGAATAGATAATGTAACGGAATATATTATTGAAAGAAAAGGTGCAAGCGGCAATTTTTCCTCAGTCGCCTCCATTACTTCTGGAACAAGGTCCTGGCAGGATAAAAATTTGGTGCCTAATGCACAGTATACATACAGAGTATTAGCCAAAAGTGCAGCAAACGAGTCGGCCTATTCGAATGAACTTACCATAACCAATTCGTATTTGGATGCGCCGTCCAGTCTTACTACATCAACTGTTGATGATAGTGCTATAGAATTAAAGTGGATAGACAACGCAACAGATGAAACCGGTTTTGAAATATGGAGATGTGTAGGTACCTCTGACTACGCGGATTGGAGTCTTTATGCAACTGTTGGACAGAATGCGCAGAGTTTCAAAGATACCAATGTGCAGCAAGGGATTCAATATAACTATAGGGTCAGGGCGTATTCGGTGGGAGGTATATATTCAGCTTATTCAAATACGTCAAGTATTGGAATTGGTATTCTAAATGCTCCTACAAACCTGAAATATGAAGTTCTTTCTGACACGAAGATAACTTTGACGTGGAAAGATAATTCAAATGATGAGACAGGCTTCATTGTTGAAAGAAAGATTGGAGCTGACGGAACCTGGACTGAGATTTCAACATTAAAGGCTAACACAACTTCATACACACTTTCAGGTTTGAATGCCTATACGCAGTACTTTTTCAGGATAAAGGCTTATAGCTATAAATATAATAGTAATTCATACAGTAATGAAGTTGAGGTATCCACCGGAATTCCAAAATCTCCTTCGAATTTGGAACTTATAGCTGAATCCTCATCCCGGATAAAGCTGACGTGGACTGATAATTCCACAAATGAACAGGGCTTTACAGTAGAGCGCATGGGAGGAGACTCACCAAATTATAAAGTAGTAGCAAATGTTGACGCTGATGTTACAACTTACACTGATACAGGACTCAAGCCCGGCACCAGGTATTATTACAGGGTGAAGGCTTATAATAAAAGCGGGTCATCATCTGCTTCTCTTGCGAATACTTACACAAAAAGTGCAGTTACCTTTAAAGATATTGAAAGTGTTCCATGGGCTGTTGAGGCCATAGAAGACCTTGCCAGCAGGGGCGTGGTTAACGGAAAAGGAAATAACAATTTTAAACCTAATGATACAATAACCAGAGCGGAATTTGTCTGCATCATTGTCAGAGCACTGGGTTTTGAAACTACACCGGTAGATTCATTTGTTGATGTTAAGCCGGGAAAATGGTATTACGATGAGCTGATGTCGGCAAAAGCCATGGGAATTATAAATGGTGACAGCAGTAACAGATTCTATCCTGATGAGCCTATAACAAGAGAGGATATAGCGGTGATTTTAGTAAGAGCCGCAAAGGCTGCCGGTAAACCGTTTAATGGTCACAGCAATTCAGTGCTTGAGAAGTTCCATGACAAGAACCTTATTTCATCTTACGCCATTGCAAGTGTTGCAACGCTTCACGGCGAAGGTGTCATAAACGGAAAATCAGGGAATATAATCGGTCCCAAAGATAAGGCTACAAGAGCTGAGGCAGCGGTGATGGTGTACAGGTTCATAAACAGATAGAACGGGCAGTGGACAGATGTGGGGACGGTTCCTGGCAGAGCTTTTGAGACTTCTACTCGTTTCCTTTGATTATTTACCAGAAACCGGAAAATGAAAAGCACGGCACTCGTCAAAGGGGTAATAAGGCCCAAAAATGGAGGTATTACCCCATGAAAGAAAGGGTGCTGTGTTTTTTTATTTTCGTTGTTTTAGCAACTTTTCTTATTGTTGGCTGTGATACGGTTGTGGATAATTTGGTCTCGTCATACGATACAAAAAAGATTGACAAAGACCTCATTGAAGGGAATACGCAGTTTGTATTTGACATTTTTAAATTGCTTAATGAAGAGGGTTCCGGGAAAAACATATTTATTTCGCCATTGAGCATATCCAGTGCCCTGGCAATGACCTATAACGGGGCCCGGACAACCACAAAAGATGAGATGGCAAAGGCCTTGAGATGTGAAGGAATTGAAATGGAAGACTTTAACGCCAGCTTCAGGGAGCTGACTGCATACCTGAACGGTATTAAGGGTGTAAAGCTCAATATTGCTAACTCTATATGGATTAAAGAAGGTGAGGAAATCCGGCAGGAGTTTCTTTCAACCAATAAAAAGGGTTTTGGTGCTCATATTGAAGAGCTGGATTTTTCAAAGGCAAATTCCGCAGATAAGATAAATAAATGGATTTCTGGTGCAACAAAGGGGAAAATAGATAAAATGCTTGAGCCTCCTATTTCTTCAGACGTTATAATGTATCTGATAAACGCTATATATTTTAAAGGTCAGTGGAGAGAAAAATTCACCCCTAAGATGACTCATACTTCACAGTTCCATACTGAAGACGGCCGTTCAGAAGATGTAGAAATGATGTACTGGAACGGAAAGGGGGAGTTCGGTACTGTTGAAGGAAATAAAGTTGTAAGGCTTCCCTATGGAAAAGGCAAAATTGCAATGTACTGTGTACTGCCGGATGAAGGAGTAAAAATTGACGATTTTATAAAAAGCCTGAATGCAGGAAAGTGGAATGAGATAAAAAGCAGTGTATCGGAAATGGATGATGTAATGCTAAAAATGCCTAAATTCAAAATGGAATATGGAATTAAGGAGCTGAATGAGAACTTAAAGATTCTTGGAATGGAGGAAGCTTTCAGTGACTCGGCAGATTTTTCCGGCATAGGCAAAGGTATCTATATAAGCAGCGTTATCCACAAAGCTGTTATAGAAGTAAATGAAGAAGGAAGTAAAGCTACAGGAGCCACAATAGCCGAGATGTCAAAATCTGTTACAGGTGAGCCTATGCAATTTATTGCTGACAGGTCTTTTCTTTTTGTCATAGCAGATGATGAAACCGGCTCGATTCTATTTATGGGCAAAATGTGCCGTGGAAATTAGCAGAATAACGTGTAGAGTGATAGATAGCAAGAAGATATGAATTAGTAGAAGCATATAACTGAAAAATAGAAGGAACAGGATTGACTCCTGTTCCTTCTATTATTTCTATTAACTGCATCAAAAAAAAATAATAATTAGAAATATTGTAAAATTTAGTAAGTTATTGTATAATGATAGTAATTTCTGTCAGTGTGTTTAATTTAATTTAATAAAAGGAGGAATTGCCGGTAATGTTTAATAAATGTCTGGAGAACAAGGTAACTTTGGATAAAAATAGCTACTTTTTCCTGGAAAATCCTATTATTCTGGAGTACTATATCCTTGAAAGTGAAGTAGGTTCCAGAGACGACCTGGCCGGAAGAAAAGTATATGGCATAGGGATTTCTAAAACAATTGATAACAAACATTATGAAGAAAATGTAGTATATAATTTTTCGTGCAATTTTGATAAAACAAAAGATATTATAAACATGCTGGCAAGAAATACAGTAACCCCTGTTGAACTAAAAGCTGTTCTTGAAAATATTCTGGAAATGCAAGTATAATTGTAAATCGTATTTTATCCTGTTACTTTCACTTTCAGATTACTTTCGCTTTCAGATTAACTGCCACATTGCGGCTTTCGGGAATAAATCCCGTAAGACCGCAATGAAATAAGAAATGAAAGCAGAATGGCTGTGTGCCTTTTCGGAAAAGGCATACAGCCATTGTCTGTCGTAATCCGCCAGATTATCCCAGAGTTACTTCTACAAAATGTACATTTCTGTTGTCGACAAGTTGTATTTGTATGTTTTCAGTCTTATTAACATTGGACAGAACATCTTCCAACGGTTTACCGCCAGCAGCAACCGGCTTTTCATCAGCTGTAACCGGTTTACCACCAGCTGTAATTGGTTTACCGTCAGCTACAACTGATCTGCCGTCAACTACAATGCTTTTCACTCCACAATTGACTCCTTTGGGGTTACTTACTTTTATCTTATATATAGTATTCATGTATTTATAGCTTACAGAAAACTCATTCCACTTTTTTGGTATGCACGGGTTTATTATAAGGTTTTTCCCTTTTCTTCTAAGACCGAGGATATACTCTAATCCTGCCTTATAAATCCATGCTGCCGAGCCAGTATACCAGGTCCAGCCCCCTCGTCCCACATGAGGAGCTACCGCATATACATCTGCAGATACAACATATGGCTCTACTTTGTATTTTACAACTTCCATTGGGGTACGGGTATGGTTTATTGGGTTTATAAGATCAAATATTTCCCACGCTGTGTCACCTATACACATTTTTGCAAATGCTATTATCACCCAGGCGGCAGCATGAGTGTACTGTCCTCCGTTTTCCCTTACACCCGGAACATAGCTTTTGATGTAACCAGGCTCAAGCTCACTATTGTCAAAAGGCGGTGTAAGAAGTTTAACCAATCCTTCCTCCTTGTGAACAAGATAATTTTCCACCGATTCCATAGCAGTCTTTATCCTTTTTTCGTCACCTGCGCCTGATATAACTGCCCAGGATTGAGAAATGGAGTCAATCTTACATTCACTGTTTTGTATAGAACCGAGGGGTGTGCCATTATCAAAATATGCTCTCCTGTACCAATCTCCGTCCCAGGCATTTTCCTCTATGGCCTGCTTGATTTTATTTATAGCATCAGTGTAATGTTGTGCTCTTTCTATATCATTTTTTTCATAGCAAAAGGGAATAAAATTCTCAATAGTGGAGTACAGAAACCATCCAAGCCAAACGCTCTCACCTTTCCCCTTGTTTCCAACAGTATTCATGCCGTCATTCCAGTCACCGGAGCCCATAAGAGGCAGGCCATGCTCACCAAACTTAAGAGAGATATCTATGGCACGTATACAGTGGTCATATACCGTAGCCGATTGAGATGAAACTACAGGTTTACTGTACCTTTCATCCTCATGCTCCTGCAGCGGCTCATCTTCCAGGAAAGGCACGACAATATCCAGTATACCTGAGTCGCCGGTAACATTAATATACTGCGCAGTGACATAGGGCAGCCACAGACGGTCGTCAGAAAATCTTGTCCGTGTTCCTTTATTCTGCTGTTCATGCCACCAATGCTGAGCATCTCCTTCAACAAACTGATGGGCGGCATGGAGCAGAATTTGATTGCGTGTGAGCTCAGGCCATATATTCAGTGCGGCAAGGGAATCCTGAAGCTGGTCTCTGAAACCATATGCACCACCTGACTGGTAGAATGAGGACCTGGCCCAGATTCTGCACACTATAACCTGATACATGAGCCAGCCATTAAGCATTATATTGAAGGCTTCATCCGGCGTCTTTACATTTATTTTTCCGAGTTTGTCCTTCCAAAAACTTTTCGTATCAATAAGTGCTCTTCTTGCGTTTTCGACATTGCGGTATTTTGATATTATAGAATAAATTTCTCCAGTATTTTTGCCCATTCCAAGAAGGAATACCACTTCTTTATCCTTACCTGGTTCCAGGTCAACATCTATCTGCATTGCCCCGCACGGGTCAAACCCTATACCGACAGACCCAGGCAGTTTTTTTATCCGGAGGCCCTCCGGTGATGAAATGCTTCCGGTTCCTATGAAATCCTTTCTGTCACCGGTTACCGAACGGTCTTTTTCAGATGTTTCCAAAAATGCAATTCTACCCGGGAACTCGTCATTATATGGGTTTTCTATGAAAAGTACATTACCTTCGCCCGTGCTTGTCTTTATATGCATTGCAGTAAGCTGGTCACTGACACCTAACACAGGCCTGATGTAATATGTCAACCCAATATTTCTGCTTTCATTAGTAAGGTTTTTAAGTTTTACCAGACTTATTTTTACATTGCCATCTGTGGGTACAAACTGTACCATGCTTTGCTCAATTCCGTTGCTTACATGCTTATATATAGAGTATCCAAACCCATGAGTTATGACATAGGTGCCTTCATCTCTGACAGGAAGAGGAGTTATTGTCCAGGTCCTGTAGTTTTTCCAATCAGTCAGATAAAGCACTTCACCGGGAGTATTGCTGACAGGATCGTTTGACCATGGAGTCAGCCTGTTTTCACGGCTGTTCTCACACCATGTATAAACCGGTCCGGCTTCTGAGACAATGGAACCGAAATTAGTATTGGAAATTATATTTACCCACGGAGCAGGGGTATTCTGACCTTTTCCAAGACGTATCACATATTCACTGCCATCAGGACTGAATCCACCCAGTTCATTGAAAAATCTGAGTTCTCTTTTATCACGGATGAGTTCGGAAGATTCAGGCATACATTCTTCTTCTTGAACAAGTTTATTATCTGCCAATGTTTGTTTGACATCAACAGCCTGTTTGCGGTATGTGTTTTTTATCTGTTCAGAAAGCGGACCACCGTCACCTCTGAGAATTATTCTTGCTACGGCATAAAACAGAGGTAAATCTTCATCAGCCACGTTGTTTCTGTTTAAAATATATACGCCTCCGGGCTTATTGACAAGATTGTGGGCATGACTTGAGGCAACGGCATCTTTAAGCAGTGAAAACAAGGGGTGATTGTAGCTGTTTTCTTCCTCATTAAGAATAACCATGTCAACCTTTAAACCTTTGACAAACCAGTATTCATGAGCTTTGAGGGTTTCGTATACTATATCCGTTTCATCTGTACTTTTCAAAACTACAAGTACAATTGGCAAATCTCCCGAAATTCCGTAAGTCCAAAGAGCCGACTGGCCTTTGGTATTCTTTGTGATAAATTCACTTTTTTGCCTTCTCAAAGGACTTATAAAGTGGATGTGGGATAACATGTCCTGGAAGGTATCCATTTCAGCCGCTCTTATGTTAAGATATTTAGCCTCCACCTGGCTTCTGGTGAGAGCCAACCTAAATGCATTTTCAACTGACTCAGGAGCAGAATATTTTTCTATAAAATTAATCATCTGCTCACGGTTGTCTGCTATGCCAATGATATATGACAACCTCATGGTATGGCCGGGTTTGATTTTTATGCGAAATCTTGTGCTCATTACCGGGTCGAGCACAGGGCCGACGCTATTGGAAAGGGGTTTGGTGCAGTTTATTACAGCCGGACCAGAAACCGTGTTTCCACGGCCTATAAACTGCATTCTGTCAGTTTCATACTCCATATTTCCGATAATTTCTCCTTCAACCACAGGCATGTTAAAGGCCCACAGCTCTTTATCAGATGCAGACCTCGGCCTTCTGACGGCAGCCAGGCTTCTGTATTCCGCAATATATTCAGTTCTTACAAACAGTTTATTAAATGCAGGATGAGCCACATCAGATGCCTGATGAGAAAGCACGGGCTCATAATAGCTCGTTAATTCAACTGTCTTGTAAGTATTGCTGTTATTTTTCAGTGATAAGCGGCGGATTTCCACATTGTCACCCGGAGCTACCGTTATCTCAATGCTTGTTTCTATTTCTCCGTCTATTCTTTTAAAACTTGCCTTGTCAGCAGTAAAATACCCTTCAAATTTGTCCGGAAGTGCATCAAGGGGGGCATGTGTGGCTGACCATATACGGTTGCTGTCAACATCCCTGATGTAGAAAAATACTCCATAGTTGTCCAAAGACACATCCTCTCTCCACCTTGTTACAGAAATACCCCGGCAAATGCTGTATCCTGTACCCCTGTCAGTAATCATCACGGTATAACTGCCGTTGGATAGCATGTGTACTCTTGGGAGCCCTGAGTCGGGATACCTGAATCTTCTCACAGCTACTTTTCCTTTATATGCTACTGCTTTAAAGGGAACAACCTTTTCCTTTGTTTCTTTTGTAAGAACGAGATTGGTTGGCACCTTTTCCTGTAAGAGCAGTTCTGCTGCTTTCACAGCCGGATCTGAGTGAAAACGCCTTTGTATTATGTTCTTATTAATGTAGTTGTTTAATGCCAAAAAGCTCATGCCCAGGTGATGCGCCATAAAACTCCTTACTATTGCACGCTTTTCACCAAAAGGTACCCTTTCAGGAGTATAATCCACCGCTTCATAGTACCCATATGGTCCATTCAGTCCCTCTGCTTTCAGCTTCTTTATATTTTCCATAGCGCCTGCGGGATCAATTGGCAGAGCAAGAAATGTAGCATAGGGAGTTGCAACAACATCTTCTATGAGACCTCTTTTGAGGCCAAGCCAGGGTATACCAATAGCTTTATACTGGTAATCCAGATTGATATCCATAGAGTAAAACCCTGATTCGGAGGCACCCCATGGCACCCGCCTCTGTCTGCCATACTTTTTCTGGCTTCTGACTACAAAGGAATAGGTTTCATCTAGCAGTGTATTTTTATAGCTTCTCATAATAATCAGGGGCATAAGGTATTCAAACATTGTTCCAGTCCAGGACACAAGTCCTTTGTAATAGTCAACAACCGTCATAGCTCTTCCCAGCTTAAACCAGTGGGTAGGAGGAACTTCACCTCTGGCAATGGCGATATAGCTTGTCTGTCTGGCTTCTGATGCCAGCAGGTCATAGTATGAGTTAGTCAACCTGTTTTCCTCTATATTGTAGCCAATTGAGAATAAGTGCTTCTTCTCAACATACAGAGGTTTAAAACTCGTTGCGTCTGTAAGCTGCCTTATTCTTTCAGCCAGACTTCCGCACCTTTCAATGAATTTTTGCACGTTGTCAAGAGACTTCTCAAGTATTTCTCTCAACTCTCGCAGATTTTCTGTATTATCTGAATCCATATTATCTGCATCAATATTATCCGTATTACTTAAATTACCCGCACTTTCCAGATTGTCCAGAACTTCTTTATATACATGCGGCAAGTCAATAAGACGCGGATTATGTCTTGCAAGAGCATGTAAAATTGACGAAACCTTTCCTTTTGACGGATCCGGTCCTTTTACTGATGGTTCAGTTCCTTCTGATTCAGGAGATAAATCACCTTCAGGAGACAAATCGCCTTTTTTTTCTTCAGAAGACAGGTTGCTTATTTTTTCAAGCCAGGGCGCAAACTCAGACAACTCTCTTCTCAGCATACTAATAGCGTGCAGGCTTTTGGATTTCCAGGGTGATTTTTTAGGACAATCTTCTATAAGTCTTTTTGAAAGTTCATCAAGGCGCTTACTCCACCATATCAACACAGGTTCTTCCTTGTCTGCTGCAAGGAGAGCCAAAACCCTGGAATTTAGGGAATGTTCTCCATCTTCATTAATAAGGCTTATAGTATCCCTAAGACCTGCAATATATTTTTCATCGAATAAAGGTTTTTCCAAACAGTCCTTCAAACCCTGTACGAGTGTTATGAGGTAACATACAAGATTTCCACTGTCGACAGTGGATATATACCTTGGCCTGAGAGGCCTGAGTGTACGGGTGTCGTACCAGTTATACAGATGGCCGTTCCATTTTTCCATCTTCTCTATTGTTGAGATGGTATTTGATATCAGGTCGACCATTTCACTTGTACTTATATATCCGAAGTCCCTGGCTGAAAGAGCAGACAAAAGTCCGAGTCCTATATTGGTGGGTGAAGTCCTGTAAGCAATTCCGTTTGGCGGTTCCTCCTGGTAGTTGTCAGGAGGGAGAAAATTGTTTTTATGGTTTGCAAACTCCTCAAAATACCTCCATGTTTTTCTTGATATTCTGCGCAGCTCCAATATGTCTTCCTGGGAGAGCTGTACATCGCCTTCAGTATCTGTTTTGCTAGTAATGTAGGCTATGTATGGAGCAGCAACCCACAATAAGGCAAGAATAACACTCACACCTAAAACCTCCGGCCTGAATAGCAGAGTCAGGATTAAAAGCACAAAAGCCAGTATAGGCGATGACTTCATTTTATACCAATAGCTCTCAAGGGAATTCTTTTGCCTTTTTTCCACATCTGCTGCAGTAACCCATTCCAGCATATCCTTTTTTGAAAAGAATACCCTGATCAATGTTATAGTAATGGCATGTAACATCAGGTATGCCTGGTACGGCAAAAAAGTAAACGACAGCACGGCCTGAAGAAATGCCGCTTTGATTCCTGATATAACCGGTTGATACTGCTTTATCCTGTAGGGCGTAAAGGGTTTTGACATAATATAGCTGATTACTGAACCTATTAACGGCAGTCCCAGCACAACAAGGGGAATTAAAATCCACGGCAGTATCCCAGGAAAGACCGTAAAGCCCAGTGCAATCTGGATAAATAGAGCAGGAGCAATGAGACTTCTTCTCATATTATCCATGATTTTCCATTTTGATATTGGAGATATCGGATTTTTTATGCGGTTGTTGCTTTTATCACGTACATTTCTGCAAAGCCATGGAATCAGCTGCCAGTCTCCTCTCACCCAGCGGTGGAGCCTGGCGCAAAAGGAGGCGTAATTTTTAGGATATGAATCTACAAGTTCTATATCTGAGGCAAGGCCCGCACGAATAAAGCAACCCTCAATAAGGTCATGGCTCAAAACGGAATTTTCCGGTATTGTTTCTTTTAATATACTTTGGAATACTTCCAGATGGTATATGCCTTTTCCTGTAAATATTCCTTCCCCGAACAGATCCTGATAAATGTCTGAAACAGCTCCCGCGTAAGGGTCAAAGCCTTCCTGGCCCGTAAATATCCGGGAGAAGAGAGTTTTGTTTGAGCTTTCAATATCAAAAATGATGCGGGGTTGAATTAGTCCGTAACCATCTACCACGATATTTTTCCGTGGGTGTACAACTGGCCTGTTTAAAGGATGAGCAAGCGTTCCTATTAACTTTTTAGCTGCTCCTATAGGCATCATTGTGTCAGCATCCAATGTTATGACATATTTTATTTCAACATCAGGAGGCAGACTTCCTGATATGACAGAGTAACTTGTATCCATTGAGCCAAGAAGCAGGTCATTAAACTCTATAAGTGCGCCCCTTTTTCTCTCCCATCCCATCCATTTATTCTGGACAGGATTGAATTGCCTGTGCCTGTGAAAGAAATAGAAGATATCCACACCATCTTTGCTGTATTTGTTATTGAGTTCCTTTATACCCTTTAAAGCCGCTTCTATAATGGCATCATCCTCGGGCATTTTCTGTTCCGTTGAATCTTTGAAATCCCCCGCAAGGGCAAAATATAAGTTATCTTCTCTGTTGGCATGGTAATGTGTTTCCAGATTCTGAATAAGTTCCTCTACTCTTCTTACATCCGGCAGTAATGCGGGTATGACAATCATGGTGCTGTATTTTTTGGGTATGCCGTCCTTAAGTTCCAGTCTGGGGAAAATATACGGCTTTGTAAGTTTGCAAGAAACTTTGTTTACCACAAAAATAGCTGCCTCCGATGCGGGTATCAGTAAAGAGATTCCCGAAAGCAATGCCAGTAACGTATTGTGCGCATCAGTATTTTTGTATGTATAAAAGGCGATCAGAAAAGCAACAGCAAAAGTCAGCACTCCTATTGACAGAAAATACAGGACTGCGGTAAAAGTTTTTTTATTGTGAGGTTTACCGCTCGCTTTTTTTGCACTGTATCCAAGGCTTTTTATCAGTTCAGGTACACCATTGCCTGCCAGGTAATAACCAACATGGCATTTAGCATCCAGAGTATCAGGATTGAAGCTATCCTGGGTTTGACACTGAGGTATGGCCCTGGCAGCCAGTTCAACAGCCTGCTGGGCAACATGGATTTCCGAGGTCTCATATTCCGAAGCGAGATATTCTATTTTTTTCCTGTAAAAATCACGGGACGGAAGGTCCATAAGATTGTAAGTACCGTCAGGGTCCTGGGAGAGTATTTTGCTTACATGACTTGATGCTTCGAATATTTCAACCCAATCCACGGTTGAAATGAATTTGAGACTCACTATACTGTTGCCTATTAAGACTGCATAGGAGGCCTGAGTGTTGTGCTCTCTCTGAGTTACTGCATCCAGTGAAGTGCCATGCCTTGCGAGAGCTGCGTCTATATGTCTTAACAGGGGTGAGAATTCCCTGCCACCGCGCCTTAACCTATATGATAAATGCTCAACAAATGACAGACTGATATCATGGCTGTCCATAAGGTTTTCTTTTAGTATTTTTTTGAAATGGTTTTCATCAGGAGATTGCGATTTAAGAATACTGTCTGCAATCTCATCGGCTTTGCGCCATTTATTATGAGTGTCACGAATTTTTTCACATATATTTCTGATGTTGTCTATAAGGGCCAGCCTAATCATAACAGGCATAGCCCATAATTCTCTGTCAAGGAGAATACTGTTTGACTGATATGCCTTAAGAAAATCAGTAATGATTCTTTCGTCTATCTGGCCGTCTGTGTGTGCCACCAGCTCTGTTGCAATTACATGAATCCTTGCCAGAGACTTCATCGGACCGCACTTAAGAACAGGAAGGCGGAGGTAGTCATCCCTTTTGAAATCCTGTCTGATACTTTTAACCTGTTCTTCCACTATATAAAAATTATCAAGAAGCCATTCTGCTGCGGGAGGAACAGATCTTTTTTTGCTGACTTCGTCACTTAGTTCTCTATAAACAGAAGCTATAAAGGAAAAATTGTCGTTCATTCTGGGAACGGGCCAGTTGGACAATATAGCTTTTTTCGATACAACATGATCTATAGCAAGTTTTTTTGCATGTTCCTCCAGTTCTTCACATGTTAAGGAAGCATCAATTGTCCTGACAACAGGCCGCTTTTTTTTCATAAGTAATTCAAATAAAAGAAGCAAAAAAATAACAAGTACAATTCCCGCTAATGCGATGACCCTCAAATCAAAGTACATTAAATAAATCATCTCCTGTATTTTGTGTTTAAAGAAATATTTATATTATTTAGATTGTGCCAAATGAGCTAATTTAATACGGAATAAGAAGCAAAAAAAGGGGTTAGCCGCTTGGCGACTAACCATGTAAAGGGGGTCAAAATGTATTTTGTGAGGTCATTTATAGTATTGACCCGTTTTGATTTGATTTATACATAGATTTTTATTTTTTTAAAAAATTTTATTATTCACTTTTTTTTGTAACTTCTTAATGATATACAAATTCTACTTATTGCAATATGTTAATTTGGCTTGTTGTGCCGTCGTTTTGCATGCAGGAATACCGAGCTTATGAGCCAATAAGCCGGTTACGAAGCAAATCAATTTGTTTGTGTTAAAGGATACTTTAACTGGCTCTAAAGCTCTCCACAATACTATTTCATTACCTAGCACAACAGGTTAATTTATTATTCAATGTTAACAAGTATTAGCTGGCATTTTATTGGAGTTGATTAATTTTAATGATGGCATGGGATAATATTATTGCACAACTGGTTGTTTGCGAAGCGGCCGGCTTTCATTGATTCTTCTGTCGCAGTTTTGCGGGATTTATTCCTTAAAACAGCAACTGTCCGCCTGCGCAGCAGACATAAAGCAAGCGCAACATACCAGTTGATATAAAGAAGAGGAGGAATTTATTATGTACGATACGAATAACAACAAAAATGATAAAAAAGAAAAGGTTTTAAATGCTGAAAGCCTGAATATCGATTCAACTCTTGAGGAAATATCAAAACACCTGGGCACTAATGAGACCCTTATTCTTGATGTCGGAAACAATTATTTCAACCAGACAGACAAGATATATGATACTCTTATAATGAGAGGCTATGATGTGAGAAAGTCTTTTAAAAACGGAAGAAATCAGATTATAGTAAATAATAGGAACAATTCTTAGTTTATCCTGGGCTAAGAGGCAGTGAGCTTGTTTAATACAGCGTTAACTACATGCGGGTTTTTGACGATATAAATTTAAAATATATCTATTAGCAGTTGTTTTATTAAATATATATAGATATATATAAAAATATATATACAAACATATAAGCTAATATAAACTAATATAAACACGTATATAAAAATATGAACATGAACATATATAATCATTTATAATTTGGGGAAAATGTGGAGGTACTGTAATGAGGGGTTCAAAAGGTATTATATCTATACTGCTTATATTTGTGATGTTGATTGGGTTTTTGCCTGCAGGTGTTTATGCTGCTTCCTCGGTGGAAGTATCTGTGATAAGCTATATTGATGGGAATCTTAAAATAGGCTGGGAAAATATTAACCTGGCTAATGAGATAAAGATCAGTTATAAGCAGCCTAACGGTCAAAATGTGGAAATTCTGCTGGGTCCGGGTGTAACTTCATATGAATTGACAGGACTTCAGGATAATTTCATATATGAAATAAATATAGAGGGAAGGGACAGCGGCGGAGCAGTCGTTGGCAAAGGCCTTCTTTATTTCCTTCCAGGCATTACTTTTGAATCTTCATTTGTACCGGAAACTATTGTTGACACTGATGACGGTGCTACCTCTGTGCCGCCATACGATTCAAAAGGTGGCCGTGAAATAGGAACGAAACCAAGACTTAATGTAAAGTGGAATGTTCCTCAGATTTTTAACGGTACTCAGTTGGTATATGCCGATGAAGCACTTGCTTATATAGAGTCGCGAATTAATGCTGTATATGGTACTTCACGGAAAATTAACGGCTTTAATTACAAAATAAATATATCACAGGATAAAGGAGAAATGAGCGGCAATGCTGCTGTCCTTATCAACGAAGAATCAGGCGGATATAAAGCTGCCGTATCAGGCAGTACCTTATCTTCAAATGTAAAATTTGAAAGTTCTTCCGGACGTATGGAATTTGACCTGATAGGAAGAAAAGATAAGAATGCAGACCTTCCAAATGCGGAACAATATGGTCTCCCGCACCCTGATGTTCTTCCGGGTACAGTATATTTTATGAATATACAGCTGGTTATTGACGGATACCAGGACGCTGTGGTAATGGGAGCTGATGGTACAAGCCCTCTGAAAGGAAAGCTCTATACATATACTCCTATAAGGTTCCAGCTTTCAAAGGATGATGCTGGGAATGTATATGTAAAGGTATATACATTAAATCAGGGAAGTTTAACGTTGCCTGATTTGTATTACGAGGTACAATCCAATACGGTAGACTCTGCGTACGGTTGGACTACCAGGGCGAAGATAGACCCTGACTATTTCAAGGATTCCTATGGAAAAAATCAGGAGTTTGGAGTAATTCCCATTATAGGTGCCAGCAACCAGAACAAGGTTTATTACAGAGTAATAACTTCATCAACCAGTGATGATGTTATTAAGTCCCAGACGCTGCCGTATGTTATGGCTCTTGACAAGACAAAACCACCTATACCTAAAAATGTAAGCATAACAGACAGAAATCTGGTGACAGGTACTATATCGGATCAGAAGGGTGAAAGAGAAGGAATTTCAACCGATGTAACTATTTCCTGGGATAGGCCGGTAAACTGGGAAGAGATTAAAAACAATACTGATGTAGATAGTGAATTATACTACTGCTTTGTTCTTAACATCAGCCAGTCTGATATAACGCAAAAGCCCTATCCTTCATTGATTGACAGCACTAACAATATAAAATATGAAGACTATTTTCCTGCCAAATACAGGCTGGTGAAGTATGTAAGCGCAAAATCGGTAAATTTGCCCGACAACGTAGAGGATAAAATAAGGGAGAATGGGAACCGTCTTGAATATACGCTAAGAGGATTTGATTTGCTTTCCTGGACTGACAGCAACGGGGTAAAGCATGATTTTTCTGCAAGCCTTCGTTCAAGGTTGGGAATAGAATCTGATTATCCCGACTTTCTTCTGTCCAATACTGTATATTACATGCAGATGTTTACAGTGAAGGGAAATCCTGAGACAGGCGAAGTGTTTGATAACAGTTCTGACAATTCGGTCACTGTCAGCTTCACTACTTTGCCGGGTACACAAAAGAAGGTCCCCTTGCCGAATAATTTTCAGCTTGCGCAGTTTGACGGTAATACATATGTAATAGAAGAAGAGGTCGCAGACGGGGTTACTCGCAAAATAACAAGCAATATTATAAAGCTGCAGTTTGATGAAATTACAGGCCTTAAATGGAGTGACTATACTACCAAGAGAATCAACAATAAAATATATTATGACCTGTATATGAGTACAAGTCCGGATAAGGGATATGTACTGATTGGTTCCACTGACAATGCGCATGATGAGTTCATTTCAAAAAACAATGTAAAATTTGAAGTAATAAGCGAGGGTCAGCATAAGTACGTTGAAGCAACAATAAAGGATTTCCAGAATGATCCTGCAGTCACATCCTTCGGTAGGAAGCTTACACCAAATACAACATATTATTTCAAACTCAAGACAAGGCTTGTAATGGCTAAGAAGGCTGCAGATCCCATTGACCCGTCAAGTGTTGTCTATCCGGATGATTATGAGGTAAAGGAATCAGAGTTTTCCCAAATACTGCCGGTGACGACAGTGAGAGGTGAGATTACAGAGCCGGGACCTGATGAGAAAATACCTCTGGCTCCTGTAGATTTTAACATAGCAGTGGATGAGAACGGCAACCAGTTGCTGACAGGCAACAGTGTGGTATTTGAGTGGGAGAGGAAGGAAAGTGATGTAAAATATATTCTTATAGCGACATCAGAAAGATTGCCGATGAACGCTGATTCTACCATGTATATTAATGACCCTGTATACCAGGACTTCAAAAAGTATTTTAATATAACCGGCAAAAAGGTAGGTATAGAGCTGGATCCAGGCCTGAATGAAGACAAGTACCCTGAAAACTTTGAATATGATATATCTACTAACACATGCACATATAAAATTGACGAATGGCTGTTCCCAAACAGACTCTACTATTTCAGTCTGATGGCTGTAAATAAGAATAATGATAATAAGAGTCCATGGATATGCATACCGGTTACTACAAAACTGGTTGATGTTCCATCTGGTCTTGAAGCTATACACAGGGGAGAAATAGGATTTTACTGGACGGATACATCTATAAATGCAAAGCCGGAGGACTTTGATGTTTATATTAAAGGACCTAAGGACAAGGATTATAAACTTGTAAGCAGGTCTCAATGCACCATTGTTAAGGACAACAATACTATATTAAACAATGGAACTAAAACTTACGTATATTATGGGAGAGTATACAATCTTGAATTGAATACAACATACAGTATCAGAGTTTATAGAAGAGGAGATCAATCTAAGCTCATATATAGTAAAACCGGTGTATACACAAGGAATGGATACAGTGAACTGCAAGTTAAATGGAAAGGCAGGAAAGGGTATACATACGAAATTGCTATAAAGGCCGCAGATGAAGTAAACTATGTCACTCTTACCCCGAATGATCTGGAAATGTATACCGACGTGGAAGGAAATAAAAACCCCTATTATGTTGAGGAAACACTACAGACCTACGACAATGATGATGTTTACTATTATGCAAAAATTAAATCCATGCTGGTAACTCTTCCGGATGGAACCAAGGAACGCAGGCTTCTGGAGTCCAACAAGAAGTATCATATAAAGGTACGGGCTGTCAAAGTTGATACAAATGACAGCACATTAGTGGCATATTCCAAATATATAGGACCTGTGGAAAGCAGGACGGAGTTTAATCAGGATGATTATGACAAAGATAAGGATGATGAGGATAGAAGAAATAAGTTCCTGGACAAAGTGAAGCAATTAGAGGACCGGTACTTCTGGAGGGTGAATATATCCGACAGCTCAGCCAACACTATTTTACTGAGAGATCAAAAGATTATAAATGCATTAAACAGTACAAGAGCAAATTCATTTACAGTGGACATTTCAGAATTTGTCCAGAATATAAAAACTGATGTGGTTTATGTACCGCTTAATATAATTAAAACCTTAAATAAGGACAGGAAGAGTCTTGTTATAAAGACAAAGGAATTTGAGTTTACTATAAGACCGGATACCTTTGATATTGCCAATAATGAGAAAATAGAAATCTTGAGCAACAAAGCGGGAGTAAATGATATTCTGTTAAAGCTGACGGTAAAGCGGGAGGATAAAGGCCGGAAAGGTTTACCTTCCAATACAAAGATGGCATCGCCGGTTATAGATTTTGCTGTGGAAGCGCAAGGCATTAGCCAGACGACAGAGGCTCTTGAAAAGAAAATTCATGATAAGCTGTACGATGAAGAAGACGGGCTGTTGTCTGAAAAACTCAACATTCTGATCAATACATATGCAGGGGACAGCCAAAAGAAGACGCAAATTCTCAACCAATATGTCAATGAATTGGTAAAGCTTGTAGAACTGGAACTTTCAAACTATATTTATACTAATATCGAAAGTATGAAATTGACAGGAATGAGTGCAGATATACAGACATTTGACACTCCGTTAATGGTGAGGTTATATTATACAGACAGTAGCGGGCTTAAACTTCCATATGTGTTGTATAAGAGCAAAAATACATGGCAGAAAGTTACTTCCGATACAACAAGCAGTTCAAGCACGCTTCTGTTCAATGTGACAGGTGCCGGACAATATATTGTGCTTATTGTGCGCAATGCGGTGGATGAGATACCTGACAGCCACTGGGCAAAAAAAGACATTCAGAAGTTTACCTCAAAATATGACCTCAGTACGGTGTTTACGGGTATTGAATCGGCCTTTGCGCCTGAAGATATTGTTACACGCAAGGAAATGGTACTTCTTTATGAGATTGTAGCCAATAAAGGAAGCAGCGGTACAGGGGATATAAAACAAAAGCTGGAAATGACCGGACTGGACAGCATATTTAATGCACGTAATGTTGCAGGCAATGTTACAAAACAGGAAGCGGCAGCAGTGCTTGTAAAAGTATACTCGGCAAAACCGGCATTAACGTTCAGAACCTGAAACTCAACCGCACCTTGTATATCGCTGACGAAGACTCAATAGACGACAGGTTTTTGAAATCAGTTATGATTGCGGTGGATAAAGGTTTTATGGAGCTTGATGCAAACAGAAAATTTAACCCTGGAGGCTCATTAAATCGTGCACAGGTA
>Ga0134104_1000437_pt1 | contig 50280 bp, 41 predicted proteins | sample 15_3_2metaG_FD_94455 | JGI IMG/M metagenome (GOLD analysis project Ga0134104, IMG submission 94455) | Switchgrass degrading microbial communities from high solid loading bioreactors in New Hampshire, USA - 15_59_3.3_214_A2 metaG | ecosystem: Engineered > Bioreactor > Semi-continuous > Anaerobic...
CTCTTCTTGAAAGCTGCAATATTTAAAATCAATAAGTTAAAACAGATTTAATTTCTTTTGCTTGTTCTGTATAAGGTTGGCAGAGGTCTTACAAAAAAACCTAAGATTACTTGACGCGATCTTTATTAGCAATAGTAGTTGCTGTAGCAACTGCAATATGGTATCCTTTCTTTAAAGTTTATGAGGAACAAGAAATTAAGAATGAAGCTTCGGAAAAAGAAGCATAAGGTAAAATATTAATATCTGGTTAAACGAGGAGATATCTACATGGAAGATAAAATCATTAAAGCAGCGATGGAAATTCTGATACATGCAGGAGATGCCAGGTTGGCAAATAATGAAATACTTATCGCAATTGCAAATCAGGAGTTTGACAAAATAGACGAAAAGATGGAAAAGGCTCAAGCTGAGATTATGGCGGCTCACCACATTCATACAGATATAATCCAAAAGGATTCTGCAGGCGAAGGCAAAATGGAATATTCTTTGCTTTTTTCTCATGCAGAAGACACGTTAATGACTGTCAGCAGTGAAATCAATATAACTAAGCAGCTGATAAAGATATTTAAATCATATGAAAAAAGGATAGCAGCACTGGAAGAATTTGTTGAAAGGATGAGCGTACATGAAAAAGATGAGTAATATAGATGGATTTCCTACTGACTTTTTGTGGGGCGGAGCTGTTGCGGCAAATCAATGCGAAGGTGCATGGAAGGAAGGCGGAAAAGGTTGGTGCATAGCTGATATAAATCGATTTCGAGACGACATTCCCTTAAGTAAAAAACATAATGAAGAAATGACTACACAAGATGTGATAAAAGCAATGGAAGATAAAGAAGGTATATATCCTAAACGTTGGGGCATTGATTTTTATCACACATACAAAGAAGACTTGAAGCTTATCGCAGGCACAGGCATGAAAACTTTTCGGACATCAATAAATTGGGCTCGAATTTTTCCAAACGGAGATGATAGCGAGCCTAATGAAGAAGGACTCAAATATTATGATAGCCTCATAGATACAATAATCGAAAACGGAATGGAGCCCCTGATTACCGTTTCTCATTACGAGATGCCCCTAAATCTTACCTTAAAGTATACCGGCTGGTATTCGAGAGAGCTCATAGATTTTTTTGTAAAATACTGCGAAACTCTTTTTAAACGATATAAAGGAAAGGTAAAGTACTGGATATTAGTAAATCAGATTAATTTAATCGGCCATGAATCCTTCAATCATTTGGGTATTGCACAAGATAAAGTGGAAAATCTTATAGAAGCAAAATACCAAGGAGTCCACAATGAAATGGTTGCATGCGCAAAAGCTACTGAAATAGCAAGAAAAGTTGACCCGAGTATGCATATAGGCATGATGTTTTGCGACAATTTAAGTTATGCGGCAACTTGCAAGCCGGAAGATGTTTTGGCCAATCTCAAGCACAACCAAATGGAATATTTGTATGGTGATGTATTGCTGAGAGGAAAATATCCGGGATATGCGCTGCGCTTTTTTGATGAGAATAATATCCATATTGAATTTGGTGAAGATGATGAAAATTGCTTAAGAGACAATACTGCTGATTTTATGGCGATTTCCTATTATTACACCCAAATTTGCGATGCGACCAGTATTAAAAGCGATAAAAAGACATATTCCAATCCCTATTTAAAAGCCAGCGACTGGGGATGGAGCATTGACCCATTAGGACTTCGCACCCACTTAAACGAATACTGGGATCGCTATCAGGTTCCAATTCTTATAACAGAAAATGGCTTAGGTGCATTTGATAAGATAGAAGAAGACGGCAAAATTCACGATGAATACAGAATTGACTATTTAAGGAGCCATCTTCAACAAGTAAAAGAAGCGATTAAAGACGGTGTAGATGTGAGAGGCTACTATGTCTGGAGTCCCATAGACATTATCAGCTGCTCTTCCTCTGAGATGAGCAAACGCTATGGCCTTATATATGTAGATTTAGATGATTATGGAAAAGGAAGCGGTAAGCGCATTTTAAAAGACAGCTATTTTTGGTACCAAAATGTCATAAAGAGCAATGGCGAAGAATTATAGAAAGTTGAAAATTTTATAAATTAATTTAAAATGGAAGGGAGCCATTAAGGCTCCTTTACATGGTTTTTTCAGAAACTTTAAAAAGCAAGTAATTTAGGTGATATTGATGAATAACAAATATGCGCACCTTTTGAAAATATTAATGGAGTACGACGAATGGCTTACGGCAGAATTTTTGGCTCATAGGATGAATGTTTCCGAAAGAAGCATTAAAAATTATGTGGCAGAAATTAATTCTCTGCATCCTGCTACCATAGCTTCTTCGCGAAAGGGATATAAGGCTGATAAGGAAGCGGCATCCAAGTTAATCGAAACCATGAACGAAGAACTTCCTCAAACATCCCATGAACGCGTAAATTTTATAATGAAGGCACTATTACTGGAAAATAAAGCAATTGATTTATATCGGTTAAGTGAAGATATTTTTGTAAGTGTTGACACTATCAAAAAAGATCTAGTAAAAGTTAGAAAACGTATTGCAGACTATGACCTCTATCTGACATCTAGCGACTTCTATATTACGCTTGAGGGAAGAGAAAAGAATAAAAGAAAATTGCTAGCTGACATTATTTATGAAGAATTTAATAAAAACGTTTTAAATGTTTCTATTATCCAAGAACTTTTCCCAAAAATTGATGTAAATTTACTTCAAAAAATTATTACCGAAGAATGTAAAAAATATCAGTTCTTTATAAACGGTTATGCCATGATGAGCCTTCTTGTAGATATTATCATAAGTATAGAAAGGATGCGCAATAATTGCACATTCGATTTAACGGAAAGCGAGAGGCCTATTTTTGGTGAGCGGGAACGTGATTTATCCTACAGTATAGCATCTGAGATAGAAAAGAATTTTAATGTTCAATACTCTGAAACCGAATTATCGGAGCTTGCAGTAAACTTGATGAGCCATTTAATGAGATTCGACTATGACAAAATAAACTATGAAAATGTAGTAGAAGTTGTGGGAGAGCCTTGTTTAGCACTTGCCCTTGAGCTATTGGACGATATAAATAAAAAAGGTTACTTTATCGACAGCACTAATGAGGATTTTATTGTCAAATTTGCGCTCCATGTCAAAAATTTATTGCCACGAATAAAGCAAGGGCATGAGATAAAAAATCCTTTGACAAATCATATTAAGACTACTTGTCCTTTAATTTTCGAATGTGCTGTCTGCGTTGCAGACCACTTAAGGGAGCTTACGGGCTATGAGATTAGTGAAGACGAAATTGCGTATATTGCACTACATGTTGGTGCATATTTGGAAACTCCCGAGATGACAAGCGGAAAAGTCACCAGTGTCATTGTATTTCCACAATATTATAACCTGCTTGATAAGTTCATTGAACACATTACACAGGAATTGGCAGATTCAATCCTGATTAAAGCAGTATTTGACTCTGCCTCTGCAATTGAAGGCATAGATCCTGGAGACTTAATTATTACGACAGTAGATTTGCCCTCAACGCTTGAAACAGAGCAGGTCCGAGTTACGCCTTTTTGCACTGATAAAGATATAACATCTATAAAGAATAAAGTTGAGGCAATCCGACACGCAAAAAATAAAAAGAGGCTGCATGAACGCATTCTTCAAATTTCTAATCCTAAATTATTTCGCAAAAACAAAAGATTTGCCAATGAAACTGAAGCTATACGTTTTATGGTAAATATAATGCAAAAAGAGGGATATGTAGACGAAAATTATCTAAATGAGGTCTTTGAAAGAGAGAGGCGATCTTCTACAGCATTTGGATATATAGCTGTTCCTCATTCTCTGAAAATGTGCGCAAAAAAGACCGGTATGTTTGTATTGCTAAATGATGCGCCATTTAAGTGGGGTGAACATCTTGTTAAAATCGTTTTGCTTTTTGCTATAAATAAAGAGGATCGCGCACTTTTTTATGATGTTTTTGATAATTTAATAGTTATGCTTTTGGAATCCCCTTTTGCAAATAGAGTAATCCAATGCGAAACTTATGAAGAATTTATCGATGCGATAGTCAGCTGCTATGATAGCGCGGATTAAAGGAAAGAAGAATACATTAAGCAAAACATTTGGGCACCTTGAAGTAAACCATTTTACTTTCAGGTGCTTTTTATGTGGAAAATTCTCCGCAAGATACCCGAAACAAAGGAAAACCGAAATAAATATAGAATATTAACATATAGCTTGGTATAATTTTTTATATACCGATGTCCAACCTGATAAATTGAAATTGAAAATTTATAATACATGCAGCAGGAGTGATATATTTGACCAACTTTCAAGACAAGGTTAATTTTATATGGAGCATAGCAGAGCTTTTAAGAGGTCCTTACAAAAAAGAGCAGTATGGAGACGTAATTCTCCCGATGGCTGTTCTGAGAAGATTTGATTGTGTTTTGGCAGAAACTAAGGAAGAAGTATTGACAGAGTATGAAGTTTTAAAGAAAACAGGACTTCAAAATATGGACCCTGTTTTGAATAAAATATCAAAACAGAAATTCAACAATACAAGCAAATATGATTTTGAAAAATTACTGGCAGACCCTGATAACATCGCAAGCAATTTAAGAAACTATATCAACGGTTTTTCAAAGAATGCCAGAGAGATCATAGAGCATTTTGATTTTGACAAGCAGATTACAAAACTTAATGATAATAACCTGCTTTATCTTATTGTATCTGAATTTAACAAGATAGATTTACATCCCGATGTGGTAAGCAATACGGAGATGGGCTATATATTCGAGGAACTTATAAGAAGATTTTCCGAACACGCCGAAGCCGGCGATCATTATACACCTCGAGAAGTTATAAGGCTTATGGTAAATATACTTTTAAATGAGGATAAGGAGAGTTTGACAACTCCGGGTCTTGTCGTAACTGTCTATGACTGTTGTGCCGGTACCGGCGGTATGCTCTCAGTTGCCGAGCAATATTTGAAAGAACTAAACCCGGGCATACAGGTGGAATTATTCGGTCAAGAGATAAATCCGCAATCCTACAGTATTTGCAAATCTGATATGCTCATAAAGGGGCAGGATGCAGACAACATTATTTTAGGTGACAGTTTTACGGAAGATGGGCACAAGGATAAAACATTTAGATATATGCTGACAAATCCCCCTTTTGGGGTAGAATGGAAGAAAGCAGAAAAGTTTATCCGCGAAGAATATGAAAAAGAAGGATTTAACGGCAGATTTGGCGCAGGTCTTCCCAGGATATCAGATGGTTCTCTTTTGTTCCTGCAGCATTTAATATCGAAGATGAAACAAGACGAAAAGGGCAGCCGTATTGCCATTATATTCAATGGTTCGCCCTTGTTCACAGGAGATGCAGGTTCGGGGGAATCAGAAATAAGGCGTTGGATAATTGAAAATGATATGCTGGAAGGAATTATTGCTCTACCTGACCAGCTGTTTTATAATACAGGCATTTCTACCTATATTTGGATAGTAACCAACCGCAAAAACAATGATTTGATGAAAGGCCCTGTAAGAATAGGGAAAATACAGCTGGTAAATGCAGTAGACTTTTACCAGAAGATGAAAAAAAGCCTCGGCAACAAGAGAAATGAAATCAGCGAAGAACAGATAGAGGAAATTACGCGGATATACGGAGAATTTAAGGAAAACGAATACTGCAAAATTTTTGACAACGAAGACTTTGGCTACCGGAAGATAGTCGTAGAAAGACCTTTAAGACTAAACTTTCAAGTAACTGATGATAGAATAAATAACCTCTATAACGAGAGAAACTTTCAAAAACTTGCCGAATCTAAGAAAAAAGGTGCGGCAGGTCTTCGCGAAATAGAAGAAGGCAAGAAATTGCAGCAGCAGATTATAGCGGTACTGAAAACTATGAATTCTGATATTATATATAAAAATAGAGATGTATTTACAAAAGAGCTTAAAAAAGCCTTCAACAACAGCGATATAAAGCTTGATAATACACTGCTTAAAGCTATTATTTCAGCCCTGTCTGAAAAGGACGAAACAGCGGATATCTGTCTAGATGCCAAAGGAAATCCTGAACCGGATCCGGATTTAAGAGATACAGAGAATGTGCCCCTAAAAGAAGACATACATGATTACTTTAATCGGGAAGTAAAACCCCACGCGCCTGATGCTTGGATAGATGAATCCAAGACAAAAATAGGATACGAAATCCCCTTCACGCGACATTTTTATAAATATGAACCACTAAGACCCTCCGAAGAAATCTTAGAAGAAATAAAACAACTTGAAAAAAGCATCCAGCAAAAACTCCAAAAGGTGATAGGCGAATGAGCAACTTTAAAAGATATGACAAATACAAAGATTCCGGCATTGAGTGGATAGGGGAGATACCAGAGGAGTGGGAAGTGATTCCCTTAAAAAGGATATTTAAAATTATAAATGGCGGAACACCAAACAGCTCAGAAGAAAGTTATTGGAATGGAGAGATTGTCTGGATTACGCCAAATGATTTAAGCGAGTTAACCGAAATTTATATTAGAGATTCAGAGAGAAAAATTACAGAAGACGGAATAAATAATTGTTCTGCAAAAATAGTACCAAAAGACAGCATTATAATTTCTACTAGAGCGCCTATAGGTTATATCGCAATTGCAGGTGTAAATTTATGCACAAATCAAGGTTGTAAAAGTTTAATTCCCGTGAGCGAAATTAACAGTAAATTTTTTTATTATTTTATTTTAAGCATAAACTTTTACTTAAATGTTTTAGGGCAAGGGACTACTTTTATGGAATTATCAAATAGTAATTTGTCAATGGTCGAATTATTAAAGCCTCCCATTGACGAACAAATATCCATCGCCAACTTCCTCGACCAAAAAACTGCTGAAATAGACGACCTGATTACTGATAAAGAAAAACTAATTGAACTGCTTCAGGAAAAGCGGCAGGCAGTCATAACCGAAGCAGTAACAAAAGGTCTTAACCCAAATGTAAAGATGAAAGATTCCGGCATCGAGTGGATAGGGGAGATACCCGAGGGGTGGGAGATAAAGAAGTTAAAAACCATAGGTAGACTATATTCGGGGAACGGCTTTAAGGAAGATATGCAGGGAAGAACAGAAGGGGATTATCCTTTTTATAAGGTGAGCGATATAAATGGTGAAGGTAAATTTGCAACGATATCGAGTAATTATGTGAATAAAGCAGATGTTAAAAATAATAAATGGAATATAATACCTGAAAATTCTATTTTGTTTCCTAAAATAGGTGAAGCACTAAAGAAGAATCACAGAAAAATCAATATTTGTAAATGCTTAATAGATAATAACATGGCTGCTTTAAAGGCAGATGAAAGTTTAATTAATTTTAATTACTTGTATTACTTATTTTGTTGCATAAATGCTGAGTGGTTTGTAAACCCCGGCGCAGTACCTTCAATCAATAATAACAATCTTAAAAATTCTAATATAATATTACCTAGCAAAAATGAACAAATATCCATCGCTAACTTCCTCGACCAAAAAACTGCTGAAATCGACAGCTTAGTATCAGAAATCCAAGAACAAATCCAGAAACTCAAAGAATACCGCCAAGCCCTTATTTTTGAAGCGGTGACGGGCAAAATTGATGTAAGAGATTATGCTGCTGTTAGTTAGATGGGGGTAAATTGTATGGGTGATTTAAAACTTTTTAGCATCAAAAACGGAGTAAAAGAGCTTGTAGGTACTTCGGTAGCTATCGAAAAGTCTATTCAAACTTTAATTGAGAATAATATGGAAGCATTTTTTGGCATAACCTTTTTAGCTTCAGAATATTCTACAGGGAAAACTCATGGTGGGCGCATTGACTCTTTGGGCATTGATGAGAACTATTGCCCAGTAATATTAGAATATAAGAGGGCTTTAAATGAGAATGTGATAAATCAAGGTTTATATTATCTTGATTGGCTAATGGACCATAAGGCAGAGTTTAAATTACTTGTTATGGAGAAACTAGGGAAAGATATTGCCGATAAGATAGAATGGTCTATGCCGAGACTTTTATGTGTTGCAGGTGACTTTACAAAGTTTGATGAATATGCTGTAAAGCAAATTAATAGGAACATAGAACTTATCAGATATAAAAAATATGTGGATGATTTAATTTTATTTGAACTGGTTAATGTTACTACAGCTTCACAAACAGCAAACATTTCCGATGATGGCATAACCAAATCGAACGTATATAAAACAGTTACAGAGAATCTTCAACAAGCCGATGAGGAACTGCAGGACATGTATTATTCAGTTAGAGATTTTATATTAAGCCTTGGAGACGACATACAGGAAAAGGTTTTAAAATATTACATTGCCTTTAAAAAGATACGAAATTTTGCTTGCGTGGAAATTTATCCAAAGAATAGAACAGTATTTATGTATTTAAATATAAACCCTGACGAAGTGGAACTAAAAGAAGGTTTTACCAGAGATGTAAGAAATATTGGTCATTATGGTACCGGGAATTTGGAAGTTAGGATAAATAATAGGGATGATTTTGAAAAGGCTAAAGAACTTATAGCAAAAAGCTATGATGAAAATTAGTTTATTTGAGGTGAGTTAATTGGCTAAAACTCCTGCAGAGCTTTTGGAAAAAGGTTTTGAGGAATATATCCAGGAGCATCTTTTAAATTCGGGTTATGTTAAGGGCGATCCTGCCGACTACAATAGGGAGTTTGCAGTTGATGCTAAGATTCTTTTTGAGTTTTTAGAGGACACTCAACCTAAGAAGATGGAAAAATTAAGGGAAATCTATAAAGATCAGTACAGATTTAAGATACTGAGCAGATTAAACCGAGAGCTTAACAATCGGGGCATGATCGATGTGTTAAGGCATGGAATTAAGGACTATGGCGTATATTTGGATCTTGCTTATTTTCAGCCTGCCAGTAAATTAAACGAGGAAATGGTAAGACTCTACAAAAAGAATCGCATATCTGTTACAAGGCAGGTGCGCTATAGCACAAAAAGCGAAAATAGCATTGATATGCTCATCTGTGTCAATGGTCTTCCTGCTGTGGTGCTGGAACTTAAAAATCCTTTTACTGGTCAGACTTATGAAGATGCCATAATGCAGTATAAGCAGGACAGAAATCCTAATGAGCTGCTTTTTCAGTTTAAAAAAAGAGCCATAGTATTTTTTGCGGCAGATACCTCGGAAGTTTACATGACAACGAGGCTTGCAGGAGATAAGACCTTCTTTTTACCTTTTAATAAAGGGAAAGATGGAGGCAGAGGCAATCCGGAAAATCCTAATGGGTTTAAAACAGCTTATCTTTGGGAGGAGATACTCCAAAAGGATAGCTTAATGGATATACTAAAGAGGTTTGTATTCATTGAAACCGAAGAGAAAAAAGACATAGACGGAAAAACTTATATTTCAGAAAAAGTCATATTTCCAAGATATCATCAATTAGATGTAGTAAGAAAGCTAGAAGCTGATGTAAGAGAAAAGAGAGCAGGAACGAACTATCTTGTGCAGCACAGTGCAGGATCAGGAAAGACTAACTCTATTTCTTGGCTCGCTCATCGCCTTGCTAATTTACATGATAATGAAGATAACTCGGTTTTTGATTCGGTAATCGTTATTACAGACAGAAGAGTTTTAGATAGGCAGCTGCAGGAAAGCATTTATCAGCTTGAACATAAACACGGAGTTGTTCAAAAAATAGATAGGGACTCTGGCCAGCTGGCTGAGGCCCTAAAAAGCGGTGCGAGGATTATTATTTCTACACTGCAAAAATTTCCTTTTATAATTGAAAAAGTGGGAGAACTGGAAAACCGCAAATATGCTGTTATTATAGATGAGGCTCATTCAAGCAGTACAGGAGAAAATATGGCTTCTTTACAAGAAGTGCTGTCGGCAAGCAGTCTTGAAGAAGCAGCAAGACTGGACGAAGAACTAGAGGGCAAAGGATACGATCCTGAAGAAGAAATCTTAAATACAATAAAGAAGAGAGGAAGGCAGCCCAATATTAGCTTTTTTGCATTTACTGCAACCCCCAAAGCTAAAACACTGGAAATGTTTGGAACTATAGGCGAAGACGGTTTGCCTCACCCCTTCCATTTGTATTCAATGAGACAGGCTATTGAAGAGGGATTTATCTTAGATGTGCTTCGAAACTATGTAACTTATGAAACCTATTTTAAATTGGCAAAAAAGATAGAAGACGACCCTGCTTTTGACAAAGCTAAAGCAACGAAGGCTCTTACAAGGTATGTAAGCCTTCATCCCCACAATATTGCCCAAAAAACTGAAATAATGGTGGAGCATTTCAGAAATGTGACCAGCCATAAAATAGGTGGAAGGGCGAAGGCTATGGTTGTAACAAGTTCCAGGCTTCATGCAGTGCGCTACAAACATGCCTTCGATGAATACATCAAAAAGATGGGCTATAAAGGGCTAAAAACATTAGTAGCATTTTCGGGGATAGTAAGAGATGAAGGCATAGAATATACGGAAAGCGATATGAACGGCTTTAAAGAATCAGAGCTTCCGGACCGCTTTGCAACCGATGAGTATCAAGTGCTTTTGGTTGCGGAAAAATACCAAACAGGTTTTGACCAGCCGCTTCTGCATACAATGTATGTGGATAAAAAGCTATCAGGGGTAAAAGCTGTTCAGACTCTATCTAGGTTAAACAGAACCTGTCAAGGGAAAGAAGATACTTTTGTACTTGACTTTGTAAATAAAGCAGAAGATATTCAGGAATCCTTTAAGCCTTATTATGAGGCTACTATTGTGGAAGAAGTGACAGAGCCGAATCTGCTCTATGATATTCAGACGATGCTTGATGCCTGCGGAGTGTATATTAAGGAAGAACTGGATAAGTTTGCTTATATATATTTTAAACCTAAGGGAAAAAAGAATTCAAAAGACAGAGCTGTATTAAACAGCCTTATAGATACGGCGGTAGAAAGATTTAAAAAGTTAGACGAAGAACATAAGGAAGATTTTAGCAGCCAAGCAGCAAAGTATATAAGACTTTATTCTTTTATCCTTCAGATAATACCCTTCGAGGATATAGAGCTGCATAAGCTGTATGTGTATTTAACATATCTGTTAAAAAAGCTGCCTAAGGAAAAGGGTTCTACTATTCATCTGGCAGATGAAATTGCTATGGAATATTATACGGCTAAAAAGACATTTGAAGGAAGCATTTCGCTCGGTGGAAATTATGAAAATGTGCCGGTTTCTCCGCCAAGGTATGGGGGAGGAAAGGTGCGCGAAAACCAAAAAGAATACCTTTCAAGCATCATTGAGCGTCTTAATGAGCGCTTTGGCACTGATTTTACAAAAGCAGATCAGCTGTCAGTAGAGCAGATTAAAGAAGATTTTGCCGCAGATAAAGACTTAGTCCTAAAAGCTAAGACAAATACTATCGATGATTTTAGACTTGCCTTTGAAAAAGTCTTTATAAATAAGGTAGTTGACAGAATGGACCAGAACCGAACGTTCTTCACTCGCGTCTTAGATGATGAACAGTTTAGGAATGCCCTTATGGAATATATGCTGACCGAGACCTATGAGAAGCTTAATAGAGGCGCATAGGTGCTTTGGATGTAGTCCGAGCACGCCAAGAAGTTTGCCTTCTAAGTGCAATCGCGGGCAAAGTTTAATATAAATGCTATAACTAAAACGTTTGCAAATGCCGTGCAATTGATGTACAATGGTGTCATAAGCGGTTAGGGGCGGTGGGTAAATGATTAAAAAGAGGCATTCATTGAAATTATTTTTCATATTTCTTTCGTGGATGGGTGTTGGAATATCGCCTTGGGCTTTATATATTCAGCATCTAAATGAAAATACATTTGAAAGGCGATTTGCCCCTATATATTTAACTATTCATACGTCTTTTTGGCTTTGCACAGGATATTTTCTTGCGAAATTATACTTTTCTGCGTACAAAGATGAGCTGACGGGACTTTGGAATAGAAGATATTTGAATGAGATATTACATGATCTTACGAGAGATTTAAAAGATCAGAGAGTTGATAAAATTTTATCACTTGCAATCCTGGATATAGATGATTTCAAATCTATAAATGACACATATGGTCACCTTTTTGGTGATGAAGTTTTAAAAGAGATAGCGCAAATATTACAGAGCAACCTTCGAAGAACCGATATTATTGCAAGATGGGGCGGGGAGGAATTTGTAATAGTTATGCCGGATACTAATTCAACCGGAGCAAAAGCAGTTTTCGAGCGCATAAGAAGCATCATAGAGGAGTATGATTTTGGCTGTAAAATTACCATCTCAGGCGGAATCGCCTCTGCTCAGGAGCTTGTTCAGGCTGCAGATTTGATAAATATGGCAGATAAGGCTCTTTATAAGGCAAAACTCATTAAAAATCTTATAACACTGCATCAAGAATAGATTTAGTTTTTGTTCATTTCTTTTGCTATATAATAATCCAATATATCTTCAAACGAAATAATTCCAACAACCTCATCATTGTCTTCTACCACAGGCAAAGCAATAATATTGTAATCCCTGAGCCGCTTTGCTACATCTAAAATTTCCTCGTCTGCATGAGCTTTTATGACATTTTTTGTCATGACCCACTCTACCGGGCAACTTTTATAGTGGCCTCGATCCATCAAAAAACGGTATATATCTGCTTTTACAATCATTCCAACTAAATGGTTGTCATCGTCTACAATGGGAGTGCCATTCACCTTCTCCTTATTCATTATTTCGAGCGCTTTTTCTACAGTCTCCTTAGGTTTTAAAACTATGACGGGAGACTTAATTATTTCTCTGATTTTCATGCTATCACCCTTTCTTAAGTAATACAGCCGCCTTTCTACCTTTAATATACCATCTTTTGACAGTAATATCGACAGCATAAAAAGAAATAATATGTTAAAATAATTTTACTGGTTAAGGGTAAGGTATATAGAATATTGTTCAATATGAAATATAATAGTAATTAGCAAAAGGATATATAAGAAGGGGTGGTTAAATGTTCGACGAAATTAGTGCAGCATTGTCATTTTATAAAGAAGAAACAAATGCGGCGAAGCTTTATGGATACCTTTCAAAAGTTGAAAAAGACGAAGAGATGAGGAAAAACTTTTACGAACTTTGCCAAATTGAAACAGCCCACGCAAATTTTTGGCGAAAATTCCTTGAAAAAAGAGGTCATACACCTTCCGGCGGTAGCAGCTCTTTTGCTCTAACTTGGTCAAAGATAATTCGCGCAATACTAGGTCCCAAACTCTATTTATCTATTTTAGAAATGACTGAGTCTTTGAGCACAGAAACTTATTATAAATTCTTACAGTTTGCAGAAATGTCCGAAGATGAAAGAAAGGTTCTTAAAAAAATAATTGAAGATGAATTAGACCATGAAAGCCTCTTTGAAAATCAGCAAAGCGCACTTCCTGTTGGCAATATTAGAGATTTTATCATGGGAATGAACGATGGCCTGGTAGAGCTTTTAGGAGCCGTGACAGGTTTGTCGGCTGTATATCCGAATAATCCATTGTTTGTGGGAATAAACGGTTTAGTAGTAGGCCTTGCAGGGGCGCTTTCAATGGCCATAGGCAGTTTCATTTCTGTGCGCTCCCAGCGCCAGGTAAATGAAGGTGTAAAAAAGAAACTGGAATTGTTGTTTGGTGTTTCAAAAGATAGGGCTAAAAAAGAGTTAATAGATAAACTTACGGAATCCGGCTTGCCTGAAGATGTAGGAAAAGAAGTAGCTGACAAAATAGGTGAAAATCATGAATCGATGGTAAGCCTTCTCGTGGAAGAATCCAACGAAAACGAGATAAAATCAGCAATATTTACAGGAATTGCATATATCATAGGTGTCGGTTTTCCCGTAATTCCTTACTTTATAATGGGTTCATCATTTGCCGCTTTAGGACTCTCTGCTCTCCTGGCAGCTTTGGCTTTGGCTAGTGTGGCTACTATTGTATCTGTTACAGCGGGAAATCCTAACATAAAGGGCAAAATAGCGGAGATGGTAATAACAGGTTTGGGAGCTGCTGCAATTTCATATGTCTTTGGTCTTTTGGTTCAAAATGTATTTGGAATCAGCGCATAAATAAAATCACATCAAACAAAAAAATTTCATAAGGGCTGTTGCCAAACTTTTATTTACAGATTCACATAATTAAAAGCCATGCATGTAAGTAATGAAAACTTTTTATATGCATGGCTTTTAATTTTCTGCGGGGCTTTATGTATGATCATATAGCGGCCCCGGTATTCCTTTGCAAATTTGCAACCTAATCGGAGCAAATCTCAAGACTTTTAGCCTTGACACCGGGTATAGCATTTAACTCGTTTTCTAGAGCCTTGCGTTCCTCCTCGCTGCCGCCAAGTTGCAGCAAAACCAAGCCATCATCTGCGCAGACATTATCGGTTTCGTGCAGGCCAAGCCGCACTTTGATAATACATCCGTGCTTTGTGAGTGCCTGTTGTACTTGAACTGCATTTTCTACACGATGATTGATTAATACAGCCATTAAATGGTAACAGCTCATATAAATCCCTCCTGGTGATTTTATTTTTATTTAGCTTGTCTTAAAAACTCAAGTATTTCACTGCCGTGTTCGGCAGGCGTAACCTTTGGGTATACTTTTATTATCTTACCTTCTTCGTCTATGATGAAAGTAGAGCGTATAATTCCCACTGAAGTTTTTCCGTATGCTTTCTTTTCTCCCCACGCTCCATAAGCCTCTGCAACTTTATGATCTTCATCGCTTAAAAGATAAAAAGGCAGATTTTGTTTTGCTTTAAATTTCTGATGAGAGTCTGGACTGTCAGGACTAATTCCTATTACTACGGCACCTTCTTCAAGAATGTAATCATAAACATCCCTGAAACTGCATGCTTCCTTGGTGCAGCCCGGAGTATTATCCTTTGGATAAAAATACAAAACTACCTTTTTGCCTCGAAAATCTGATAGTCGGACTTCTTGCCCGCTAGCTTCTTTTAAGACGAAATCAGGAGCAATGTCACCTTCCTTTAGCATAAAAACGCCTCCCATTATTTTTTTAAATCAAAAGTTCTATTTGTAAATATTTGCCCTACATAAATATATTATCATGCTTTTGAATAATCCGTCAATAATAATTATTATTAAATAAGATTCAAGGCCAATATCCGAACATTTCGTGTAAAAATAAAAATTTTATATGGATTTTTTTTAATAAGTAGTGCATTTTTTTAGTTTTACTGGTATAATATCTCATGGAGCAAATTTAATGTACTCCATACAGAAAAGAAAGGATGTTGTCCCATGGATAAAATTTCTCTTCCTACAAATACAGGCGTAGCGGCAATAGGTATTAAAACAGGTCTTATTTTCCCCAATGATGACATTACCGAAATCGCAGCAGATACGGTAAAGCCATTTGTAGAAAATGATGACATTATATGTGTAACGGAGGCGGTAGTTGCCCGCTCACAAAACCGCTATATTTCTTGCAGTGAGCTTGCTGAAGATATTCAAAAAAAATTAAACCTGCAGCCAAAAAGTACACTGGCAGTTATCAGCCCGATTGCAAGCAGAAACAGATTTGCATTGATAATGAAAGCGATGGCTATGGCTACTCGCGGCGGAAAGGTCATTGTTCAGTTTTCGATGCCGTTTGATGAAGTGGGTAATCAGGTAATGGATGAGGAATTTGCAACTACAAGAGTTCGACTAAAAAAGGTTCTAAAAAGCCTTAGAGAAGCTAGAGAAAATACACCACAGCTAAACGTGCTGATACGCGAAATTATAGCGGCGTTAAAACTACAAGAGCTTGGTTATAATATTATAAGCATCAGAAAAATCACAGGGACAGGCATCGCAGATTTGACAGTAAAAACTCCCGAAGGCAAGCTTGGCGTTGCTGAAGTAACATTTGCTAATTTACAAAAAGCCAAAGATAAAGTTATTGAAATCAAAAAAGATGTAGAAGGCGCAGAAATAGCCTTGGCAATAGGAGTTGATCTAGGACACCATAAGGTGATCGTAGCAAATGCCGAAAGCGCTGAAGAACCAAAAATTTACGATTACAGCTCTCAGCTTGAAAGCTACCACGATCCGGATGTAGTCTATATCGATGAACTAGGCAGCATTAAGTTTTCTCACCCCATTACAGGCATGGACTACAGAGATTTGTATTTAGAAATGATAAAAGAAGGCAACGCAGAAGGAGAAGTGCTTTTTACAAATAACCCGCTTAAAGTTTATGACCGCGGCTATATTAACGGCGTATGCATCTCGGCGGTTCATGAGCGCGACAAGCTAAAAGAACTTTTTGCATCCTTCGGCGCAATGGTTCCGGTTATAACGCTTAAAGACATGGGGCCGGGTCCGTGGGGCGTAATCGGTTCTAATGTATCGGATTTCGAAAAAGGCGTGCTTAAACTTTTGCCCGGCGATGCAGATGGAACAGCTGATGCTATTAAGACGAAAATTAAAGAAACTAGTGGAAAAGACGTAGAGGTTTTGATTTTTGGAGACGGAGCATATAAGGATCCGGATACAGGAATATTCGAGATGGCAGACCCTCGTCCTGCGATAGGAGTAAGCAAAGGACTTAAAAGTGCAGCTCTTAGGACCGGCACAAAACTTAAACTGCAATTGGATACACTATATAATAAAGGATACACTAAAGAGCAAATCGAAGACATACTTAAGAATAAAACGGATAAAGTAACAGGAGAAAGCCTTGGAACAACTCCGCGAAATGTAACAAGCATTATTGGTACATTAGCCGATCTTGTGGCAGGTTCTGCAGATGCAGGAACGCCTATTGTTCTTGTGAGAGGCTTTCAATATGCAAAACCGAATAAGTAAAGTTAATTAGAGCACTATAAAGAACGTGGCTTATATAATATAATCCGCGTTCTTTATATTTCGAAGCAACATTTTTAAAATGCCATTTATAAATTTTATAAAAGAATCTTGACCACTTTTTAACAGTCTGTTATACTTAAGCAGAACAGCTGTTATATCCTATAAAATCTTGAAAATACTATAATAAGTAGACTGTACTAGCGTTTATGGTTAAATGTATTATAACACATCGTAAAACATAGTTCTTTATTACAACAGTTCCAGATTTATCAAAATAATTGCCCTAAATGTTAAAATCTAGTCTATAATAAATATAAATGATATTTGGTTGAAGGGAGGATTTTTTATGTCAAAGAAAGTGCTGGAAATACGCTGGCACGGAAGAGGCGGCCAGGGAGCCAAGACTGCAGCGCTTATGCTTGCAGAAACTATAGCTCAAATGGGCAAATATGTTCAAGGCTTTCCTGAATACGGTCCTGAGCGAATGGGAGCTCCAATTCTTGCATTTAACAGAATAAGTGATGAACCCATTCACATTCATTCAAATGTAATTAATCCGGACATTGTTATTGTGCTGGATGCTACATTGCTTAGCGAAAAAATCACTGAAGGAGTGCCGGAAGACGGTATTTACATTGTAAATACCACAAAAACTCCTCAAGAAGTCAGAAAAAAACTTAATCTAAAAGGCGGGAAAATATTCACTGTCGATGCAAATCAAATTTCGCTGGAGACTATTGGCAGAGTTATTCCAAATACGCCTTTAATGGGAGCTTTTATAAAAGCGACCGGCTTTATGCCTTATGAAGAATTTATCGAAAATGTAAAGAGAGAACTGGAAAAGAAATTTAGAACAAAGCCCGAAGTCATAGATGGCAACATAAAAGCTATCGAAAGAGCCTACCGGGAGGTGAAGGGCGAATGACAGCTCCTAGAGAATTTATAAACCCCAAGATGAATTGGAAACAACTTACAAAAGCCGGTAATATATATGAACCCGGCAATAGTGTACTTTATGAAACAGGTGATTGGCGCACCAACAGGCCTATTATTGACAGAGAAAAATGCATTAACTGCCTTATATGCTGGCGCTACTGCCCGGATGCTTCTATAATACCTGATGAAGGCAAGTTTGGTTCTTTTGATTATAAGCACTGCAAAGGCTGCGGTATTTGTGCAAGTGTGTGCCCTACCCATGCAATAAGCATGATTTCTGAAGACGAAATAGAAAAAGAGGAGGAGGCGAAGGAAAATGGAAAATAAAGTTGCCTTAACCGGAAATGAGGCTGTTGCTGAAGCGATGAGACAAATTAACCCAGATGTAGTCGCGGCTTATCCGATAACTCCTTCCACTGAAGTTGTTCAAATGTTTTCCTCTTTTGTAGCCAATGGCAAAGTTGATAGCGATTTTGTCACAGTTGAAAGCGAACATAGTGCAATGAGCGCTACAATGGGCGCATCAGCAGCAGGCGCAAGAGCGATGACATGCACTTCGAGCCAGGGCTTGGCTTATATGTTTGAAGTAGTTTATATAGCAGCTTCTATGAGATTACCCATCGTTTTTGCTGTAGCTAACCGTACATTAAGCGCTCCCATAAATATCCACTGCGATCACAGTGATGCTATGGGAATCAAGCAATCCGGTGTTATACAGCTATTTTCTGAAAATGCTCAGGAAGCATACGACAACATGATACAGGCAGTTCGCATTGCTGAGCATCCTGATGTACATTTGCCGGTCAGCGTCAACTATGATGGTTTTATAACAAGCCATGCTCTTGATATACTTGAGATACTCGATGATGAAACAGTTAAGAATTTTGTTGGAGTATATAAACCGGAAGAATACCTGCTAAATGTAAAAGAACCAATATCGATGGGCAATTTTGATATGTATGATTACTATTTTGAGCATAAATACCAACAAGTGGCGGCAATGGAAGCTGCTAAAAGAGTAATTGAGGAAATCGGTAAAGAATATGAAAAAATTTCCGGCAGAAAATACGGTTTAATAGATGCTTACAAGCTCGATGACGCTGACATGGCAGTCGTTGTAATGAATTCTGCTGCCGGCAGCGCAAAAGGAGTTTGCGACGAGCTTCGGGCAAAAGGGATGAAAGTCGGCGTGCTAAAACCTAGAGCATTTAGACCGTTCCCTCATGAAGCAATTGCTGATGCACTAAAGGGTGTAAAGGCTGTTGCGGTTCTAGATAGAGCAGAAACATTCTCGACCCTTGGAGGTCCGATGTTTGGCGATGTAAGGAATTCACTGTATGATTTAAAAAATGATATAAAAGTCGTAAACTATGTATATGGTCTTGGCGGAAGAGATTTAAGGCTTGAGGATGTAGAAAAGGTTTACAATGATCTTGCTGATATAATAAAGACAGGGAAAGCCGACAATTTTGTAAGATATTTAGGACTTAGGGAATAGGGAGGTGCGAAAATGGCTACATTAAAGGAACTTTCTAAAACAAAGGAAAGATTTGTTGGCGGACACAGGCTTTGCGCCGGCTGCGGCCATGGCATATCAGTGCGCATGATTTTAAATGCCCTCGGTGATGATGAAAATGTAGTAGTCGGTTGCGCTACCGGCTGCCTTGAAGTTGCTACTACTATATATCCATATACCTCGTGGAACTGTTCTTTCATCCACAATGCTTTTGAAAATACCGGTGCTACTTTAAGTGGCGTAGAAGCTGCATACAAATCTCTTAAAAAGCAAGGTAAAATAAATGATGACTTTAAATTTGTAGCGTTTGGCGGTGACGGAGGAACTTATGATATAGGTCTGCAGTCGCTTTCAGGCGCGATGGAACGGGGCCATAATCTTGTATATGTTTGCCTTGACAATGAGGCCTATATGAATACAGGGATTCAGCGCTCCAGCGCAACACCAATGGGTGCTGATACTACTACAAGCCCTGCAGGAAAAGTTATTCCGGGCAAACAACAGCCTCGCAAAGACCTTACAGCTATAATGGCAGACCATAAGATACCCTACGTTGCACAAACTGCAGTAAGCAATTGGCAAGACGTGCACAAAAAGGCAACCAAAGCCTTTGAGACCGAGGGGCCGGCTTTTATAAATATGTTATCGCCATGTCCTAGAGGCTGGAGATATGATACTCCAAATATTGTCGAGATTGCTAAAAAAGCAGTTGAAACGCGCTTTTGGCCATTGTTTGAGGTGGAAAACGGCAAATGGAAGTTAAATTATAAGCCAAAAAGATATGTACCTATTGAGGAATTTTTAAAGCCTCAGGGAAGATTTAGACATTTATTTGCTCCGGGCAATGAGGACTTAATAAAGCGCATTCAGGAAGAAGTAGATAAAGAATGGCTTGCACTTTTGGAGCGTTGCGGCGAAGAACCAGAACTTCCGCCACGCTAATTTGTAGAGCTATTTTATAAATTTCTAGACCCCCTTAACCAAAATCCCGTATTCCGACATTTGCTTTTATCGGTATACGGGATTCAAATATTCAAGGAAAAGATCTCTATTTTTTCAACCATGATGGGTCACCTTTAATATTCCATGTAACCTGATTTATACAGATAATCCAACATATAATCTTCTAGTACATCTAATACAACTTCCTGTTCTTTTTCCTCTTCGTTGATTAATAAGGCAGAGTTATCATTGTATAACATCGTGGGATCCCTCCTATTTGAATAATTGTATACAAGTATTACTGTATATTTCTATTATAACTTTTTGTTTTAAAAAGTCAATAAGTTTTTTAATAAAAAAATAATTGCCCGATATTATTTTATATTTAGCCAAAACTATTAAATTGTTGACATATAAAAATACCTGCTATATACTATATATGAATAGTAATTATTACTAATACGGAGGTGTTTTTCTAATGGCAGTATATAAATGCAGTGCTTGTGGGTATGAGAAAGAGAGCCGTTGTAAGCCTAGAAAATGTCCGGAATGCGAAGCCAAAGATACATTTGTTAAAGTAGAAGCACCCCAAAAGGAAGATAAATGAGGGATTAGATGGAAAGGAAAAGATTTGTTCGTAAAACAAAACAGAGAGACTTAATTCTAAAGGTCCTAAAAAGCACTGATACTCATCCAACAGCAGACTGGATTTATGAACAAGTAAAGAAAGAGATGCCGAATATAAGTTTAGGCACTGTTTATAGAAACTTGAGCATACTTAAGGAAGCAGGAGAAATTCTGGAATTAAACTGCGGCAGCAAATTTAGCCGTTTTGACGGCAATCCGGAAAATCATTATCACTTTGTCTGTACCCAGTGCGGAAAAGTATCTGATGTTAAAGGGTGCCCGGTAAATAAAGAACTAGATTCAGAGGTTTCTAAAAAAAATAATGTCCAGGTTTTTTTTCACAGAACTGAGTTTTATGGACTCTGTTCAGAGTGCAAATAAAAACTTAAGCAATAGGAGCACTGACGTGACGATCTTAAAAGATCGTCTTTTTATTTCTTAATTTTAATATGAAGAGATGTTGTTTTGTTTTAATATAGAAATATTTCATCGGATAAATAGACACCTTAATCAATTTATATTAATATAATATGGCGTAAAAAAGTGAAAGAAGTAATTTTTATTACAAAAAATCAGCCCCTTTAATATAAAGAAGAAATAAGAGAGATGTTAAAATCCATAGTTGTAGTATAATATAAATATGCATACTACTACATATAGTAGCAAATTCTGAATTGTTTATTTTGGTATTGTATTGTTATACTTTCACGAATTTAATCAATATTATATATTATACTATACTTTTCCAATTAAGCACAGAAATCTACTAAACCAAAAAAGGGATGATTGAATGAAAAAAGGGAAGATAAATTTGACAGAAAATGCGAGAGTAGTTTTAGAAAAGCGATATCTCATAAAAGATGAAAACGGCAAAGTTATTGAAACTCCTGAAGAGCTAATGGAAAGAGTAGCCCGGGCGGTAGCTAAAGCAGAGTCTAAATATCCTGGCGCAGACCCTGATAAGTGGGCGGAAAAATTTTATGATATAATGGCGGAACTTAAATTTTTGCCAAACTCGCCTACCTTAATGAATGCCGGAAGAGAGTTAGGGCAGCTTTCGGCTTGTTTTGTTTTGCCGGTGGAAGACTCAATGGAAGGAATTTTTGATTCCATTAAATATGCCGCCCTTATTCATAAAAGCGGCGGGGGAACAGGATTTAGCTTTTCGCGCCTGCGCCCTAAAGGAGCCACAGTAAAGTCTACAGGGGGTGTAGCATCAGGGCCTATTTCCTTTATGAAGGTTTTCAATGCGGCAACAGAAGCTGTAAAGCAAGGCGGATGTGTGGATGAAAATACTCGAATTGCTACGGTAAACGGCCTTATTAAAATAAAAGAATTAGGCCCTTGTGATCTCCCAGAGGACAGTTGGCATAAATATGAAACACCGCTAAAATTGTATACCGATGAAGGTGTAAAAGAGGCCGACGAGTTTTATGTTCATGGTAAAGCAAAGGTCAAGAAAATATCTACGGAGTGCGGATATTCTGTATGTATAACACATGAGCACCGGCTCCGGGTAATCGACAGTGACGGCAACTATATTTGGAAACACGCAAAAGATATAAAAAAAGGTGATTGGTTAGCCCTTAAGAAAAATACATATCCCGAAACTACTGACTATCGGTTACCGGATTTTGAATATGAGTCACATTTTAATGCCAAGGAAATAACTTTGCCTCAGGAACCTTCTGAAGACCTTGGTGAGTTTATAGGTTACTTTATAGGCGATGGCAGTTTCAGTTTCAATGAAAGAGGTACCGGTCGGGTGATATTTTCCGTTGCTGATGATGAACCGGAAGTTCTTGATAGGATAATATCCTTGGGTAACAAACTTTTTTCCATAGAGCCGGTTATAAACAAAAAGCCGGGAGACAAGAGTTCAAATCTATTTTATAATTCTACGGTCCTTGCCCATTGGCTGAAACATATCGGTGTTGATAAAGTTTCTTCCATAGATGTAAAAGTGCCTGAGATAGCTTTCCGAGCAGGAGCCAATTTTGCTACGGGTTTTTTGAGAGGACTGTTTAGCGCAGATGGAACCGTAAGTAAGGAAGGTTATGTGACATTATATTCAATTTCAAAGGAATTAGTCGATGGAGTAAGAGAACTGTTATTATCTCTTGGCGTTCCTTCCAGAACAATCGTCAATATTGACCGACAGGACTCTTTTGGCAAAAATCCAATATACAGGCTTAACCTAATTACACAAGAGGGTTATGCGATATTTAGAGACAGGATAGGATTTATTTCTACGGCAAAAAATGATCGCTTGGAAGTGATTGATAATAGAGCTTGGGAATTTAATGATATTATACCCAATCAACAGCAAGTCTTTGCCAAAATTTACGACGGCCCGGGTAAGGGATGCGGTCCTGGAAGGATGGCTCTAGGTGCCAACCGAGAGCTTTATAGAGATATACAGCACTATTTGCCTAATGTGGCGGCACCGAGGAATCTAAATCGCAGCAGGTTAAGTTACTTGGCTGAGAAATATCCGGAAGTTGCTGAAAGCCAGCTCAAATGGTTCCTGGAAAATAATCAGTTTTATGATAGGGTTGAAACTGTTGAGGACGATGAAGCGTTTACGCTGGACCTTTCAGTACCTGATAATAATACTTATATTGCAGCCGGTTTTATAAGCCATAACACGCGCCGGGGTGCCAACATGGGCATACTTCGCGTAGATCACCCTGATATTTTGGACTTTATCCGCTGCAAGGAAGACGATAAAGAAATTACTAACTTTAACATAAGTGTAGCTATAACGGATAAGTTTATGGAAGCACTAAAAAATGATGAAACTTATGATTTGGTCGATCCTCACACAAAAAAAGTTGCAGGCAAGCTTAAAGCAAGAGAAGTGTTTGACTTAATAGTGGATATGGCTTGGAAGAATGGTGAGCCCGGTATTATATTTATTGACAGAATGAACAAATACAATCCCACACCGGAAGTCGGGGAAATTGAAAGCACCAATCCTTGCGGGGAGCAGCCCCTTTTGCCTTTTGAAAGCTGCAATTTGGGCTCGATAAATCTAGTTAAATTTGTGAAAAAGTCAGGCGAAAAAATCGAAATTGATTATGAGGACTTAAAGGATACAGTTCATAAAGCAGTGAGATTTTTAGATGATGTGATTGATGTAAACGTCTATCCTCTAAAAGAAATTGAAGAGATGACTCTTTCTAATAGAAAAATCGGCCTTGGAGTTATGGGATTTGCTGATATGCTCATAGCCTTAGGTATCCCTTATAATTCGGATGAGGCTCTAAAGATTGCTGAAGAGATAATGAGCTTTATTGACAAAGAATCCAAAAACGCATCCTGCGAGCTTGCTAAAGAACGAGGGGTATTTCCGAATTGGGATAAGAGCATTTATAAGGAAAAGGGCGTAAAATTAAGGAATGCCACAACGACCACAATAGCTCCAACAGGGACAATAAGTATAATAGCAGGAGTTTCCAGCGGCATAGAGCCTGTATTTGCCTTAGCCTTTGAGAGGCACGTATTAGACAATCAAAGATTAGTAGAAATCCATCCGATGCTGGAGCAAGTTCTAAAAGAGCGTGGGCTTTACAGTGAGGAATTAATGGAAAAAATCTTAGAACGAGGCACGCTGCAGGGCATAGAGGAAGTCCCTGAAGATATAAAGAGAGTTTTTGTTACAGCTCATGATATTTCGCCTGAGTGGCATGTAAAAATGCAGGCGGCATTTCAAAAATACACTGATAATGCTGTGTCAAAAACCGTAAACTTTCCACAGAATGCAACGCGTGAAGATGTTAAAAAGGTGTATTTACTAGCTTATGAATTAGACTGCAAGGGTGTTACAATCTATAGAGATAGAAGCAGGGAAGAACAAGTTCTAAATAAAGGCGCAAAGATTGAAAAGAAAGTTAAGGAAGAAACGACTGAAAGCCAAGAAGAGGCAAATATGGATGATAAAATAAAGCCCAGGCCAAGGCCCAATGTTACTTATGGCAGCACGGAAAAAGTAAAAATAGGTTGCGGAAACCTTTATATAACAGTAAATTCAGATGAAAACGGAATATGTGAGGTATTTACAAATTTAGGCAGGGCAGGAGGATGCCCGTCCCAATCAGAAGCTACTAGCCGTCTGATATCCTTGGCTCTCAGGGCAGGGATAGATGTAAAAGCTATAGTTGAACAGCTAAAGGGCATTCGCTGTCACTCCACACTGCGACAAATGGCAACAAATAAAGATATAAAAGTGCTGTCATGTCCTGATGCTATCGGCCGCGCTCTTGAAAGAAGCATGGGAAAGACTATAGTAGTAAATGGCAACAGCGATGTAAACGAAGCCGATATTAAACGCTATGTGGATATCAATAATGAGGAGTTAGAAAAGGCTAATAAGAAAAAACCGAATCCCGGCAAAAATAATTCAAATGGAGCCTTATGTCCGGAATGCGGTCATAAATTAGAGCACGAAGGCGGATGTGTAGTCTGCCGCAGCTGCGGTTATTCAAAATGCAGTTAAAGAGGGAAAATATCTCCCTCTTTTCTTTTTTATCTTCACAAGCAAAATACATCGCTTAGATCTTTAGAAAGCAGGTTTTTACTATCCCGTTTGCTATTTCCTTATAGTCCTTTCTGCTCTACAAATCGGGTATATAGCCGCCTCTGACAAGTTAGATCTTTGTATAAGCATTTGTCGTTTTGAGCGCAGTGAAAAATCTTTCCGGCTTTACATTTCTGACTTTACATAATAATATAAACACTAGAAGGTGCTAAAAAATAAGCAGGGTGGTCTTATGAAAAAAATTGACGAAGTGTATGATATTCTTGTCCAATTAACAGAAGACAAAGAGAGCGGAGTTTGTGCGGCGGATATTGCCTTAAAAATTGGAATAGACAGAACCAATGTAAGCAGATACTTAAACGAACTATATAAAGCCGGTAAAATTGAAAAAATAAAAGGCAGGCCTGTACTCTACAAAGTTAAAGAAAAAAAGAGAAACTCGAAAGAAACTGCAAAAGCATTAATTTCTCTTGATAGACTCATAGGAGCAGATATGAGTCTAAAAGCTGCCATTCAGCTAGCAAAAGCGGCCATATCTTACCCTACTGACGGCTTGCCAATACTTATACTTGGAGAGACGGGAGCAGGTAAGTCTATATTTGCAGAAGCAATATATGGTTTTGCCGTAGAATCTAATTTACTGTCCTCTGATGCTCCCTTTATAAGTTTTAATTGCGCTGACTATGCCGATAATCCCCAGCTTTTAATAGCTCAGCTTTTTGGAGTTAAAAAAGGTGCCTATACCGGAGCGGCAGAAGATAAAACAGGTCTTTTAAAACAGGCTGACGGCGGTATAATTTTTTTAGATGAAATACATCGTCTGCCTCCTCAAGGGCAGGAGCTTCTGTTCATATACATGGATAAAGGCTGCTTTAGGCCCCTTGGAGAAACCGAGAAAGTTGTCACTTCAAAAGCACGCCTAATTGCAGCAACCACCGAAGAACCTCAATCTTATTTACTAAAAACATTCATAAGACGAATTCCGGTAACTATAAATCTTCCACCGCTTCGGGAAAAGACTCTTGCGGAAAGATGCGGCCTAATATGCGCTTTTTTAAGCGAAGAATCGGCCCGCATAAATAAAGACATATACATCGAAAGAAACTGTTTTATTTCATATTTACTTTATAATTGCGCAGGCAACATAGGTCAGCTTAAAAATGATATACAGATAGCTTGCGCAAAGGCATTTTTAAATTACAAATCTCAAAGCAGGGAGTATCTTTTCATTTCTTCAGAAGACCTTCCCCTCCATGTGAAAAGAGGCATCATGAATCTGCATAAATTCCGCGATGAAATAGAAACACTAATAAGCAGCAACGAGGAAGTGCTTTATTTTTCTCCGGACAAGGACTACCATACCATCTTTTTAAGGGACAGCAGCGAGGGGCATTTTTATGAAGTCATAGAAGAAAAGTTGGAAATTTTAAATAAAAGCGGAATTGAAGAACAGGAGATAAATAGAATTTTAAATGACGAGATAGAAAAACACTTCAAAAAATACATCCAAAATATGGCAGAAAAGTACCATAAAGATGAAATTTCTAAAATAGTAGGTGAAGAAGTAATAAATACAACTGAAGCAATACTGAATATGGCTGAGATAAAATTAAACAGATACATGGACGAAAAGATCTTTTTTGGGTTGGCTCTGCATTTGCAAAAAACCATAGATAGAATAAAAGTCGGAGGGAAAATATATAATCCACGCCTTAATTTTATAAGAATAAACTATCCGGATGAATTCATAGCAGCTGTAGAAGCGGCAAAACTGATTGATCAGAAGTTTAAAATTGAAACACCTCTGGATGAGATAGGCTACCTTGCTATGTTTTTTGTTCCTGATGAAGATTTACAAAGCGAAGAGCTTGAGGGTAAAGTTGCGGTTTTAGTAGCAATGCACGGCGATACAACCGCAAGCAGCATGGCCAAAGTAGCAAACGACCTAGCGGGAACAGAGCATGTAATAGGTCTTGACATGCCTCTTGCCATGGATCCTGAAAAGATGTATAAAACAATAAAGGAATATGCAATAAAATGTGACAGGGGCAAGGGCGTTTTACTTTTTGTAGATATGGGTTCTTTAAAAAATTTTGGCAACATGATAGCCGAGGAAACAAATATTAAAATAAAGACAGTTGACATGGTAACCACTTTAATGGTAATAGATGCATGCCATAAAGCAATTACCGGAAAAGACTTAGATGAGATATACGAATCGGTATCAAAAATAAATAATAGAGAATCCGGCGGTTTTCGAAAAAGCACAGCACACATAGAAAATGTTATAATAACAGCGTGTTTTACCGGCCAAGGAGCAGCTAAGGAATTAAAAAAGATTGTTGAAGAAGAATATTTAAGAAATAACAGCAGCATAAAAGTAATTCCGGAGGAATTTATTAATAAAGGAGAGTTCGAAGAAAGCATTAAAAAACACAAGCAAAACTCTGACATTATAGCAATAATTGGTACTCTTGATTTTGCAGTACCTGATATTCCGTATATTTCTGCCGCGGATTTGCTTACAGGAAAAGCCAAAGATTTTTTACTTAGTCTTATAGATGAAGTCGAAACCTATAAAAAGATAGAGCAATCACTGTGTGAGCATCTAAAGGCGGTAAACGCTGAAGAATGTTTCAGAATGTCAAAATCATCCGTAATAAACATCTCAAAGGCGCTTGGTCTTTTAATTCCTTCAGAAGTAAAGATAGGTATAATACTTCATATGGCGTTTTTGATTGAAAAACTGGCATCAGGCGGCAAAAGAGCCATTTTCGAAAACTTACAGGAATATGAAAAAAGGCATAAAAAAGAACTAGTTATTCTAGAAAACCATTTAAAGCCCCTTGAAGATTATTTTAATATTGATATAGGTCCTCACGAATATGCTTATCTTTGCAGGATGTTTCTTGAAAATGCAGAGGAAGCCAGACAATTTTCAACTAGTGTGTAATGGTGCAGAAAGTGTGTATTTTTTAATACACACTTTCTTATTAAGCAAAACCCAGATCCCCCAACGGTTAGAAATTTTTTAGCCTCCATATAAACCTTGGCATGAGAATTGCTCTTATAAAAGAGCAAGGAGGTGAAAATATGAAAAGGATCATGCTGGTATGCTCTTCAGGGTCTTCCACAAGCCTTCTTGTAAAAAAAATGCAAGAAGCGGCTCAGAAAAAAGGGCTTACGGATGTGGAAATTGTTGCTACATCCCAAGCAGAAGCAAAAAATCATTATGACGATACCGATGTACTACTTTTAGGACCACAAGTAAGATATTTATACAATGAACTTAAAAAGACCCTTGCCGGCAAAAAAATTGCTTTAGATGTAATAAATAGCAAAGATTATGGAACAATGAACGGAGAAGCAGTATTAGAACAAGCGCTTAAGTTAGCGGAGAAAAAAGGGGAAGGCGAATAATTAAAATCTATAAAGGGGGATTTTATTTATGGAGGCTTTTATAAATTGGATGGATGAGCACTTTGTGCCGATAGCGGGTAAGATAGGATCTCAAAGACATCTTGTAGCTATACGTGACGGCTTTGCCGGTATTATGCCTTTAATACTTGCAGGTTCCTTTGCGGTTCTTCTTAATAATACATTATGTGTATGGATACCGGCTTTATCGTTTTTAGTTCCAATAAATGGCGCAGTTTGGTGGGGAACCTTTGCTATAATGACTTTGCTTATAGTGTTTTCCATAGGCTACAACCTGGCAAAGAGCTACAACGAAGATGGACTGATGGCAGGCTTAATATCAGTAGCAAGCTTTATAATCACACTTCCTCAAGCGCCGGAGGGGGTAGGATGGGGATTTATCAAAATCAACTATCTTGACGCCACTGCACTTTTTACAGGTCTTTTGGTGTCCCTTATAGCAACAGAAATCTTTGTAAAACTTACGAAAGCTCATCTTGTTATAACTATTCCGGGCGACGTGCCTCCTGCCGTAGGAAGGGCTTTTGCAGCGCTAATTCCCGGGATTGTTACAGTATATGTTTTTGGAATTTTAACGTCAATAATAACTGCCATGGGCGGGGTAAGTTTATATGATGTTATACTAAAGACTATCCAGACTCCGCTTCAAAATCTAGGTCAAAGCGTAGGTTCGGCTATGCTGGCAACTTTTCTGATAACACTTTTTTGGTTTTTTGGTCTTCATGGGGCAAACTTATTAGATCCTGTGATGAATGCCATTTATCTGCCGGCACTGCAGGCAAATGCCGCGGCGATTCAGCAAGGAGCAGTTCCTCCAAACATTATTACAAGGGTGTTTTTCGATACTTATTCTCATCTTGGAGGTTCTGGCGCAACCTTGGGATTAATTATTGCTATATTACTTGTGGCAAGAAAAAGACAGGATTTAAAAAGCCTTGCAAAACTTGCACTACCTGCGGGAATATTCCAAATTAATGAACCAATTATTTTTGGACTACCTATAGTGCTAAATCCGATATTATTTATACCGTTTATAATAATTGAACCGATACTTACACTCATTGCATATTTAGCTACGGCTATAGGCCTTGTTCCGCCGACATATGTTGCGATTCCATGGACATCACCGGTTGGGATAGGAGCTTTTCTTGCAACAGGTGGAAGCGTGGGAGCAATGATACTTGCTATAATTAATCTTGTTATTGCAACCCTAATATATATACCTTTTGTAATATTATTGGATAGACAAAAAACTACAGAGACAGATAGCAAGGATTCAAGCAAATAATTGCAGCCGGGTGAGGCAGCGAATAAATTCGCTGCTTTCACCTTTATAAACAAATTTTGTAAGGAGAGATTATCTTATGGATTTAGAACAAGATATACTTAATTTAATAACATGCAGCGGAGAGGCCACAAGTCTTTCTATAGAAGCCATAGAATACGCAAGATCCAATGAATTTGAAAAGGCGGAGGAGTGCTTCGAAGAAGCTGATGAAAAGCTTATAATGGCACATAAAATCCAAACTTCTTTATTGCACAGAGAAGCCGGCGGAGAGAATTTTTCTATCTCCATATTACTGGTACACGCCCAGGACCATTTAATGAATGCAATTACGATAAATACATTGGCCAAAGAGTTTATTAAGGTCTATAAAGAACTTAGAAGCTTAAAAGAAAAAGGTGATTAAATGAGAGAATTGGGGATTTCGGTATATCCTGCAAAGAGCAGCGAAGAGGAAGATTGCAGATATATAGATAAGGCTTTTAAGTATGGATTTACCAGGATATTTACAAATCTTATCTCTGTAGAAAACGATAAAGCACTGCTTGAACGATTTAAAAGAGTTTGTTTGTATGCCAAAAGCAACAAAATGGAAGTTATAGCCGATATAAATCCCGAGGTGCTCAAAAATTTAGGAGTATCCTTTGAAGATATTGAGTTTTTTTATAATCTTGGTCTTTATGGAATTCGATTTGACACAGGTTCCGGCGGCTTTGAGGAAAGCCTTATGACATATAATCCTTACAATCTTAAAATAGAAATAAATATGAGCTCCGGTGTAAAATATATGGAAAATATTATGGAATATAAGCCTAATTTGGAAAATCTCATGGGCTGCCACAATTTTTATCCGTTAAGATATACCGGCATTTCAAGAAAGCATTTCGAAAAGTGTTCAGCAGCCTTTAAATCTTATAGTATACCTACGGCTGCCTTTGTTACATCACATAACAGCGCGACATTTGGTCCTTGGCCGGACAGCGACGGGCTTTGTACTTTAGAAGAACACCGTAATCTTCCTATTGAAACACAAGCAAAAGATCTATTTAATACAGGGCTTATTGATACAGTGATAATAGGAGATTGCTATGCATCAGAAGATGAATTAAGAGCATTAGGGTCTCTTGATAAAAATATATTGTCTCTAAATGTAGAACTTGAAGAAGGCATATCCGACATTGAAAAGAAGATTGTTTTAGAGGAGCCCCATTTTAACAGGGGAGATATTTCTGAATACCTTATAAGGTCTACATTAAGCAGAATAAAGTATAAAGACAATGTTTTTAAGGTTTTCAATCCCGTTAAGCAAATAAAGAAGGGGGATATTTTAATCCCAAGCTCAGAATACAAAAGATATGCGGGAGAACTTCAAATAGCATTAAAAGACATGGAAAACAGCGGAAAAATAAATGTGGTTGCAAAAATTGCGCCTGAAGAGGTATTTTTATTAGACTACATTCAGCCATGGCAGAAGTTCAAACTAAAACTTAAATAAACAAGAGGAGGCTTGACAAATTGACTAAAAAATACAAAATAGCAGTTATCGGTGGAGGTTCAAGCTATACCCCTGAACTCATCGACGGCTTTATAAAGAAAGCCCCGGAACTTCCTGTAAGTGATATTTACTTGGAAGACATAGAACAAGGAAAAGAAAAACTGGAAATAGTTGGGGCTCTTGCAGAGAGGATGGTAAAAAAAGCAGGGCTTGATATAAATATTCATCTGACGCTGAATCAAGAGGAAGCAATTTCGGGTGCAGATTTTGTAGTATCGCAGTTTAGAGTCGGGGGTCTTGACGCCCGTATAAGAGATGAAAAAATACCTCTAAAATATGGAGTCATCGGACAAGAAACCACAGGCCCCGGTGGTTTTGCCAAAGCACTTAGGACCATTCCTGTTATAATGAATATCTGTAAAGATATCCAAAGACTTGCACCCTCTGCTTGGCTCATAAATTTTACTAATCCTTCCGGAATAATTACAGAAACGGTCTTAAATCATACAAAAGTTAAGGCCGTAGGCCTTTGCAATGTGCCCGTAAATATGATAAATTATGTTGCTCAAGTGTTCGAAGTTGAAATGGAAAGAGTTTATATAGAGTTTGCCGGATTAAACCATCTCGTATGGGGGCAAAAAATTTATTTAGATGGCGAAGATGTAACAGAAAAATTACTTGATATACTTATAACCGGCAAAAATTTTACCATGAAAAATATACCGGATTTGATATGGGATAAAGATTTGATTAAGTCTCTAGGCATGCTTCCCTGCCCTTATCATCGCTATTATTACATGTCTGATAAAATGTTGGAAGAGGAAATAAAAGAAGCCTCAAGCGAGGGCACCCGAGGCGAGGTAGTAAAAAATATAGAGAAGGAGCTCTTTAAACTTTATAAAAATCCTAGTCTTGATATAAAACCACCGGAACTTGAAAAGCGAGGCGGCGCTCTTTATTCCTATGCCGCTTGCAACCTTATAGATTCTATAGCAAATAATAAAAAGGACATACAGACAGTCAATGTTAGAAATAACGGAACTATTCTAGATTTGCCTGAAGATGTGGCGATTGAAACAAATTGTATTATAGGCAAAAATGGAGCATCACCTCTTACAATAGGTCATGTGCCAGCAAAGATAAGGGGATTGATGCAGGCGGTAAAAGCCTATGAACAGCTTACCGTCGAAGCAGGCGTTAAAGGTGATTACTATACAGCCCTTCAAGCATTAACTATTCATCCCCTTGTGCCATCTGCTGATGCTGCAAAAAAGATTTTAGATGATATTCTTCGTCAAAACAAAGAGTTTTTGCCCCAATTTCAAGGTTAAAATCAAAATTTGTCGTCCATCAGTGATGCAAAAATTCAGGAACTGCCTCAATTAGAACAAAGAGGCCTATACCAACGAAAAGAATACCGGCTGCAAGTTTAAGATATGCAGAGGGCACATAACGCGAGACTGCCTCGCCAAACAAGGCGCCTATAAGAGTTACCAAAACCAGCGCAAGGGATGCGCCAAGAAAAATTGGAAGCGGTTTTTTGTATTGGGTTACCAAAGTAAATACGGCAAGCTGTGTCTTGTCTCCCATCTCTGCCAAAAACAGCATGCCAAAAGCCATCAAAAAAAGTTTGAAGTCCATAAGGTTCCTCCTATGTTGTATGCGATATTAAGATTGCCTTAAAGCTAAAGACCTTTTCCCGGCAAGAAGTAAAAGAGGGTAAAGGTCTTTTTTATTATAACAAATATTTACCTGCTGATGCAATGATGGCATTACCGTTTATATAATTGTTTTTGAACCATGAAAATCTACAAAGCATGAAACAAAATGCCCCGGTGATTTTTCGATAAGTTCAGGATTTTCATCTTTACATTTTGCGATAGCGTATTTACATCTGGGATAGAACCTGCAGCCTGGCGGCGGATCAACCGGCGAAGGCACCTCGCCTTGAAGGATTTCTTTAGAGGCTCTCATTTTTGGATCTTCAATAGGCACCGCAGTTAGAAGAGCCTCTGTATATGGGTGGAGCCTGTGCGCAAAAACCTCTTCTGCCGGCCCTGTTTCCACCAATTTACCCACATACATGACCGCAATATAGTCAGAAAGATAGTAGACAACTCGAATATCATGAGAGATAAATAAATAGGTTAAATTTAATTTTTTTTGAAGATCTTTTAGCAGATTTAAGATTTGAGCTCTAACCGATACATCTAAAGCAGAAATAGGCTCATCAGCCACAACGAAAGTCGGATTAAGCGCTAAAGAACGAGCTATGCCGACACATTGCTTTTGGCCGCTTGATAGGGTGTGAGGATATTCTTTAGCAATCTCTGGCTTAAGCCCTACTAACTTTAGCAAATCATCGACCTTTTCTTTGAGCTCCTTACCCTGAGCTATGCCGTGAACTAAAAGAGGTTCGCCGACTATATTTTCTACATTTTTTCTTATGTCAAAAGAGCTGAAGGCGTCCTGGAAAATGATCTGGGCATTCCTGCGAAATTCCTTTTCCTTCCAAAATTTTTCATCATAAATATTTTTACTGTTAAAAATCACTTCTCCACTAGTAGGTTCAATAAGTTTAAGAACAAGCCGGCCTACTGTTGTTTTACCACAGCCGCTTTCACCTACGAGACCTAAAGTTTGTCCCCTCTTTATATTAAAACTTACATCATCTACGGCATGGACCCAAGAAGTGGGCTGTCCCAATAAGCCGCCTCGCAGCGGAAAGTATTTTACTAAATTTTTTACTTCAATGATATTATCGTTATTCTCAGTCAATCCATACCCCTCCTCAATGGCGGCCTTTTTGCAGAGGATCAAATTCTTCTCTGACCCAGTTGCCTACTAAATTTAAGCACAAAACAGTAAGAGCGATTATTAAGCCCGGGAATACCACTATCCACCAAGCACTGGTTATATATTGCCGCCCTTCGCCAATCATCAAGCCCCAAGATGAAGCCGGAGGCTGAATTCCATAACCGAGGAAACTCATATTAGCTTCAGCGCTTATCATGTGGGCCATTTCAAGAACAAAAGTGGTTATCAATGGAGAAATTACATTAGGGAGAATATGATTAAACAAGATGCGCGGCATACTGCAACCTATAGCCCTTGAAGCTTCAACCATAGTAGATTCGCGAGCGGTCAAAACTTGACTTCGTGCCATTCTGGCATATATCATCCACCCTACCAGGAGCAAGGCTATGGTTAAGTTTGCTTGACCAGGTCCTAATACCATAACGAAAGTTAAGGCGATAAGAAGTCCGGGAAATGACGATGCTACGTCAACGATACGCATTATTATTAAATCTGTCCAACCACCGAAATATCCTGCAATAAGACCCAACAATGTTCCTATAGTGCCGCCGATAGCAACTACCGTAAAACCAACACTCATAGAAACCCTACCACCGTATATAAGCCTAGATAGTACATCCCTGCCCTGCTGATCCGTTCCGAGAATATGAGGAAAACCACCATCTGCAGGCCTTTCCAAGGTAGGAGGCTTCAGCCTGTTGACTATATTGCCCTTTGCCGGATCATAAGGCGCTATAAAGGGTGCAAATATGCTAATAGCAATAATTAAAATGAGTAATATAAAAGCAACCAGTGCTAAGCTGTTTCCTGAAAAGTGCTGCAAAAATCTTTGGAATGCGTTCTTCTTGACTTCGGATTTGCTATTTTTCTCATCAATTCCTTGCTGTGTATTATTAGACATTTGCAGCCCTCCCTAATATTTTATTCTTGGATCTAAATAGGCATATGATATATCCACAATTAAGTTAATCAAACAAATTACGACTGCTACAAAGAATACTTCAGCCTGCAAAAGAGGAAAATCCTGCCTGCCTATTGTATCTACAATAAGGGTACCAAAACCAGGCCAGCCAAAAACCACCTCAACGGCAGCGGTTTCGCCGGCAAGGAGTCTTCCAAAATCCGATCCGCCCATTGTAACAATAGAGGTTGCAGCGTTTTTCAATGCGTGACCGAAAAGCACAGCAGTTTCGCTTGCTCCCTTAGCTCTAGCAGTTATGGCATATTGAGCGTTCAATTGCTCTGCCATGGAAAATCTAACTATTTGGGCCAGGTGCCCCATAGGCACTACTGCAAGAGTAATGGTGGGAAGAATCAAATGACGCAATGTACCATAGCCCGATGTAAAAAACCAACCCAATCTTACTGCGAAAAATAGAACAAGCATAAGGCCAAGCCAAAACGGAGGCAGACACAATCCGATAAGTGAAGCGGAAGTGAGAAATCTGTCTAAAAAAGTTCCGGGCTTATAAGCGGCTAAAATCCCCAATGGAATAGCAACTACAATTGATAGAATCATTGCTGCGCTCACGAGCATAAAAGTAGCAGGCATTTTATTTATCACAATTCCTAAAGCCGGTATTTGTTGCCACCAGGATATTCCAAAATCCAGTTTTACCATACTGCCTAAGAATGTGGTCAATTGTTCAAAAAGAGGCTTGTCAAGGCCAAGCTGATGACGTAGAGCGGCTCTTTCAGCTTCAGTTGCTTGAAGCGGCAGCATTGTATTTACCGGATTGCCTACCATGTGGGTTACAACAAAAACTAGTATTGAAACACCTAAAATTACTACAATTGTATACAGAAGGCGCACTATAATGTATCTTTTCATTAGCCTAACCTCCAAAAATAAATGGCAGGGAAGGCTTTTAGGCCCTCCCTATAATATCTCTAATATCTCTATTTCAACTTCATCTCAAATACAGTGATTCTGGAGTCCTGTCTCGGCTCCCATTCAAGGTTTGGCGACATGCCATAGATATCCTTTAAGTTTAAAAGAGGCAGCCCGAATGGATCTTCATATACGATTTTTGCAAGATCTTTATATAGCTGAAGTCGCTTTTCGGTATCCATTTCGCTTCTTGCAGCATCAATCATTTTGTCGACCTCAGGATTTGAGTAAGCAGACTGAGGTCCGCCGGTCTTGATTAAAGCCTGATAAAATCTGTCCATATCAAAGAGCTCATTTCCATTTGAACTAAACATCATATCCGGAGCCTTGTCTAAATTAAATAATGTGTCTAGCCATTCCTGCCAGCTTAAAAAGGTAAGCTTGATGTTAAATCCTGCATCGGTAAGCATGCCTGCAACAGCTTCAGTTAGTTCTCCATCTTTAAGCCATCTGCCGCGCTCAGATACAAGCTCTATAACCTCGCCATTATAACCTGCCTCTTTAAGCAGTGCCTTGGCCTTTTCGGGATCATACGGATAGGCTTTAATTTCGTCATTGTAGCCAAAATATCCGGGTTTTGCCAGTTGTCCCTGTGCCACGTTTGCATAACCTAGATAAAGGCTGTCTGCAAGGGCTTTCTTATCTACAGCATAACAGGCGGCTTGCCTCATAAGCTTGCTTTTCATCGGTCCCCTCAAAGTGTTGAACCGAATAAAAGTAAATTCAATACCGTCCGAAGTCTTATAAGCTGGTAGTTCGGACACATACTCAGGCAGCATGTTTACAGCTAAGTCGATTTCTCCTGCTTTTAAAGCTGAAAGTCTTGTAGAACTTTCTTGAATAAATCTATATGTTGCACCTTTTATTTGAGGCTTATTACCCCAATAATCCTCATTTCGCTCGATGGTTATATCGACACCTCTGTTCCATTTGGTTACCTTGTATGGTCCTGTGCCTATAGGCTCTGTTGCTACTTTATCCGGATTGCTTTCTATATACTTTTTATCAACTATATCTAATCTTGTAAGACGCTTTGGAAGTATCGGGTCAGGCCCGTCTGTTACAATCTGTATGGTTTTGTCGTCAATAACTTTTGCATCTTTTATTGTGTTGAAATTGCCTGCGATTTGTGACTTATAGGCAGGATCTGTTACTCTTTTTATAGAGAATACAGCATCTTCTGCCGTAAAAGGATCCCCATTGTGAAATTTTACTCCTTCTCTGAGAGTAAGCTGCCATGTAACATCATCTATACTCTTTATATCTGTAGCAAGGCCGTTTATTGGTTCAAGAGTCTTGCCGTCAAGCTCTAACAATCGCTCAAAAACATTGTCAGTAACTGCCCTCATATTACCGTCATCAGCAAATTGAGGATCTAGAGTCGACGGTTCGCCTTGAAGAGCTATTATGATAGTATCTTTTGTGGCCGTGGAAGTTGTGCCTTCTTTTCCGGACTGCTGGGTGGGCTGAGAACTTGAGCCTCCACATCCTGCTATTAAAGTTACAACAAGTGATAAAATAAGCAAAAATTGTAATCCCTTTCTCATACTTACAGTTCCCCCTTATCAAATTATGTTATTTTTTACCTTGAAATTTCTCACTTTATATCTTTACAACAACGGAAAGTGGCACTTTACCCAACGACCTGAATTTTCAATTACTTCCTTGTATTCGGGTGTAGTGGTACGACATATGTCTTGGACATATTCGCATCTTGGAGCAAACCTACATCCCGGCGGGGGATTCAAGAGGCTGGGCGGATCTCCTGGTATCACCTCCAGTCTTTTGTTTTTGTTCTTTAAATCCATTACAGTATTTACAATACCTTTAGTATACGGATGCGCAGGGCTATGGAATATACTAAAAACATCAGCATTTTCCATTATTTGGCCCGCATACATTATAGAAACTCTGTCAGCCATCTCTGCGACAACGCCAAGGTCATGAGTTATCAATACAAGTGTCATGCCAATTTCAGTCTTTAACTGTTTTATCAATTCGAGTATTTGAGCTTGTATTGTAACATCTAAAGAGGTTGTAGGCTCATCTGCTATAAGGACTTTTGGCCTACATGCTAAGGCTATAGCTATCATGACACGCTGCTTCATACCTCCGGAAAGCTCGTGAGGATAGTTTTCCATTCTACTTTCAGGCGCAGGGATTCTTACAAGTCTTAGCATTTCAAGGGCTTTTTCTCGTGCCTCTTTTCCTTTTAAACCCTGATTTAATTCCACCGCCTCCATAATTTGGCGCCCTATTGTCCAAGAAGGATTAAGTGAAGACATAGGCTCCTGAAGTATTAATGCGATTCCCTTGCCTCTAATATTTCTAAGCTGGGCAGAACTCATCTTTAGTATGTCCTTACCCTCGAAAAAAACACTCCCTGCCAGTATCTTTCCCGGCGGTGAAGGAATTAGTCGAAGCATGGAAAGGGCAGCAACTGATTTACCACAACCGGATTCACCAACTATAGCCACGGTTTCGCCCTTTTTTACATGGAGGCTTATGCCTTCAACAGCGCTTATTTCCCCATCTCTTACGAAAAAATGTGTTACAAGGTTTCTTACAGAAAGTATAGCGTCTTCATTAGCTCTTTCCGATGCGCCCTGAACTGTAGACAAAATAATCCCTCCTAGTTAACTTTACAAAATTTTATGGTATTTTATTAATACATTCTGAAAGTTTATAAAGGCATTTTACTTTTTATTATATAGCAAATGCAATAAAAAGAATAACAAAAAATATTATAAATTGTTTTGCTTATCATCAAAGATGAGCAGCTAGTTTCGCAAAAAACTTTATTTTTATGTAAGGATACTTAAATAGAATAAAATAAGAAAGGCATATAGCTAAATTAGTTATTTTCGGCAATTTAGAAAAAGTGCTTAAAATTAAGGGAGGAATTGTATAAACTTTTTGCGGATCACTCATTTGCAAGTTTAACTACTTGGTAATTTGCAAGAAATAAAAATAAATTTTTTACATAAAATTATGATAATTCTTTCCGCAATAAGTTTTTATCAACCCCTGTAAACTGACTTGTTTTATAAAATAAATATATATATTCGACAAAAATAATTAAATTCCTCTTTTTTCAAAATTATTTTTATTTTTGATATCAATTTTCATTCTCATGGAAAAGGCGGCATTATAAATTTTACATACTTTATTTTGTATACATTTCCCCGTTGACAGTGATATTAAACTTTGATAAACTTTGAGACAATACAATAATGAAGTAAATATTGTTGGGGGCGATTTTTTGGATAAATTTTCCAAAGAGGGCTTAAGCTTTGACGATGTTTTGGTAATACCTGCCAAGTCTGAGATATTGCCAAGAGAAGTAGACATTTCTACAAGGCTTACAAATAAAATAAAACTAAATATACCTATCATAAGTGCCGGAATGGACACGGTAACCGAAGCCAGACTCGCTATCGCAATAGCGCGGGAGGGCGGCATCGGAATAATCCATAAAAATATGTCGATTGAGATGCAGGCAACGGAAGTAGACAAGGTTAAAAGGTCTGAACATGGTGTTATCGTTGATCCTTTCTATTTATCGCCGGACAATGTCATAGGAGACGCCTTAGAACTCATGGAGCGATATAAAATATCAGGCGTTCCCATAACAGAAGGCACAAAACTTGTTGGCATCCTTACAAATAGAGATCTAAGGTTTGAAGATGATCCGACGAAGAAAATAAGCGAAGTAATGACAAAAGAAAACCTTGTTACAGCACCGGTAGGCACTACTCTTGAAGAAGCCATGCAGATTCTTAAAAAACATAAGATAGAAAAGCTTCCTTTAGTAGATGAAAACTATAATCTAAAAGGGCTTATCACTATAAAAGATATAGAAAAAGCAATTAAATATCCAAATTCTGCAAAAGATAAGACAGGAAGACTTTTAGTTGGAGCAGCCGTCGGGGTAACAGACGACATGAAAGAACGACTAAAAGCTCTTGTGGAAGCTAAAGTAGATGTTATAGTAGTTGATACTGCACACGGCCATTCAAAGGGTGTTCTAGATGCAGTGTATGAAATTAAAAAGATGTATCCCGACCTTCAACTTATAGCAGGCAATGTCGCAACACCCGAAGCCACAAGAGACCTTATAAACGCAGGAGCTGATGCGGTAAAGGTGGGAATGGGACCCGGCTCTATTTGCACGACACGAGTAGTAGCAGGCATAGGAGTGCCTCAGGTTACTGCAATTTATGACTGTTCACAGGAAGCTGCAAAATATGGCATCCCCATCATAGCTGATGGTGGTATAAAATACTCAGGAGACATAGTAAAAGCAATAGCTGCAGGGGCAGACAGCGTAATGCTGGGAAGCCTTTTTGCGGGAACAGAAGAAAGCCCGGGAGAAATTGAAATATACAGTGGTCGAAGCTTTAAAGTATACCGGGGCATGGGTTCTATAGGGGCTATGGAGCATGGCAGCAAAGATAGATACTTCCAGGAACATATGAAAAAGTTGGTGCCTGAAGGTATTGAAGGCCGCGTGCCTTATAAAGGACCTCTTTCTGAGACAGTATATCAATTACTTGGAGGGCTTAGGGCAGGTATGGGGTATTGCGGTGCAAAGAATATAGAGGAACTTAAGAAAGCAAAGTTTATCAGAATAACGGAATCCGGACTAAAAGAGAGCCATCCCCATGATGTTTATATAACAAAGGAGGCTCCCAATTACTCACAAATATAAAATCCGGGAATTATTTATATGACAGGATCGACAAGTATCGGTCCTGTTTGACTATATAAATATAACTTTTGCATTGCTCAAGATGCCGGACTATGATATTATTTTTATTAGCAGACATTTTTGTAAAAGCACAAGCAGGAATTAAATTATCAAAATAGAATTATACAATTAAACAATGTTTATATTTTCAGCAATTAACTATTTCACTATTTACTAAGAGGAGGAGATACGGTTGAAAAGCTACAAAAGCGACATGATAAGGAACATAGGCCTGATTGGTCATAGCGGCTCCGGAAAGACATCTTTAGCTGAAGCAATGCTGTATAACTCAGGCGCAATCGATCGATTAGGGAGAATCGATGAAGGTACTACGGTATGTGATTATGATCCGGAGGAAATTAAACGGAAAATTTCCATAAATAATGCGATTGCTCCCTGTGAATGGAAAGGCACAAAAATAAATATTGTCGACACCCCCGGATACTTTGACTTTGTAGGCGAGGTTAAAAGTGCCCTTAGAGTAGTTGAGAATGCAGTTATAGCTGTTTGCGCCGTATCTGGCGTTGAAGTTGGAACTGAGCAAGTATTTGAATATGCAGAAAAGGAAAATCTTCCGCGCATATTCTTTATAAATAAGATGGATCGGGAAAATGCCAATTTTTATAAAGTTGCCGACCAAATAAAAGAATTTTTTGGCCCAAAAGCAGTTCTAGTGCAGCTTCCCATTGGCTCGGAAGCAAATTTCAGCGGTATAGTTGATATAATATCTCAAAAAGCATTTGCCTTTGATGACAAAAAACTGAAAGAGTGCCCAATTCCAGAGGATTTAAATGATGCTGTTGAAGAAAACAGAACAGCACTGCTTGAAGCCATTGCTGAAACAGATGATGAGATTTTGGCAAAATACCTCGAGGGAGAAGAACTGACTGAAGAAGAAATCCAAAAAGGCTTACATAAAGGTATAGTATCAGGTCTCATATACCCGGTGCTTTGCGGCTCGTCCCTTACAAACAAAGGAATCGATTTACTACTGGATATGATTTGCAAATATGCCGCATCTCCGGAAGAAAGACCGGCAGAAAAAGGAGTAAAACCGGGCACAAATGAAGAAATCACCATAAAGTGCAGCACGTCCGAACCATTCTCAGCGCTTGTGTTCAAGACTATGGCAGATCCATATGTAGGAAAACTAACCTTGTTTAAGGTATTTTCAGGCAGCATAAAATCTGACAGCGTGGTATACAATGTTACCCAAAATCAAACTGAAAAGTTCGGGCAAATTTATATATTAAAAGGTAAAAAACAAGAAAATACGTCTGAAGTAGTAGCCGGCGACATAGCCGCAGTGGCAAAATTGCAGTATACTACAACAAATGATACCCTTGCAGACAAGGATCACCCTGTTTTGCTAAAGCCCATAGAATTTCCAAAACCCGTGCTTACACTTGCGGCACAGCCCAAATCATCTGGAGATGAAGACAAGATATCATCAGGCCTTGCAAGACTTATGGAAGAAGATAAGACTTTTGAAGTTACAAAAGATCCGGAAACAGGTCAGCTTCTTGTATCAGGAATGGGAGAAATACACTTAGAGGTTTTAGCGGCAAGACTTGCCAATAAGTTTGGTTCCGAAGTAGTTTTAGAACTTCCTAAAATCCCTTATCGCGAGACGATTCGCGAAAGCGTAAAAGTTGAAGGCAAACATAAAAAGCAAAGCGGCGGCCGAGGCCAGTACGGCCATGTTTGGATTGAGTTACAGCCTACTGACTTAAACGAAGAATTTCAATTTGAAGATAAAATTTTTGGCGGCGCTGTTCCGAAACAATATATCCCAGCAGTTGAAAAGGGTATCCGCGAAGCACTAAAAGAAGGCGTAGTTGCAGGTTATCCGATGATAGGAATAAAGGCAATTTTGTATGATGGATCCTTTCACCCTGTAGATTCATCTGAAATGGCTTTTAAAATAGCGGCTTCGATGGCCTTTAAGAAAGGGGCCCTTCAGGCGAAACCTGTTCTGTTAGAGCCTATCATGGACTTAACTGTTGTAGTGCCGGAAAGCTATATGGGCGATATTATAGGGGATTTGAATAAGCGGCGGGGCAGAGTTTTAGGTATGGAGCAAAAAGATGGAATGCAGCATATCAAAGCTCAAGTGCCTATGTCTGAAATACTTCGCTATGCTACGGATTTGCGGTCAATGACCCAGGGAAGAGGGCATTTTACTGCAACCTTTAGCCATTATGAAGAAGTTCCTGCTCAGATCGCAGAGAAAATAATAGCAGAGGCCCAAAGCCAGAAAAATAACAAAGAATAGTTATTTGGCTTAATATGCAGGAGAAGGGACACGAACCTTCTCCTGCATTTTTTAATCACGTTTTTAATTCTGCTGTAATTCTGAGCGCAGCGAAGAATCTTACTGCATATTTACATTTAATCAGATAGTACTTGCATATTTTCACTAGTTGCAATATAATATAATCAAAGGTCAGAGAAAGTCAATTATCAAGCGGCAAAACTATCCGCGGGAAAGGGGGATATTATGGCGAATTTGTCAGATATAATCGAAGACTTCATTAAAGAAATGTTTGATAATATCCCGGAAGGAATCTTAGAAATACAAAGAAACGAAATGGCAAATCAGTTTCAATGCGCCCCATCCCAGATAAACTATGTATTGACAACGCGCTTTACGCTAGAGCGCGGATATTTCGTGGAAAGCCGCAGAGGCGGCGGAGGGTATATAAGAATAAAAAAACTTAAGATGTGTGAAAATGAATGTTTAAGAGACATACTGGATTTTATCGGCGATTCCCTTTCTGCCTCTGACGCAAAAGATATTGTAAACAGGCTGTGGGAGGAGAATGTGATAACGGAACGGGAGAAAGAAATATTGCGGGCGGTAATGAATGAATATAATCTGCCGGCAGAACCTTCAGACCGTGATTTAATTAGAGCAAAACTTATGAAAGCGATAATCGCAGTTATAATGGATTTTCAAGCTAGAAAAGGAGGCAAAAAGCAATGATGTGTGAAGAATGCCATGTAAGACCGGCGACGATTCATATTACAAAGATAGTAAATAACGAGAAAGTTCAAATGCATCTATGCGAAGTATGCGCAAAACAAAAGCACTTAGGATTTCCTATGGGCTTTAGCATATTTGGAATAGGCGATTTCGGAGATGCTGATTTTTCGATGGGTAAACTGCTTTCGAGTTTTTTTGAACCGGTAGGAGAGCAGTTTGATAATATATCTACAGGTGTTAAATGCGAGGGGTGTGGCCTTACCTTTGATGATTTTATCCAGACAGGAAGGTTTGGATGCAGCAAATGTTATACCACTTTCAAAGAGCAGATAAATCCGCTTCTTCGCAGAATACACGGCAAAACTTATCATGTAGGCAAGGTTCCAAGAAGAACCGGAGGACAGCTTAGAATTAAGCATGAAATAGATCGTCTTAAAGCCGAGCTGCAGGAAGCGGTTAATGCAGAAGAATATGAACGTGCTGCGGTAATAAGAGATAAAATAAAGCAGTTGGAAGAAATAAGAGAAACAAAGGAAGAGAATCCGAAAAACGAATAGGAGATGAGAGCGATGGGCATAGAACAACTGATGGATCCTTCAAGAATCAAATGGATAAGCTCGCCAGGCCCGGAAAGCGACATAATAGTAAGCAGCAGGATTAGGCTGGCACGCAATATAAGCGATGTGCCTTTTCCTCATCTTCTATCAGATGAAGCAGCAGAGGCTATTATAAATGACGTATACGAAATTTTAAGATCAGACCCGAATATGGGAGCTGAAATTGAGTTATATAAGATGGCCGATCTTTCGGATGAGCAGAAGATATTGCTTTCTGAGCTGCACTTAATAAGTCCCGACTTAGCATATGCAGCAGATGGCGCAGTAGCTGTCAATCAGGACGAGACAATAAGTATTATGATAAATGAAGAAGACCATTTGAGAATGCAGGTGATGATGCCGGGCCTTCAGTTAGATGAAGCATTCCAAGAAATCGACAAAATAGACGATCTCTTGGAATCAAAGCTGGATTTTGCATTTGATGAGAAGATAGGGTATCTTACAGCATGTCCGACCAATGTTGGAACGGGCATGCGAGCTTCAGTAATGATGCACCTTCCTGTGCTTACGATGATGAATCAAATGGGACAGATATTTGCCACAATAGCCCAAGTCGGACTTGTTGTTCGCGGAATTTATGGAGAAGGTTCACAAGCTAATGGCAACTTATATCAAATATCTAACCAAATAACCCTGGGAAAATCAGAAGCTGATATAATTCAAAATGTAATGGGTGTAGCTCGGCAGATATTAATGAGCGAACGCAAGATAAGAAAGAGTCTTTCCGGAGAGGCAAGGATACGCCTGGAAGATAAAATACTTCGATCATATGGGATACTCACAAATGCAAAAATTATATCATCCAGCGAGGCATTAAGCTATATATCCGATGTGAAATTAGGTGTAGATTTAGGCATTATAGAAGATGTAGATCCAGTTATTTTAAACAGTTTATTTATTATGACGGGGCCCGCCTATATTCAGGGAGTTTCAAACAATGAAATGTCACCGATTGAGCGAGACCTATACAGGGCGAACTTTATACGACAAAAAATAAAAAAATGAGGTGAGAATATGAACGGAAGGTTTACCGAACGAGCACAAAAAGTAATAGCACATGCCCAAGAAGAGGCAAGGCGACTTAACCATAATGTGGTAGGTACCGAACACCTTTTACTGGGGCTTTTGAGAGAAGATGAAGGAATCGCAGCTCGCGCTCTTAAAAACCTTGGCGTTGATGCGGATAAAGTCAGGAATCAAGTTGAAATGATGATAGGCGTAGGACCCTTTGCAGTGCAGGGACCCATCGGCTATACACCAAGGGCAAAAAGAGTAATGGAGCTTGCTATAGATGAATCAAGAAGATTAGGCCATAATTATGTAGGCACTGAGCATATCTTACTTGGACTTATTCGCGAAGGCGAAGGAGTCGCGGCCCAAGTGCTGACTAATTTAGGCGTAAGCCTTGATAAAGCACGAGAGGAGGTATTGAGTCTCTTGATGGATGCAAAAGGGCAGACTAATTTTAGGAAATCCTCCAGTACGCCTACACTGAATCAATTTGGCAGAGACTTGACAGAATTAGCTTCTGAGGGCAAATTAGATCCAGTAGTGGGACGAGAGAAAGAAATTGAACGAGTTATTCAGGTTTTAACCCGCCGTACCAAAAACAACCCATGCCTTATTGGAGAGCCTGGTGTGGGGAAAACGGCGGTGGTGGAAGGGCTTGCCCAGAAGATTATTGAGCAAGATGTCCCGGAGATTTTAAAGGATAAACGAGTGGTAAGTCTGGACATGGCATCTCTTGTAGCAGGTACTAAGTTCCGCGGAGAGTTTGAAGAGCGCTTGAAAAAAATAATGGCAGAGATAAAACAAGCAGGCAATGTTATCCTATTCATTGACGAAATGCATACAATTATAGGAGCCGGTGCCGCAGAAGGCGCTATCGATGCATCTAATATATTAAAGCCGGCTCTAGCCAGAGGGGAAATCCAGACAATAGGGGCTACTACAATTGACGAATATCGCAAGTATATAGAAAAGGATCCGGCTTTAGAGCGCAGGTTCCAGCCTATAATGATTGAAGAACCCACTGTGGAGGAAACTATTGAAATATTAAAAGGGCTCAGAGACAGATATGAGGCGCATCATCGCGTAAAAATCTCTGATGAGGCTATCGAAGCTGCAGCGAAGCTGTCGCATAGATATATTACCGATAGGTTTTTGCCTGATAAGGCCATTGATTTAATTGATGAGGCAGCCTCAAGAGTTCGCTTAAAAACATTGACGGCGCCGCCGGAGCTTCGCGAGCTTGAAGAAGAATTAGAAGGTATTCGCAAAGAGAAAGATGCTGCTATAAGAGCTCAGGAATTTGAGAAAGCTGCTGCCTTAAGAGATAAAGAACAGGAAATAAAGCAGAAGATAGAGAAGCTAAAAGAACTGTGGCAAAAAGACTACAACTTCGAAAATTCCACAGTTACAGCTGAAGATATTGCAAATATCGTAGGAATGTGGACTGGAATTCCCGTAAACCGGCTTACCGAAGAGGAGTCAGAACGTCTCTTAAAACTTGAAGAAGTTTTACACAATAGAGTTATAGGACAGGATGAAGCGGTGAAAGCTGTTGCAAAAGCTATCAGAAGGGCATATGCAGGACTTAAAGATCCGGCAAGACCCATAGGTTCATTTATATTCTTAGGTCCTACCGGTGTTGGAAAGACAGAACTTGCCAGAGCCTTAGCTGATGCGATGTTTGGCGATGAAGATGCGCTAATCAGGCTTGATATGTCCGAGTATATGGAAAAATTTGCGGTCTCAAGAATTGTTGGAGCTCCTCCGGGATATGTAGGTTATGAAGAAGGCGGAGAATTAACCGAAAAAGTTCGCCGCAGACCATATTCTGTAATACTATTTGATGAAATAGAAAAGGCCCATCCCGATGTCTTTAACATCCTACTACAGATTTTGGAAGATGGAAGGCTTACTGATTCTAAAGGTAGAACTGTGGACTTCAGAAATACAATCCTGATCATGACTTCAAATGTTGGCGCAAACCTAATCCAAAAACCGAAGACCCTAGGTTTTGGACCGGCACAGGAAGAAAGCAAAAACTATGAAGATATGAAGAGCATGGTCCTAGAAGAACTTAGAAAGACATTCAAGCCGGAATTTTTAAACCGAATTGACGAGATTATAGTTTTCCATCCGCTAAGCGAGGAACATATAAGAGAAATAGTAACGCTGATGATAGACGAACTTAATAAGAGACTTGGTGAAAAACAAATTTCTATTGAAGTTACGGACAGAGCAAAAGATATGCTGGCAAAAGAAGGTTATGATCCGATGTATGGCGCAAGACCCCTTCGCCGAGTAATTCAAAAGAGGATAGAAGACAGGCTTTCAGAAGAACTGCTAAAAGGCAATATCTCCGAAGGCGATGTAGTGTCGATAGATGTAGACGAAAACGGTGATTATGTATTTAAAAGGAAAGAAGTTTTTACACCGCTTAGCTAAAACTTAAAAAAATCCTAATGCAGAAGGCAGCAAAGACAGGATAAAAGTCTTCAGCTGCCTTCTGTTTTACTTGAATAGAAGCTGGAGGGAGAAGTTTGAAGGAGAAAAAGCGCTTTATTTGTCAGCAGTGCGGTGCTGTTTTACCTAAATGGATGGGAAAGTGTCCGGAATGCAACAGCTGGAACAGTATTGTAGAAGAGATGATAGTATCTCCTGCCGGCAGCACCCATAGAACTTACAAGCAGCCAGTAAGTCTAAATGATATTGTTTATTCTGAGGAAGAAAGGATACTGACATCTATAGGCGAGCTGGACCGAGTGCTTGGTGGCGGGATTGTTCCGGGAAGCCTCATTTTAGTAGGCGGGGATCCGGGAATCGGAAAATCCACTCTCATGCTGCAGATCTGCGGAAATTTAAGTAAAAACAGAAAAGTTTTATATATATCAGGCGAAGAATCAGAAAAACAAATAAAACTTCGAGCTGACAGACTTGGAATTAAAAATGGCACTATGTATATAATGGCTGAAAATAATATGGATGAGATTGAGGCTGTCATTAGCGAGATAAAACCTGATATAGCGATTATCGATTCAATTCAAACGGTATACTTTCCTCAGATTTCCTCAGGGCCGGGAAGCGTAAGTCAAATAAGAGAGGCTACCGTAAAATGTCTAAGGCTTGCAAAGGAAACGGGTTCAGCCATATTTATTGTAGGACATGTTACTAAAGAAGGAAGCCTTGCGGGTCCGAAACTCCTTGAGCATATGGTAGACTGTGTGCTCTATTTTGAAGGCGAGCGATATTATTCCTATAGGTTGCTTAGAGCAGTTAAGAATCGCTTCGGTTCCACAAATGAAATAGGTATCTTTGAAATGAGGGACAAGGGGCTTGCCGAGGTGGACAGTCCTTCAAAGTATTTGCTTTCAGGCAAGCCAAACGGCACACCCGGATCCGCTGTCGTATGTATTTTAGAAGGAACCAGGCCTCTTTTAGTTGAAGTTCAGGCCCTTGTATCTAAATCAGGATTTACCCTTCCAAGGCGTCAGACCTCAGGAATAGATTATAATCGAGCAGTTCTCCTGACTGCCGTTTTAGAAAAGAAGCTGGGATTTATACTGGCACAGCAAGACATATTTGTAAATGTAGCCGGCGGCATTAAAATAAATGAACCGGGAGCGGATTTGGCAATAGTTCTTGCCATAGCTTCCAGCTTCAAAAATCGTCCCGTGGCAGAAAATACAGTGATAATAGGCGAAGTAGGTCTTGCAGGAGAAGTAAGAGCGGTAAATCATATGGAAAAACGCATAAAAGAAGCAGCAAAACTTGGATTTTCAAGAGCCATAATTCCCAGTGAAAACGCTGCTGAGATATCAAATATCGTAGAAATAAAAATTGATGGAGTAAAAAATATACGAGAGGCTGTAGAGGCAGGATTGGAATGAAAATAAAAAGCCGAGCAAACTCAGTCGGCTTTTTAGGATAGATTGTATATACCTAATGTTGATAACTTTTCATTTTCCTCATACAAAATATCTTTGAGGCTAAGGTCTAAAAGATTACAAAGTGTAGCAATATAAAAAAGATGGTTTCCTATTTCCTGTTCGATTACTTCTCTGCAGTTTTCGCAAAGCTTCCCGTCGAGATGAGTTTCCATATATGAAGCCAATTCGCAAAGACTTATGTCAGCGGGGATCTGCTGCTTTTTTGCGTTTATCTGTATACAACCGCAGCTGGTAACTGACTTGGATATGGCACGGTTAACCCTTGCAGAAGTTTCATCAATTTTTGCAAGCACATCTATGATACTTTTATGTCTGACTAAACAATTTGTGACAGTATTCTGAAATTCTTCCAAGTCAAGATCTTTCACTTGGACTCCCCCTTGCAATAGTATATCTTTCTTCTATTATAGGCATCAGGCGCCTCTTTTGTCAAATGAAAAATTCCGCAAGATAGCAGAAAGGCATCGCACTCATAGCACAGAGGGACGGTTCTTTTGTGTTGTCAGACAACACAAAAGAACCGTCCCTTGTAATATGAGATAGAAGGGTTATCCATTTTTTAATGCAGCAAAACCCGAATATTAGCTTTCTAGTATAGTATAATGTCTTTGAAGGATATTAATGCAAC
>Ga0134104_1000444_pt1 | contig 50066 bp, 46 predicted proteins | sample 15_3_2metaG_FD_94455 | JGI IMG/M metagenome (GOLD analysis project Ga0134104, IMG submission 94455) | Switchgrass degrading microbial communities from high solid loading bioreactors in New Hampshire, USA - 15_59_3.3_214_A2 metaG | ecosystem: Engineered > Bioreactor > Semi-continuous > Anaerobic...
CATTTGTAGCAAATACAACCGCAGCAAGTACAACTGCGGCGTATTGCACGTTTTATCTATCTGTTAACGTAAGTTATCTGCATTAATGAATGTAAGTTATTTTTCGTTAATGTTAATTATCTGCTATTATCGTAATAAGTGTTAACATCATTGCTGCTACTGCTTCCAATGCATATGCAGATATATCATCCTTATCGGCAAACATGACCTCGCCCGGGCCAACACTTAGATTCATACCAAGGATTAGCGACGTCCTATATACCATTACTGCCATATCCTGTCTGCTTATGTGTTCGTTTACCCTGAAGCTTCCATCTACCTTGCCCTTGACTATGTCCAGCTTTTCAGCTGATGCTACCGCTTCGTAATACCACATTCCTGCTTTTACATCACTAAATGTACTTTGGGCATCTTTATCTACAAGATCAATGCTGTCATAAACATTTTTAAAAATACAGCTCTTGTAACATTGTTTATCTGGCCTGAATGTTCCATCACCTGGTCCCTTAACAATACCCTTTGCAGCTAATGCTTCAATGCTTTCTTTAGCCCATAGTACACTTTCTAATTCTAAATCCCTTTCTAAATCGCTGGAATACACCACAGTTCCCGGTACTTCTGTTTTTGGCTGATCATCTTCTCAAGAGCTATAGAATCCCATGTTACAGCTACTTGCCTACTAGTGTTATTATCATATCTAACTGTTACTTTATAAGGAAGCACAAGTGCTGTACCCTTTTTGGTTGCCGCACTTAGCTCATCAATACTTATTATTCCGGATTGTGCTGTTACTACTACTTCAAATGATGTAGTGTCTACCGATGATCCCACACCTGCTACGACTTCATATGTGCCCCGCTTTGCATCCTTTGGTAAAGAGCCGCTTATTTTATGTTTTATCATATCAACCCTTTACGAAAATTTAATTAATGCAGTGGTTTTGTAGAAGAATGACTATAATTGCTTAATATGATTATTGAACCTGGAAAACCCAGGTTCAATAATCATCAGTTACTTTTGTGACTGCCTACTGTATTATAATTCTGTCTGCCAGTATTATCGGTGCACTTTGGTTGCTGTTATCAAATTTATCGAATACATATACTTCTACAGTGTAATCACCTGCTTCAGGATCTACATTAAAGAGTGCAGTCATCTGTTCTGTTGTTGTAATATCCTTTTCAAGTGCTATAATGCTTACAGGCATATCTCCGTTCATAAGCTGGAATACAACCGCCTCAGTTCCAGAGTGTGCTTCAGCTTCAGGATTCAAGCTGATATTTGCAGTAGCTTTGATACCGCCTTCCTTCACCAGCCCTCCAACAGGAGTGATAATAAACGGTTTAGCTGTAATATCAGCATCTGCAATAACCACTGGATAAATATCAAATTTATCAAATGCAGGAGTATATCCCTTTTCAATACAGGTATGGTACGTAAAGCCTGCAGTTCCGCTTGCATTATTACCGCCATATGGGTTTGATCCGCCGTCATATGAGTTATCATTAGAGAATCTGATTGTATTTGTTCCTTCTTTCAAGTATACATCAATTGTCTGTGTAGCAAATTGCTGCCATGAAATTGTGTTCTTAAAGTGGTGTGTTTCTGGTTCGCCGCCGTTTACGGATATCTGTGCATATCTTTCAACAACGTTATTATTATAGGAGTGGCTACCAGAATACTCACCATTGGCATATCTAACAACAAGCTTATATCTTCCTGCTTTTTCTACATTGGGTATTGTAATCTCCAGATATCTCTCTTGTCCGTCATATGAAGTAATGCCATTTACATATTTTCCACCGGAAGCATATTTTGCAAATACATCCTCTCTAATCAGGGGTGGATCATTTTCAGCCGGTTCTCCGAATACGGTGCAATCTTCAGCTTCAATTGAGAATACAGTGTCATTGCTTGAAAAAGTAGCGTCAATATAATCTAAATTCAATTCAGCCGTTGATTTTACATCTATCAGGTTAATACCAGTGCGCAAGAACATCTTTACACTGTAATCCTGCCATTCTCCATTCGTGTCAGGAATATCAGTAATAATTGCATTCTTTCTGTCATGATCAACCGATAGTGTACCTGCGCTTGTAGTTGCAATACGGAATTTAACGTCATACATACCATCTTCCGGAACACACAGTACGAAACGTGTATTAGCATTTGAGCTGCTATTATATCCCGTTATATACCCTGCTCCCTCAAAGCCAGGAGTAGCACTTCCTCTTCTCAGTCCTTTATCAACATCATATTCAGAGAATTCAGCCTGAACCCGATAATTAGGTTTGGCTCCCATTTCACCTTTATAAGTAAGTTCAATACAGTCAAGAGTTGCCGTACCCTGTCCTGCTTCACCAGTGTCCTGGTTGTATTTGCTAATTGCTATAGTATGGGTACCCGCAGCCAAGTCAATATATTGTGTAACCATACCTAGCTGTTCATAACTATAATCAGCACGAAGTACTATTTTAAATGAAGGTTGGTCGTCAATTTTTACAAAATATTCAGAGTTCTGTCTCTGCGAAGCGGTACCTTGACCTGATTGTGCCGGGAGTTGGGCAGTAGAGCCACTGCCTTCAACAATATCAAGCCTGTAATTACCATCTACAGGGACAGTTACAGTAAACTTCACAACACTGTCCGGATATTCAATGCCACCAATATAACGACCGTTTGACGCAGAACGACTGCTGTTTGATGATATAGGATAAACGTTTCGTGGATTTTGAACGTTGATTCTTTCCTCCGCATCCTCTGCTTCATATCTCTTGAACCATGTCGCTTTTGGAGTTGAATCTACAGCTTCTGTAACTACTGCGTAGTAAACTGCATTATAATCTGTTTCAACAGAAAATGCTACTTTGCCATTTATAATATCAAAATCGTTGTCAATAATTTGTGTTGGTTCCACAGCAAATCCCGTTAATCCCGTGTAACCGGAATACCATACTGAAATATGAACCTTTTCTGCACCGGCAAAGAAGCTTGGACTGTCTGCATGACCTGTGATGTTGTTAAACACTATCTTACTTCGTCCAGTAGTTCCACCGAAAAGAAGATTTACCTGTTTTCTATCATCATCTATTGTAGAAAGTCCGTATAAGCCATAGCCATATGCATCTCTGTCATCCTTTGCTTTTATAACATTGATCTGCGCCATGTCGCCTTCCATATCTGCATACCACTTGTACAACCACCATGCACCGTTAGGCTCATTCTGCCCTGCCAAAAGAGAACCAAACGAATTGGCAGTATTCCAATAAGGTAGGGCACCGGTAATTTTCAATTCATCATAACGTGCCAGATACTGCAGTAATGAACCTCCCACTGCTATTTCTGCTTGTGAAGCATATTCATTGATATCTATCGGGAGAGGGAATGGGCTTTCCCTGTCTGGATACAATTGCTCAAATAATTGTGCAGCTACACTTTCTACAGTTCTGTATACTCCTACATTACTCCTTGCATTGTTATAAGATCTGTTCGAAAGTAAGTGCCAAGATATAGTATCAGGTAAACAATCATTTTCGACACTAAAGTGTAAGAAGTTCTCGATAACTAAATTTAGATAACTTGCAAGATTTGGACCTGCTATCCTCGCACCGGGGTCTATTTCTTTAATTGCCCTGTATACCTTCAGCCAATCCTCGTTGAATCTTTGTCTGGAAGTCATGCCAGTGCTATTATTGCTATTAAAGCTTGGATAACGTGTGTTCCAATTCTCTGGTTCATTAAATGGCACATAAATTATCTTTTCATCAGGATTCTGGCCGGGATTTTTTGCACCCCATTCTTCTTTAAACTTTTTTACATCCTCTGCAATGACTTTAACAGCTTCTTCTATATACTCTTCCGGTGTTCTTAATGGATAATACCACCTTTGATAATAGTCCTGCATATAAATTTGAACTTCTTTGCCACCCGCTTCGAAAAAGTACTCAGCAACCCTTAAAGCATCACCTGAAGGATGCTGTATTCCGTTAGGAGCTTTCTGAATCACGTGTGATGGCTTAATTGGAATCAGTGTATTTATATCCGGAACATTCGGTTCGCTCAATGCATATAAAGAAGCAGATGCCCCATGGTAAATTTCACCAAGAGACCTGTCTGCCAGATCGACTTCAATCTCTGCAGGTGATGTTATATTTCCCATTATATCCTGTAATTTTTCAATAATATTTTTTATTTGTACACCTGAAGCATCTGGATCTGAAAGCAGTTCTTCTGCTTCACTGATTGCACCCTGTAGAGCTATGTATATTTCCTGTGAACATTCCCCTTCTGTAATGAGCTTTGCTTCAGATACAATGCTTTCCAGTACAGCTACAAACTCTCCTTTATAAATCTCAGCTATTTCTTCTTCGGAAAAGAATTTATTATAGAAAATAAAATCATCAATCTGGCCTCTTAAATTGCCATCAGAAGTATAAAGTCCCCGCCCTAATGCAACATTTACAAGACTTGACAGGTAATCACTTTCAAAAAATCTCTGAATGGAGTCAGCTATAGTATCGTCAAATCCTGCTCTGCTTTGAATCCTGCTATTCAGGTCTGCAATTTTTACTCCATTAAGATAGACAGCAAAGTCATCTTTCTTCATTGTGACTATAAGTCTTTGCCATTTGTTAACTTCAAACTCTCTGCTAAATAATATATCTACTCCATCTATTGCTGCCCCATTAGCTGCTATACCGCTGAAAAGCCTCATGTTATAAGGCAAATTGGTAGCTTCTCCACGTACAATCGCAAATTCCGGATCAGTCCAGTTTGCATTTCCGGAATTAGTAGAGCCTAATGGATACGGGCTGGCACAAAACACTCTGTTAAAAGAGTCTCCGGATACAGCAGGTACTTTCAGCCACATAGTAAAGGTAAATCCATCATTACCATTAACGTTAGCAAATAAGTCATTAGGTAAGCTAAGCCAGCTTCCTGCATTGGCACCTCCGCCGGGAAGGTTTAACACCTTGCCTCCGCGCTCTGAATCTTCAATAATGGTAGCAGCACTTCCCAGCGTTGCATTAGATTTGCCAGATACTTCGTTGATTACAGATGTTCCATCAACATTCTCAAAAGTATAATAGAACTGGATATACTGATCATATCCAGATTCACCTGAACTACCTGAACCATCCGAAGCATAAGCTACTACCGGTATACAAAAAGTAAACAGCATAACAGCAAGTAACAATGATATTACACGCATGACCTTAAGCTTCATTCCCTTCACTCCTTTAAGATTTATTCGGGCAAAATCCCGTACCATAATAGTATCAGGCAAAAAGTAAGGAGCAGTAGGACAAAATTTGAAAATATGATTGGACAAAATTGAAAATAAAGAAAATGAAATATGCAACACAAAGATGTTTGTTAAACTATAAATAAGGTCATAAAATTATTTTATTCGTTATAGTTAGAGATACTGTTATGCCTGTTTTGATCGGCATATTCAAGAACATCCTCTATTTCTGTTTTTCCTTGCAGCCAAAAATAAATCTGCTTCGAATAATCTTCCTGAAATGTCCATATCAACTGGGTATTTCCGGTAGTAACATCAGTTACCATTCCATTTTTTGCATATTGTTCAATATCAGATTGTATAAGACTTGGATAAATAGGACCGACATCTTTAAGTAATGAAGCAGTTTGGGTAAAATTAAAAATCTCAACAGCAAGGTTTTTATTACTAAAAATCAATTCCAATACTTTATCAACAGCATCATTGTAATCTGTCTTGGAGCTCTTCATAAAAGTTATGTTGGGCTCAAAAATCAGCTTTGAATCACCGCTTTGATTTGGAAATGGGAATATACCAACGTTCATATTTGGATTTATTTCCTGAATTGTCTGAATTGACCAGGAACCGGTAACATACATTGCGCCCCCCCCATTTGCAAACCGCTTATCACATTCCGTCTGGTTGATTGTCATAGCATCATCCCATGTTGCATTGAAAATATCTTTATTGTACATAATACAATTTCGAAATTCGGAAGAACTGTTGAATGATACTGTATTATTTCTGAACATGTCACCCCAGTTAGGGTATTTATTAAACACTTCATTCATTGCAAATTGCATGGTTATATTGCCAATATACCAGATTTCCTGAAAATGTGAGGCATATGGAGTAATGTTATGCATCTTAAGTTTATCTACTACTTCTTTTAATTCAGTCTGATTAGTTGGTACCTCAATCCCGTATTCTTTAAATATATCCTTATTATACAATACACCTTGATATACGGCATTATATGGTAAGCCATAGACCTGGCCATTAACAGTTACAGCCGGAAGTGATTGTTCAAGTACATAGGATGTAAGTGTCTTTGAAAAGGGTGCAAGATTGCCCGAAGGAACATAAGTAGCAACATCCTGAGCCTTTCCTATCATAATATCAGGTATATCACCTGCAGCAAATTTGGCTGTCATTTGAGATGCGAACTTTGTTCCCCAGTCTACACATTCCCACTCAAGTTCTATATCCGGATAATTCAATCCCAAAACGTCATTAATCATTTCTTCAATACCCGCATCAGATGTCGACTGTCCGGCAAGTACCATAAGGATAGTCTTAGGTGTTGTCACATCGATACCGGTACTTTCACTATAGTTAAAAGAATTAAGTCCACAGCCTGAAAATGTAGTTAGCAAGATAGTTATTCCCACCATTATGTAAATAAGTCTTTTCATTTACATTAGCACCTCCTATGCTTCTGAACAACCATTTTTATACTCCCGCGGACTCTTACCCGTTATTTTTCTAAAAACACGATTGAAATACGTGTAATCATTATATCCAACCAAATATGAAATATCTAACAGGCTTAATTCATCTTGCATTATCAATTCAATAGCTTTTTGTATTCTTTTTTTTGCTATATATAACATAAGATTTTCACCCATCTCATGCTTGAATGCTCTTGAAAGATATGAACTCTCAACAAAAAAGAGTTTCGAAATAGATGTAAGTGATAACTCCTCAAAATAATTGTTGTCAATATATTCTGCAACAAGCTTGACAGTATCCTTTATCGTTTCATTTGTGCTAATTGAATCTGTCATACTAAAACATTCATCGATTATTTGTTCAATCAAACTGCATACTTCTGTAATATCAAATGATTCCAGCTTTTCCTCCAGCAATTCTATCAAATTTTCTACTGCCATTATTTCCAGAGGTGAATTATTAGCATCTGTATTATCTATTAAAATCCTTGTTATTTTTTCAACTGTCTGTTTTATCTCAATAAACAGCCATTCTTTATTTTGACACTCTTTCAGACCTATCTTTTCAAAAATCAATTGATTAACCTGTTTTCTGTTTTTACACTGGACAGCATACATCAGTTTATTTTCCTGCTCTGCAGTTATCCTTTTTTTTACAGGAACCTTTTCTATATCTTTAAATTTGGTTATTGAGCTGGAATGGCAATAACTTCTCATCATAAAAGCTGATATTGCTTCACTGTATGCAATGCGCAGCTTTTTTAACGAAAAGTAACGGTTGCTGACAGCTATATTAACAGTAGATCCGGTAACCTTTTCCAATCCCTTAATCAGGTCTTTGCATACTTCGTCCAGGTTCTTTTCGTCTATATCATATATTAGTATATATTCATTCTGCTTGTTTACATTGTTAAAAACAATTAACTTGTCCTCTCCTGCAAGCTTCTTAATTATATTTTTAATTCTGTATGATAAAGAACCTGTATCTAATTCCGGATTCTTTTTAGCAAAGGCTATTATATTGTTAATTTTTATTAAGATTAACGAAAATCCAATTAATTCAAGATCCATCTCCAAAACTTGCTGGTAAGCTGGATTCTCAGCTAATGACAGGCCATTGCCGGTAATAAGTGCACTATATTCTTTATCCTGCAATATAGAAGAAGCTTTTAAAAGCTTGTCCTTCGCAGTCTCTCTTTCACGCACCAGAGTTCTGTTTCTGCTGATAATTTCCACTGCCTTTGCAAGAACATTCAATAAATTAATCTTTGTTATTGGTTTAAGAAGGTAATCAATTGCTCCGGCCAGTAATGTATCCCTGACATATTCAAAATCACTGTACCCACTTAAAATAATTACTACAACCTGTGGATAGCACTCTTTCACAATAGAAGTAATTTCAGTACCTCTTATAAACGGCATATTTATATCTGTTATAATAATATCCGGGCACTCTGCTTCCATTTTTGAAAGGGCGTCCTCGCCATCAGTAGCCGGTTCCATGAAAACAAATCCATATTTTTGCCAGTCTATAATTGTCCTAAGGTTTTCCCTTATCCAATACTCATCATCTACCACAAGCACCTTATAATTCTCCGTATGCATTCTTATCTCCCCCTTCTTTTACACGTGGAATGCGGAGTGTTACAGTACTACCCTCGCCCTTAACACTATGGACTTTTATACCGTAATCCTTGCCAAAGAGAAGTTTTACACGCGCATTAATATTAGTCAGGCCAATTGAAGATCCTTTTTTTAATACATCCGTATCAGCTACTTCCAGTTGGTGGTTTATTTGCTCTGCGTCCATTCCAATGCCGTTATCAGCAACTGATATCAATATGTCTTCCCCATAAGGTTTTACTTCGATGGATACTTTCTTATCTCCGTGTTTGTCTTTAAGGCCATGAATAATTGAGTTCTCAACCATAGGTTGTATTGATATTCTTGGGATTAATTCATTAAGCAAATTTTTATCAACGTTTATATTGATATCAATATCATTCTGCATTCTCACATTCATTACGTACATATAGTTTTTTAAATGTATTATTTCTTTTTCTATTGTTGAAAGGTTATTCTTCATGTCAATACTATAACGAAAAATATTTGATAAGGCCTTGCATAGGTTACTTACCGTATTGCATTGTTGTGAAGCGGCAATACTGCTCATTGTATCAAGAGTATTATATAAAAAGTGGGGATTTACCTGTGCTTGTAAAGCTTTATACTTTGCTTGATTCATAAGAATTTCAGACTGGTATTCTCTCATTATCAAATACTGAATTCTATCCAGCATTTCATTAAATACTTCTCCCAGCTTCCCTATTTCATCATCTTTCAAGCCCTGTAGACGAAGAGATGTATCACCTTCCTTTATTCTTATCATTGTATCAACCATATTTTCCAAAGGAATAGTCAGACTTCTTGATATAAACACAGATGTTACAGAGAATATGCTTATAATTAACATTGCAATGATAGCCAGGTTCCGGGTTAGTATATTCTGGCTTTTTTCAAGCAAGGACTGTGGTGTCAGTGAAAAAGCTGTAAGATTATATTTTTTTTGAGGTACTGCAAAGAAAATACTGTCTTCATTGGCAATATCACTTTCAGCAGGCCAATTATCAGAATATATCAGTGAAGTCGCTTTTTCATAATGCTCCTTGTTGTTGCCAATTAACTCCCCCGCTAATTTCACTGGACGTTCTCCGGCTGGTTGTATCCATATAATCTGCTCTTTTGAAAAGGTGTACTTTTCTCCTCTCTTTAAAAAGTTGTAAGGGTCTACGTCGCACACAATGTAACCAATTTTACGGGCAGCATTACTGTCATAAATTTTTAAAACAAACCTGATTATATCCAGTTTTCTATTGCTGTTGTAATAACTTGATATCAACATTACCATTTCATCTGAATCAGCATATTCCTTAACAACTGACACATTATTCTCTTCTTCATCATCATATATATCTTCCGGATATGTGTTTCTGGGTGTTGTTGCATGACGGTAAAAACTAATAAGATTGTGATTTATATCATAAATATATATTGCAGTAATACGCTGAGATGGCTGAAACGATGAAATTGCCATATTTAGAGCTACACTGCTGTGTTTAAACTTAAGTGTGGAAAAATCTGCTTCATTCGTCAAGTCATAAATAAAATCTTTTTGATTATATATGTCAATGATACTGCTTTCTATAGATTTAATAAATGTATAGATATCATCCTGCATGTTTTGAAGAGAATTCAAGCTTGCTTCCTTAGCCTGACTGTATATCAGCTCTGATGAAGTATGTTGAAAGAAGATTGTCTGTAAACCAAGAGCAATTAACGTGCTAAATATACAAAACATGAGTATTTTTAGCCTCATGCCCACTTTAACCTTTCGAATCTTCATATTGGTACCACTCCTATTGATACAAATAGATATATACACTACTAATCATAAATGCATCAATAACTGTTTTTTCGCTGAATTATACTGTATATAATGCTGAATATATTAGATAGTGAAATATTAGACAATGATGTGTTTACTGTACGTTTGACTATTGAGTTCTTTCTATAAGATAACACATTAAATAATTATTTTCAATTGTATGATAGGTTATTAAAAGAAGAGCTTGAATAATGCTTATTTGAGCAGTAATCAGCTGGTATAAATTGCGGCCACCCGCGATTTATTTCCCGAAATAGCAACATGCTGCAAAATATATATTATTATATATTTTATCAGCCATCTTATCAGATATATAATCAACCATAGCAACCCGGGCCCAATTAAAAGCAGAATTACCCATGAACTCCAAATTCCTGTCCATCCTGAGGCTTTCTTAACTCAGTCTATTCTTCTGTCTTATCCTCATTTAATGATTCATCATAATTTCCATTCTCATTATCCGCATCAGCATCGTCTTCACAATCACAGCTTATATCTGTACTGCTGGTTTTAATTATATCTTTAGCAGTATCAAGGGCTCTGGAAGGAACATAAAGATCAATACCAAACATAGTATTGCCGGTATAGAGGTTAACATATGCACTGGCTCCTCTGTATTTTCTCATAACCGGAATTCCATACAGTTTAAGCTTCGACTCAATAATACGTGCTTCAATATCATCTGCCACGTTAATAAGAAATTCCTCTCTGTCAAAATCAATATTCTCTGACATGACATATTTTCTCCTTTTCAAAAATACTTTGAACTAACGGCCATTATGTTGTCAAACCTGTAATGCAGATTACTTGGGACAGCTCTCTGGCCAGAAAGTACTGTACTTATCATAAGAGCTGTCCCAATATATTTGCCTCCACGATCATATTACGAATTTAAGTTAACTTACCATTTATCATAATGTACTTTTGTGTCGTCATAGCGGTCATTTGGCTCCTTGTTCTCGTCTTTATGCCCAACCACTACCAGACCTACAGGAACAATATTTTCAGGAAGATTCAGAAGTTCCGCAATAGCCCTTACCCTCTCCTCCCTTGGATAAATACCGCACCAGACCGCTCCAAGGCCAAGACCGTATGCTGCCAATAACATATTCTGTATTGATGCAGAGCAATCTTCTACAATATATCCTACCTCCGGCTGCTTTGTCTTGTCGCCGCATACAAGAATTCCGCATCCTGCTTGCGTAAGCATTTTCGCGTAAGGATGAATCTCAGTAATGCCTTTTAATATACCGCTGTCTTTTAACACAACAAAATGACGAGGCTGCAGGTTCATGGCAGACGGTGCGCAAAAACCTGCCTTAAGTATTGTTTTTAAATCATCTTCAGATACAAGCGCTCCGGTATACTTTCTGATACTTCTTCGTGTAAAAATTGTTTCCAGTATGTCCATTAATGTTTCATCTCCTTTTTCTTTATGTTTCTTACTCCTTTTTATTTGTTGGTGTTGTCAGATTAACTGCCTTGTACGTCTGCGCTTGCCATTGTTTGCTGTGCAAATAGGCAGTTTTAATAATATTCATACAGAGTATAAATATTATAACTCTCATTTTTATACCTTTCTCAGATGTCACAATTCTACAAATACAAGGTTCATTTGCAGTAATTATGTAGTATCCGGCTACCATCCCATTATGAGATTATAAAATAAACTAAAGGTTCAAAATATTTACCTTTCTCTCAGTTTGATTTTATAAGCTGCTGCATGTCAAATAACTCAAATATTATTGCTGTTACACATTAAATAATTAAATTTTTAAGCTGTTGCACTTCAAATAGCTAAAATAGTAATTATCTAAATTATAGCATAACAACCTGCCTTCTGCATTACTTACAACTTATATAATACTCATAATTGCGTTTAAATATTTAATAACAGATGGTTTGTGCCCACATCAAAAATTACTGCTTTAGCAATTGCCCTGATCACACTTGCCGTTCTTATTTCTTATATATATATGCTTAACATGAGGTTTGCCTGTCTCTCTTTCATCAATTTCAAAACTGTCAAGCGCCTTTATTAACGGAGTCAGCTTTTGAAAGCCATAATTTCGCGGGTCAAAATCCGGATGTTTTTTTAATATCAGATTTCCCACATCTCCAAGAAAAGCCCATCCGTTATCGTCAGCCAGGTTCGCAATTGATGAGGAAATTAAATCAATGACAGCACTTTTAGCCTTAGCTTCCTCATTTTCTTCTACCGTATTTTTCAACTTTACTTTTTTAGTTTTCGACATATCCAAATTCCCGTTTTCTTTCTTCTGGCTGGAGTTCTTTATAATCTCAAGATATATAAACTTATCACATGCAACAATAAAAGCATTTGGAGTCTTTCTCTCTCCAATACCTATTACTTTCATTCCGGCTTCCCTCAATCTTGTCGCAAGCCTTGTAAAATCGCTGTCACTTGAAACAAGGCAAAATCCATCCACCTTTCCCGAATAGAGTATGTCCATTGCATCAATAATCATAGCAGAGTCTGTAGAATTTTTGCCCGTAGTATAACTATATTGTTGGACAGGTGTTATTGCATTTTCCAGAAGAACTGTTTTCCAACCTGAAAGCGAAGGCTTTGTCCAGTCGCCATATATCCTTTTAAAAGTAGGGGTTCCATACAAGGCAATTTCTTCCATCATCCCTTTGATATTGCTATACGGAACATTGTCTGCGTCAATTAACACAGCCAGCCTTAAATCCCCGAATGTCTGCACAGTTTTACTGCTCCTTTCCTTCTTAATTTCACTTGCATTATCATGTTATCATGTCTAATTCCACTTGTATTATCCTATTTAATTTTTCTTATATTATCATATTCAATTTCACTTACATTAATTGTATAATTTTACAGCTATATCGTCAAGGAATCACTCTTTTCATGTAATATCGCATAATAGAAAAAACAATTGCTTTTCAATTGTTATTTTAACCAAAAGGCATAAGAACAGAAAAAATCAGAAAACAAAAACAAAATCAATAAACTTTACATAAAATATTGTAGTGTGAATGGCGGCAGAAAATTAAGCACCAGGATAAGGAAGTATCCTTTAACACAAGCGAATTGATTTGCCCCTTAACGAGCTTATTAGCTCTTGAACTCGGGACTCCTGCTATCAAAATACTGGCACAACAGTTAAATCGTAGCAGTTTTTGCAGCATACATCTTAAACGCACCAGCCGATAATGAGCATAATAGCCAGGGAATATGCTGAATTGATATTCATGATATTATGTTAACTTCTTTGATAAACGAGCACTACCCGGTTCAAACAGTAGCCATACTTTAGTAAACAGTCATAACAGGCAGTCTGCCGGACATCAGGATTCAATACATACCGGGAGATATCTGTTCAATATTTAAAAGAAAATGTCCAAAGCATAGAACGTAAAATACCATCAAATCCCGTCTTTGTATCCGAACAATGCTTGAATAATAATCAAATAATTAATAAGATAAAGTGAATAAAAAGAGAAAAAATTTACATAATATATTAACATATTTTGTTCACATAGAATTTATGAAATGCATATAATACACTATAATCACAAATAAGGAGGCATAGATAATGGCAGACCGTATTTTTGCTTCAGTGGTTAATCAAAAAACCGTCACACAAGTTCAGCTTCAGGTTTTAGCACTGATAGCAGCTCAGGTTAACAATATCCTGGAGGCTCAGATTGGCCTTGCTACACAAATTGACCCTGACCTTGTTGACTTGTAGACCAATTATTTAATTTCTAATTTTTAAAAGGGAGGATTTAATCTATGGCAGATCGTATTCTTGCTTCAATAGTAAATCAGAAAACTGTAACACAGGTTCAGCTTCAGGTTTTAGCACTGATAGCAGCTCAGGTTAACAATGTCCTGGAGGCTCAGATTGGTCTTGTTACACAAATTGACCCTGACCTTGTTGACCTTTAGCCAATGAAAATATCACGATACCAGAAATCCTCGTGAAAGGAGATGTTATGCTTAATGCCAGGGACACCAAATTTAACTTTTGGTTTTAACAGGGATGGACTTACAATCAACGGCAAGAAATTCCATCCTTTGAATTTGTCCTTTAAAGGTTTGAAACTGGAAAGTGACAGAGAGTATGCACCCATAGATCCCATAAACATTCTAACGTCCCTCACCTCATTGGATACTAGGGATGCAACTGACGCCGGCAAAATAAATACTTTAAAGGCAATGATCAAATTGGCAAATCCTTAGACCGGCATTTGGCCCGATAGCTGATTATTTTGGCCCAACATTGGTCAATAGCTGATTATAAGGTTATTTATAGCTTTTAAAAATTAACTTGTTGTACCAGCATATCGACAGCAGGAGTTTTCTATCTCATTACCTGCTACAACAAGTTAATCTGATTATATTTATGTGGTGGCCTCTTGTTGCAGAGGTCACTGTTTTTATAAAACAGTAGTGCTAATATGCAGGCAAAGTTAAAGTGAATAAATTAAAGTGAACAAAATTAAACCATAAATCATAGCATATATTGTATGCTGTATTTTTATGAATATGAAAAGGGAGGCTTACCTATGCCCGAAAAAGCAACAGGTACATTACCGAGAGTAAGAGCGGACAACAACGTAAAAATGGGTGCAAAAATTGCCAACCAAATAAACACAAATCAGCAGTCAAATGTAGTTCTGTCAGCCTATTGCGTTGTTACACAGACCTGCTCCAATATAAATATAAATTTTGCTTAAAGGAAGTGTTGTCAATTGTCTGAAGGAAATCAAAACAACAGTTGGATCAGGATAAAAGCCAAAAAGAAACTCAAAGACGGCCCTTCAGAAATCAGAATTGATTTAAATGGAAATGTTTATATAGACGGTGAATTATTTGATGAACAAAATCCTAAATACCCCGGGCTTACCGTTGATGTTGAAAAGCATAACAGGATGAACACAGGTGAAGAAACTCAGGAGATAATTGAAAGCAGAAAAAAGGCCAAAGCCGGTGAAGTAGTAAAAATAAGAGATGTAAAAGGCCCTGACAGAATAGAAAGTACAACTGTAAAATTCTAGCTAGGTGGGAGTATTTTTTATGAAAGTTGATGAATTCTTAAAAAAAATAGATATCGGTAATTATGAAATATCCATAAACAGTATTAAAATGGGAAACCCTGCAGAATTATTGGAAAAACTTTATCCCATAAAGGAAGACGATACACTGGCTAACAAAGAAAAGATAGAGCGGGTTCAAAAGATTATAAATGAGTATATGGAGTGATATTCTTTGGAAAATATGAGGTCATCAGTTTCTCTTAACCTGTCAAATCAGGCCAATAATTGCAGGGCAAAAAACAGTAGTTTATCTCAGTTCAACTATTTCATAATATTAGGACTTGGTTACCTTGATGCAGAACTCAGAACTGAGGAATCAATTCCTGTGCGTGTAAAAGTTGATGAATCAGGCGAACTGACGATAAATGGTCTTGATATTGATATGGCAAACAGTGAAAACATACAGATTTACTCCGATAAAAAGGTCACAACAAGTGAGGGTTGAATTCATTGTATTCTTAAGGGAGGAAGTAAAGTTGAGCACTGATAAAGAACAAAATTTAAATGTTAATCCTGAAGCTGAGATAGAAAATATGGTTGAATCTGTTGCAGAAGACAGTAGTTATAGATACTTTAATTTTTTAATAAACGCATCAAACCAGGCAAACCTTACAGATACATATAATATGTCATCTGTACAGGCAAATGTGTTATTTGTGCTGGTTAATCCTTATTATGTTGACAGTTTCGATCTTGACAATATGAATTTAAATATCAGGATGAATGAAAACAATAAAATCATTATTAACGGTAAGGAATTTAACACTGTGGAAATACAGCCAGGCATCAGAGTGTTTGGTGTTATAGAAAATAACAGGGAGTGATTGCATGAAATGCAGCGAGTGTAATGAAACTGAAGTATTAAAGATCAACAGGGCAGAAAACGTAAAATGCATATGTAAAAACGGACATATCTGGTATGAAGAATATACTGACAACGGAGGCGACATCGAAAGACCGGAGTCATATGAATTAAAGCTTGAGGATACTTTGTTCCCAAGTGAAAGGGTCCTTTATTATAAGGTTCTTGATGAAATTCAAAAAAACCAGAGTTTATTTACCAGCTCAAACGCTGAGGAAATTACTTCGTATTTAATTGATAAATGCAAATTCAGCAAGGAAGAGATCTACAAACTGTTCAAAAAAATAACTAATTATTACTCAAGACACTAAATTATTCAAGACATTAAATTGACAGATGAATAAGATTAATTATTGAAATTGATATATAAAGCATTGGATTTCATGAAAAAGGTGCAGCACTAAGTTTTATGTATCAGAGAATTGGAGAAATGAGGTGTAAAAAATGAGCAATAGTAAGTCACATAAAAATTCGCCACCCTTTTTTTATGCTCCAAAAAATATAAATACAAAGGATAAAGAAAATCTTGAAAATGCTTATAATATGAAAGCTCAGATTTACAAAAACACAGGGAAAACTAATAAAGCCGAATTAGAGAATACATGCAAACAAACTGTAGTTAATCCCGAAACATCAGCTGATGAAACCTCCGGAATTATTGAACCCCTTAAATATTCCGAAGCTATTGAGAATCATAAACATATTGAAGGTTCTAAAGAAATTGAAATGTCCGACAGTGTATCTAAGGAAAACTCAGAAGGCATTTCTGCAGAGGCAACAGAAGTAGCAGGGGTAGCAGAAATAATTGAAGAGCCGCATAATAAAGCACCTGAATCCGCAGAAAAAGCCAATAAATGGTTTAATCCCATAAGCGACCTTATTAAATTATATATATCAAACATAAAAAAGACCAGACGGGGGTTGTAATATATACCCCCTTTTCTATGGATTTTGCTCTCCGGGTTTAAATTCCAGAAGCTCGAGTAATTCATCCGTACTGCTGTCAAAATTATAGAAAAGCGGTCTTTCTTCTTCATCCATAACCAGCAGATACGGAGCTCCCCCAGGAAGTATAACAAATACTTCCTTCACGGTCTGATTTAACCACTGGTTCTGTATTGTTACGGTGGGCTCCAACGGAAGTCTCACTATATACCCGCTGTCGGGTAATGCATTGACTTTAACAAACATGCCCGTTATTTCTTTAAGATATTTTATTACTTCTTCCTGTATCTTTGCCCGCATCTGAGAATTCGGATTTATTCTTTTTATCACAATACCCTTTTCTACATCAAATATTTCAATATTTCTTCTTCCTTGCGTCTTCAAATTTTCTGAAACAATAAATGCAGTAATATCTGATCTGTCCAACTGATTTATAGCATATACCAAAGAATTGTAATCTTTTAGCAGATCTGAAATATAGAGAAAGCTCAAAATATTAAACCCAATGGAAAATACCAAAACAATGCTCAATACAATTATCAGCCTTTTTTTGCCGAGCCCCATTATAATCATAAAACCACCCTATATACATTTATTATAGGGTGGAAAGATTTATTACAAAAGAGCTCTTTTTCTCTCAATCATTTCGTCAATCCGGTATATATATTCCTCTACATCTTTTACATTGAAAGCCCGTTCAATCCTGTTTTCTTCAGGATACACCACTTTGGTTACAGCTCCCGCACCAACAGCTATTATAGTTTGCCTTTCTTCCATTATCAATATATTGTAAATGCTTTCAAATCCAGGTATGCAATATCCTATATTCTCCAGCTTACCCAACATATCTTTCTGCCTGTACAAATAATAGGGGTGCATGCCCATTGACAATGCATAATCCTGAGCCATTTTTACCATCTTAGATACATCACTTTCGTCTGTAAAACTGTATTGGTCAATACTTTCTTTCAATCTGGACGCCCTTTTGACAGCCATTGTATGAACAGTAAGACTTTCAGGTTTGAGAAGGCTGATTTCCCTCAATGTATTTTCAAACATTTCAGTTGATTCACCCGGAAGTCCCGCTATTATATCCATGTTTATGTTATCAAAACCCAGTTCCCTTGCAAGGTTAAATGCCTGAACCACATCCAAAGCGGTGTGTTTTCTGCCTATGGTTTCCAGAACAGAATTATTCATTGACTGAGGATTTATGCTTATCCTGCTGACTCTGCTGTTCTTTATTGCTTTAAGTTTTTCTAAATCTATAGAGTCAGGTCTTCCGGCTTCCAGGGTATATTCCTCCAGGCCGGTTAAGTCAAGATTATCTTCTATAAAACAGAGTAATTCACTCAATGAAGCTGCATCAAGAGAAGTTGGCGTTCCTCCGCCAATATAAATATTCTGTATTCTGTAGTCATTTTCTTTTATAATGTCATTTACTGCTAATAGTTCTTTTTTCAATGTTTGCAAATAACTCTCGGTCAAGTGCCTGTATCCGCTTATTGAATAGGATGTAAATGAACAGTAAAGACAACGGGAAGGACAGAAAGGAATGCCTATGTATAGGCTTATAGTATCCGAATCTGCTTTTTTCAGAATTTCTCTCTCAGTATGGGCAATATTTAGGAGTAGTTCAGCCTTTTCTTCAGAAATCAGGTAATGCTCCTTCAGCTCAGAAACAGCTTCCTGCCTTTGAATTCCTCTTTCGAGCAATTCCATGGCAATTTTAACAGGTCTTACTCCTGTAAGTACTCCCCACGGCATACTTCTTCCCGTATAGTCTGCAAGAGCAATGTACACCTGCCGTTTTATCCTTTTCCTTGCCGTTCGAAGCTTTTCAATCTTCTTGTCCCCCTCCGGCACATCACCTATACACATGTGTTCATTATAAGCATATTCGCCATCTGATAACTTTATCTCGAGGAAAAGTGAACCTTCCCGGTCAGTTACCGAACACAGAAGAAAAGCCCCCTTGCTGTCAAGAGGAGGCTCGTTATCAAGTCTTCCAATATACTTGATTTCCTTTTCACTAAAAAATATTCTTAATGTTTCATGTATTTCATATTTAAAATCATATCCTTCAAGCCAGACACAAATCATTTACTTTCCATCCCAATGTTCTTTAATTTTGATGTTGTTTAATTATAATATAAGTATTTACATATACTGAAATATAATTATTTATCTTATATACGGATTATTTTCCCTTTCAAAACCAATGGTTGAAGACTCTCCGTGTCCGGGATACACAATGACATTATCATCGAGAACCATCAGCTTGTTCTTTATTGAATCCATTAAATCCCTATGACTTCCTTTGCCAAGATCAGTTCTCCCCACCGACATCCGGAACAATGTGTCTCCGGTAAAGAGAGCATTTCCTGTTTTTATACAAATACAACCGGGAGAATGTCCTGGAGTGTGTATTATATTAAATTTCATACCACCCACTTCAAAATTGTACTGATCCTCCAAAAGGATGTCTGCCTCTTTGAAAGTCCTGCCGATTGCAAATAATGCTGAACCGTTTAGGATTTCGTCAGTTAATGCAGGAGCATCGGCCTCATGTACCATCACTTTGGCCCCCAAGCTGCTCCTGACCTCATCAAGAGAACACATATGGTCAATGTGGGCATGTGTGAGCAATATATACTTTATGTCCAGTTTCATTTCCTCAACCAGATTAATAATGCTTGAAGCCTTTGATCCCGGATCTATTATAATTCCTTCACCGTTATTTCCCACAACATAACAGTTGGATTCAAACATGCCTGTTGACAAAAATCTCAATTGCATACTCATTCCCCTTTAAAATTCCTTTTTGCTGTCTAATAATAATGTGACCGGACCGTCATTATGAATCTCAACCATCATCATAGCCTGAAACTTTCCCGTTTCCACCTTGATGTCATATTTTTTGCACGCTTCAACAAACTTATCATATAGGACTTCTGCTTTTTCAGGTCTTGCGGCTTTGTCATAGCTAGGCCTCTTTCCCTTTCTGCAATCTCCGTACAGGGTAAACTGGGACACAATCAGCAGCTCCCCTTTTACATCCAATAGTGATATATTCATTTTTCCATTTTCATCATCAAATATTCTTAAGTTAACTATCTTGTCTGAAAGATACTGTATATCCTTTTCCGTATCATCCTGACCAATACCCAGCAAAACAACAATTCCTTTTTCGATTTTACCTTCAATTTCCCCGTCCACAGTAACTTTCGCCTGTGATACTCTCTGTACAACTGCCCGCATCATATCACCTCCGGCAAGAAAATGCACCTCTCAGGATAATGCGCCTCTGTCACTGAAAATCCAGCATATTTTGCTGTTATTGCTTATTCCTTGTTACCTCAAAAACACTGTCAATTTTTTTCAGTTTTTTAATAATCTTGTTTAATTGTTCGGTATCAACAATTTCCAGTGTGAGGTTTATAATGGCAATCTGATCTCTTGTTGTTCTTGCATTAATAGCTTTAAGTGGTATCTTCGCTTCACCAATGGTATTTGTCAGTTCCATAAGTAAAGCCGTCCTATCATTGGCCATAACAGTTATATCAGCCTTATACACTACGTCTTTGGCAGTGTGCCATGCTACTTCAATAAGCCTGCTATTATCATCAATATTCCCTATCACATTTATACAATCACTTCTGTGGACTGAAACACCTCTACCCCTTGTAATGTAGCCTATTATATCATCACCGGGTACAGGATTGCAGCATCTTGAAATCCTGACAAGGCAATTATCTATCCCCTTGACAATAATACCATTGTCAGAACTGGGTTTCTTCTTTTCTTCTTTTTCTTTAACCTGCGCTGCCAACTGCTGCTCCTCTTGCGCCAGTTCCTCAGGTTTAAGCGTTTTTCTGTATTCCTCCCTAAGCCTTGTTACAATTTTACTTGCAGATATTCCCCCAAAACCTACGGCAGAATACATATCATCAAGACTATTAAAGTTGAACTTCTTTAGCATTATTTCAACCCATTCAGGCTTAAAGAGTTTCGCAGGAGTTAAACCCTGCTTTTTTATCTCTCTTTCAACAATTTCCTTGCCTTTGAGAATATTCTCTTCTTTTTTCTCTCTCTTAAACCACTGTTTTATTTTATTTCTGGCCTGGGAACTCTTAACAATTTTTAACCAGTCACTGCTTGGACCATGTACATTGGCAGATGTCAATATCTCAACAATATCCCCGTTTTTCAATTCATACCCAAGAGGCACTATCCTGCCGTTTACTTTAGCCCCCATCATTTTATTGCCGATAGCGCTGTGAATGCTGTAGGCAAAATCAATAGGTGTAGAACCGGCAGGTAAATTGATAACATCTCCCTTTGGTGTGAAAACAAAAACTTCATCAGTAAAGAGGTCTATCTTAAGAGTCTCCATAAACTCTCTGGCATCACGCATTTCCTTCTGCCAGTCAAGCAGCTGCCTTAACCATACAAGCTTGCTGTCAATGTCACTGTCTCCGGATCGCCCTTCCTTGTACTTCCAATGGGCTGCTATACCAACTTCAGCAACCCTGTGCATATCCCATGTTCTTATCTGTACTTCAAAGGTCTGTCCCCGGTGACCTATAAGGGTTGTATGAAGGGATTGGTACATATTAGGTTTGGGCATTGCTATATAATCTTTAAACCTGCCAGGCATAGGTTTATAAAGTTCATGAACCATTCCTAGAGCTGCATAGCAGTCTTTAACTGAATTTACAATTATTCTGAAAGCAAATAGATCGTATATCTGTTCAAGTGTCTTGTTCTGTTCCACCATTTTTCTGTAAATACTGTAAAAATGCTTTGGCCTTCCGTCTATTTGAGCCTCTATTCCAAGCTCCTTGGTCCTCGCTTTTAATTCCTCAATAATTTCGGTGATAAATGCCTCTCTTTCCTTTCTCTTATTGGCAATCTTATCCACTAGGTCGTAATATCCTGCCGGATCGATAAACCTTAAGCACAAATCCTCCAGCTCCCACTTAATCCTGGATATACCGAGCCGGTGAGCAATAGGGGCATATATCTCCAGAGTTTCTTTTGCCTTTTCAAGCTGTTTGTCCACAGTCATATACTTGAGGGTGCGCATATTATGCAGCCTGTCTGCCAGTTTTATCAGTATGACCCTTATGTCCTTAGCCATTGCCAAAAACATTTTGCGCAAGTTTTCAGCCTGAAGCTCTTCCTTTGAGGTATATGGAATCCGCCCAAGCTTTGTGACACCATCCACTATATTCGCTATTTCTTCACCGAATATTTCCCGCAGTTCTTCCATTGTAAATGTGGTGTCTTCAATAGTATCGTGAAGGATTCCTGCAATAATAGAAGTACAGTCCAACTCCAAATCAGCAAGAATATTGGCGACCTCCATCGGATGAACAATAAAAGGTTCACCTGACACCCTTAGCTGACCGTCATGCGCTTTTTTGGACAATATATATGCTTTCTCAATAAGCTCAAAATTACAATCAGCATTATATTTTTTTATTTTTTCTACAAGTCGGCTGTACGCTTCATCCATTGCTAAACCCCCAAGTTAAAACTGCACAATTGAGTCTACATTATATCCTTCTAATTTGTCCCTTCCGTTGAGGTAGGTAAGTTCAATAAAATAGAATATACCTGCAACCTCTCCGCCAAGTTTTTCAATCAATTTAATATTTGATTCCGTTGTTCCTCCCGTTGCCAGAAGGTCATCAACAACTACAACTCTCTGCCCGGGCTTAATGGCATCTTGATGCATTTCAAGCACGTCTGTACCATACTCTAGCTGATACTCAACCTGTATAGTCTTATACGGAAGTTTTCCTCTTTTTCTGATTGGTACGAATCCTTTGCCCAGGATGTAGGCCAAAGGGGCACCAAGAATAAAGCCTCTGGATTCAGGTCCAACTATCAGGTCAAATTCACCTACTTTGCGAATCCTGCCTGCCATTGTGTCAAGACATTCCTTATAAGCTTCCGCATCCTGTAGTACGGTGGTGATATCAATAAAATCAATACCTTCCTTTGGAAAATCCAGTACGTGCCTGAGCTTTGATTTAAAATCCATTAACAATTCCCCCTGTGTTTTGTAATTTAGCTTCCTGCTTTAGCATTCCTAAAATATTGCTTATTAAATCTAATTTGCATAATTGCTGTTTTTTAAACTTTTTTTCAAAGCCTGAAGTTTATTAAAAGTATCAGAGTCCTCAAGCTTTTTCTTTTGTCCGTCGCTGTCAAGCAGCGTAATGGCCATTCCGGTTTCTCCCATGGGTTCAGCAATCAATAGCTTGAGTTCTTCAAAAATTTTAATGCCCTTTTTTAGTTTAAAATAATTCATTTTTATTCTATAGCTGCAGGCAATTCTACCTGCAAAAACAAACAAGTCATCAATAACCAGAGTTTTTGCACAATTTGCCCTCAAGTATTGATAAATTGCCACCAGGTCGCACCTTTCCAGCACGATTTCATCTATATCCACACTGTGAAAAATGTCATAATTTCTTTTATAACCTTTATTATAGCCATTTATGTCAAAAGTCTCAACATATTTGTCCAGTTCATATAAATATTCATTCTTTCTGATTACAGTTTCATTCAACTTAATATCCTTCAGATTCATCTGTACTTTGCGTTCTGAATTCCACGTATTGATTCCCAGTGAAAACGCTGAGTCAATAATGTCTCCCAAATTAAAATGATTAACAAAGTTACTCATATTAAAACCTATTGCATCAAAAGTTGTGTTCTCACTTTTCAGCTTCAGCTTCAGATGCCTGTTGTTGCCAACAGCATACATTTCACCTATTTCAAGGCCTTCAAAAACAAATGCCGGCTCCGGATTCCCCGCTCCGAAAGGAGCCAGTTTCTCCAGTTCCGTCACACTTTCAATGCTTATATCTTCTCTATTTATATATGCATCAATTTTTATCCTTGGTACCAGATCCTTCTCGTCCATTACTTCATCAGCATAACGGTTTATCATTTTACGGAAAGCATTTATGTTTTTCTCCTCCATAGTTAAGCCAACCGCAAGCTCATGACCTCCATACTTTTGGAGCAAACTATCACAATAGCACAAAGCCTTAAAAAGATTCAAACCTTCAATACTTCTTCCGGAACCTTTTGCAATCCCATCCTCTACAGAAAGCATTATACACGGTCTATAGTAACGTTCTGTTATTCTTGATGCCACTATGCCTATAACTCCATGATGCCAGTTTTGTCCGGCAACAACAATAACTTTTTCCTTCTCTACATCAATTTCCTTCTCAATCAATTCAATTGCCTGGTTGAGTATTTCTGTTTCAGTCTCCTGACGGTTTTTATTTTCTTCATTTAGCTCTATTGAAATATCATTTGCTTCCTTTTCACAAGATGTTGTAAAGAGTTTGACAGCTCTTGAAGCATCCCCCAACCTGCCTGCTGCGTTAATCCTTGGAGAAAGAATAAAGCTGACTCCAAAGGAATTAATGGATTTACCCTCTAATCCGGAGTTGTTAATCAGCATTCTCAGACCCAGGTTGGAAGTATTTTTAATTTCCTGTATGCCATATTTGGCAATTACCCTGTTTTCGCCAACCAGCGGAACAACGTCGGCAATAGTGCCAAGAGCTACAAGGTCAAGATAAGCCATATATTCTCTGTCACAGCCCATCTTTATACACAGTGCATTCAATAGTTTAAAGGCTACACCCACACCGGCTAGGTCCTTAAAAGGATAATTGCAGTCGCTCCTATGGGGATTTACCACAGCCTCGGCTTCAGGAATTTCATCCCTGCACTCATGGTGATCAGTAATAATAATATCAATTCCTTTATCAACAGCATACTTCACTTCATCAATTGCCGCAATTCCACAATCCACAGTAATTATCAAATCCGAGCCGGATTCACATATCTTGTCAATCCCTGCTCTGGATATCCCATATCCTTCTTCTATTCTGTCCGGTATATAGTAATCAACATGGGCTTCTTTTTTTCTGAGAAAATCATACAGTATTGATGTTGAGGTTATTCCGTCAACATCGTAATCTCCGTAAATTACTATTCTTTCTCCCTTTTCAATTGCATGAATCAGCCTATCTGCAGCTTTGTCCATATCTTTCATTAAAAAGGGATTATAAAAAGATTCCAGAGTTGGGTTTAAAAAATCATTAATTTCATCGCACTCATTCATTCCCCTGCTTAGAAATACCTTTGCTGCCAGTTTTGAAATCCCTGCTCGTCTGGAAATCCTTTCTGCTTCATATTCCGATACTTTACTGCAAACCCAAGTCTTTCTTATATGCATTACATCAACCTTCTATAATATATGTTAAATCAACTTGTTGTGCTTGGCAATGAGACAACATTGACAACATTGTATAGAGCTTAAGAGCTAGCTTTTATTAGCTCTTAAGCTCGGAACTCCCGCTATCGAAACGCCGGTACAACAAGTTAAGTTATACTCTATACAAAAAAAGCTCGATTATAATCGAGCTTTTTTATCCCAGTTATTTCTTGACTTTCTGGTTTACCATCTTGCTTGCCATCAGCTCTGCCCTCTACCTTTGGCATAACCTCCTGCATTATTTTGCCCATATCCCTGATTAATATTTGCTCCAGTATCCTCAAATGGCTAGTTTTCCAATTTCTTCAACTTCTTCGTTAAGCCATTGTGTAAAATACTGCGTCATCACATCTATTTCTGCTCTTCAACTATTTACAATGTCCTGTATTCCTTTCTCTTTATAATCAGGTAATGAATCTCTTTTCATTTAACTTCCTTGGCTTTTATTTCGATTATACCATAATCGTCAAGGGTAATGTTATTATCTTTTTAGCTCCCCTATTTAAACTTTCTCTTCCTTGCGGCTTCAGATTTCTTTTTTCTTTTTACACTTGGCTTCTCATAGTGCTCTCTTTTTCTAACTTCAGCCAAAACACCAGCTTTTGCGCACTGCCTCTTGAACCTTTTAAGAGCACTGTCAAGAGACTCATTCTCTTTAACCCTAACCTCTGACATGTATTTCCCTCCCTCCGATGGTAACAATTGTGCCGGGAATAAGCTCTGTTTACTGAATCGTAAATTATTGGAAAGTAAACTGAATTTAGCACATATTATATTATATATTACTTTTAAAAACAAAGTCAATACGGCTTTATCCATTGTTGTTTTTTTTACATAATTTAAAGCAAAAAGTAAATGGTAATTACTCCCTGTTCAGGATGTATTAAGGTAATGAGTCACTCCTTTACGGGCAAAATGTGCCCTTTTCGTCAAGGAGTGTCCCAATTGCATTCCCGGCTGTGCTCCCAATTACATCCCAACTACATTCCGTATACGATCCCTATCTAAATTAAACTTCCGGTTGCATTACAGAATTTTAGCTCCCAGGGTTTTTCCGCCTATCAGGTGATAATGCAGGTGTAACACTGTCTGTCCCGCATCTTCACCGCAGTTATTTATGAGTCTGAAACCTTTTTCATAAATTCCCAGCTCCTGCGCAATCTTTTTTGCAGCAAGATGTATGTCAGCCAAAATGCATGCATTTTCTTCAGTTATCTCTTTCACACTGCCTATGTGCTTTTTGGGAACAATAAGCACATGAACCGGAGCTACGGGATTTATGTCCTTAAAGGCCATCACCTTCTCGTCCTCATACACAACTGCTGAAGGAATTTCCCTGTTAATTATTTTGCAAAAAATGCAATCACTCATATCCCTTTATCCTCCTTACAACTGGCTTTCAATAACCTTAACTGCACTCTTGAGTGCTTCATTTATCCTGGAAACGTCTTTTCCGCCGGCCTGGGCCATGTCAGGCCTTCCACCGCCTCCGCCGCCTGTTACTTTAGCAGCTTCTCTTACTATATTACCACTGTGAATACCTTTTTGTACAACATCTTTTGTCGCCATAGCAACAAAACTTACTTTGCCTTCATGTGAAGAAGCAAGTACAACTACACCGCTTCCAATTTTATTTCTTATAAGGTCACCGGTATTTCTCAGAGCTTCTATATCCAGCTGTTCCAGGTGTGCTGCAATTACCTTAACCCCTTTTATTTCCAATGCATTTGATAAGAGACTGTCAATATTGCCGCTAATAAGCTTGTTTCTCAATCTTTCTATTTCCTTTTCGGCATTTTTTATTTCTGTATTAAGAAGCTCGGCTTTTCTGACAGTGTCCTGCGGAGCTGTCTTCAAGGCAGCAGCAGTATCATTCAGCTGCTTTTCTTTTTCCTTGAAATATCCTATGGCTGCTTCTCCTGTAAGAGCTTCAATACGCCTTGTACCTGCTGCTACACCGCTTTCACTCACTATTTTTACAAGGCATGCCTGTGAAGTGGATTTAAGATGGGTACCTCCACAAAGTTCCATGGAGTAATTACCTACACTGATAACCCTTACAACATTGCCGTACTTTTCATCAAATAACGCAGTAGCGCCCAGCTTTTTAGCTTCATTAATATCCATTTCATTAGCCGAAACAGGTAGGTTTTCCAATATTTTTTGATTCACCTCATCTTCTACCCGTTCAATTTCAGATGGAGACATAGCCGAAAAATGGGTAAAGTCAAATCTGAGTCTGTCAGGTCCGACAAATGAACCTGCCTGATTCACATGGCTACCAAGCACATTTCTCAATGCTCTGTGAATAAGATGAGTTGTTGTATGGTTCCTTTCAATAGCCCTTCTCCTTCTTGCATCTACTGAAGCCTTGACAGATAAGCCATTTTGAAGGACTCCTTTTTCAATTCTGCCTGTATGCAGATATTTTCCGTCGGAAGTCTTTTGCGTGTCTTCTACTTTAAGCAAACCGCCGCTCCATTCAATAACTCCTGTATCACCGACCTGTCCGCCGCTTTCAGCATAGAACGGCGTAACATCCAACACTACTGTTACACTGTCTCCCTCATATGCTGTATCTGTAATTTCATTGTCCTTGACAATGCATACGACCTGGGCATCACTCACGATAGTTTCGTATCCAACAAACTTTGTCTTAATACTCTTATCAAGTGACGAATACAAGTCCTTGCCCCATGCCGAACCTTCCTTCTTTTTCAAAGCCTCGCGGGCTTTTTCCCTCTGTACGGCCATTTCTTCTTTAAAGCCTTCCTCATCAATACTCAAGCCATTCTCTTCTGCGATTTCTCTTGTAAGGTCAAGGGGAAAACCATAAGTATCATGAAGTTTGAAAACCATACTTCCGGATATAACCTTTTCATTTTTCTTCTTTGTTTCACTTATAAAATCACTGAGAATACTAAGGCCTTGATCAATAGTAGCTTCAAATCTCTCTTCTTCGATTCTGATAACCTTCTTAATATACTCAGCTTTTTCTTCCAGCTCAGGATAAGCCTGCTTTGACTCGTTTATAACCACATCGGCTACATTGTACAAAAACGGCTTGTCCAGTCCCAGAAGTTTTCCGTGCCTTGCAGCCCGCCTTAACAACCTTCTTAAAACATAGCCTCTTCCCTCATTAGAAGGAATGACGCCGTCAGACACCATCATTGTAGTACTTCTAATATGATCCGTTATAACCCTTATAGATATGTCGGATTTTTCAGATTTCCCATATTCAACACTGGCCAGGGTACATACATAATTAAGGATATTTCTTACCGTGTCCACTTCAAAAAGATTGTTTACATCCTGCATGATTACTGCCAATCTTTCAAGACCCATTCCGGTATCAATGTTCTTCTTCTTCAACTTGCTGTAACTGCCGTCCTCTTCTTTGTTGAACTGCGTAAATACCAGGTTCCAGAATTCAATATACCTGTCACAATCGCACCCGACTTTGCAATCAGGCTTACCGCAGCCTTTATCAGCGCCCCTGTCATAATATATCTCAGAGCATGGACCACATGGTCCGGTTCCATGTTCCCAGAAATTATCCTTTTTGCCCATTCTCACGATACGTTCTTCGGGAAGTCCTACATTTTTATGCCATATTTCAAAAGCCTCATCGTCATCTTCGTAAATTGACACCCAGAGCCTGTCCTCAGGCATCTCAAGCACACGGGTAACAAACTCCCATGCCCAGGTAATTGCCTCAGTTTTAAAGTAGTCCCCGAAAGAAAAATTGCCAAGCATTTCAAAGAACGTGCCATGTCTTGCGGTTTTTCCCACGTTCTCTATATCAGGAGTTCTGATGCATTTCTGGCAAGTAGTCACCCTTTTGCAAGGCGGTGTCTCCTGTCCTGTAAAATATGGCTTCAGCGGTGTCATTCCAGCATTGATCAGCAGGATGCTGGGGTCGTTCTTCGGCACAAGTGAGAAACTCGGAAGTCTAAGATGCCCTTTGCTTTCAAAAAAGCTCAAATACCTTTCCCTTATTTCATTTAAACCCATTTTTTGCATCATACAATACCTCTCTTGAGTATATTCAAATTATTATCGGTTTTATATTTTCAACATAATAGCCCTACTTTATTTGCCCACATATACATTTAATATATAAAAGTATAGAAATAGTGTCAAGAATAGAAATATGAAAGTTTACAAATTGACAGGAGATATGTACATAATATAAAATAAATTATCTTGTTGTGCTAAAGCTTCCACAACAGGAATTCCGAGATTGAGAGCTAATAAGCTCTTATGCTCGCCGGGGACATCCTAACCATAAATTATGAGGAATATATCCTGTAATATATCTTACAAGGGATACCTCCTGTTTATAAAAGGTTTGCCCCCTCATTTTGCAAGGAGAGAGGAATTTGTGATGGGTAATCTAAAAGATATAATAAAAAATGAAATAGATAGGCGTAGAACCTTTGCAATTATATCGCATCCTGATGCAGGTAAAACCACTATGACGGAAAAGCTGCTACTATATGGCGGTGCCATCAGACTTGCAGGTACCGTTAAAGCAAGAAAAGCAAACAAGTATGCAACCTCTGACTGGATGGAGATTGAAAAGCAGAGAGGAATCTCTGTAACTTCCAGTGTATTGCAGTTTAATTACGAAAATTATTGTATCAATATCCTTGATACACCAGGCCATCAGGACTTCAGCGAAGATACCTACAGAACCTTAATGGCAGCGGACAGTGCTCTGATGTTGATAGACGGGGCAAAAGGAGTCGAGGCGCAGACCATAAAACTCTTCAATGTCTGCAGGATGAGAGGAATACCTATTTTTACATTTGTAAACAAGATGGACAGGGCAAGTAAGGACCCCTTTGAATTAATGGATGAAATTGAACACGTACTTGGAATAAGGTCATATCCGATTAATTGGCCGATAGGCATCCATGGTGATTTCAAAGGAGTGTATAATAGAAAACTCGCCCAAATTGAACTCTTTGAAGGTGGAAATCACGGTAAAACAGCTGTCGCATCAACTATCGGCAAGGTTGATGATCCGATTTTTGCAGATTTGTTGGGTGAGCATTACCACTCTCGTCTTTGTGAAGAAATTGAACTCCTTGATATGGCAGGAGATGAATTCAGTTTAAAAAAAGTTCTGAAAGGTGAACTCACTCCTGTTTTCTTTGGAAGTGCCATGACAAACTTCGGAGTTCAACCTTTTCTTGAAGAATTTCTTGAAATGGCTCCACCTCCTGGTGCAAAGAATACATCTGTTGGTCTGCTGGACCCCGAAAGCGAATTCTTTTCAGGGTTCGTCTTCAAAATACAGGCAAATATGAATCCTGCCCACAGGGATAGAATTGCTTTTATCAGAATATGTTCAGGGCAGTTCAGACGCGGCATGTCGGTTTATCATGTACAGGGAGGCAAAGAGGTAAGGCTAACCCAGCCACAGCAGTTTATGGCACAGGAAAGAAACATTGTGGAGGAAGCCTACCCCGGTGATATCATCGGAATATTTGACCCAGGGATATTTAAAATAGGAGATACTCTCGTTGAGGGCAATACATCCCTTAGATTTGAAGGTATTCCAATATTCCCTGCTGAACATTTTGTCCGTGTAACTCCTAAGGATACGATGAAGCGCAAGCAGTTTATTAAAGGTATTACACAGCTTTCAGAGGAAGGCGCCATTCAGGTTTTTAAACAAGTAAATATAGGTATAGAAGAACTTATACTGGGAGCTGTAGGGGCCCTTCAGTTTGATGTGCTTGAGCACAGGTTGCGGAGTGAATATAATGTAGAGCTGAGAATCAATCACCTTCCCCACAGGCATGCCAGATGGATTAAGAGTGGACTTAAAAATAACCTTGAATCTCTTAATCTCACAAGCACTACAATGATTGTTAAGGATCTGGAGGAAAGACCTGTTCTGCTGTTTGAAAATGAATGGTCTATAAGGTGGGCAGAGGAAAAGAACAAAGGACTTGAATTGGCGGACATTGCAGCAGAGTCATTAAATATAGAATAGCGCAGCGTAATATTGAACAGCAACCGCAGATAATAAATAGTACTGCTTAAATAATGAACATCTCTGCAAAAATTGAACAAATGCCGCAAAAAACTGAGTAACAGCTGCAGTTTGCGAATAATACTCCCTTATTGGCTAATAATATTCTTGTGCAATTCTCATAATGCAAACAATTATTTTACCGGTTATACAACAGTTTGCATAACAGTTTATTGTAAAAGAAGGGAGACTTAGCATGGGAAAAGTCAGATTGGGAGTTATAGGCACAGGGCTCGCCTGGGAAAGGCTTCATTACCCTGCAATACAGGAACTCAACGACAAATTTGAAATAGCGGCGTTGGCCAACAGGACAAAAAGCGATGCTGAAAATTTCGCCAGAAAGATAAACCTCGATCCGGCAAATGTTTATGATGACTATAATGAAATGCTGAAAAGAGATGATCTTGACGCTATTGATATTCTTGTGCCTATTCAGCTGAATTATGAGGTATCGGAAGCCGTAGCAAAGGCCGGTTTTGATTTTATATGTGAAAAACCTATGGCTCCGGATATGAAGCAGGCACATAAATATCTTGAATTGGCTGAAAAGTACAACGTCAAAATGTTGATAGCCGAAAACTACAGATACAATGAGGAATACAATAAAATCAAAGAAATAATAACCTCGCGGAAAATCGGTGATGTTGTATGTTTTATAAGAAATAATATCACTTGTTTTCCTTGTGAAATGGATAAGAATACTTATGCAGGAACCGAATGGAGACAGCATCCACGCTTTCCCGGAGGTGCATTCCTCGATGCAGCCATTCATGATATAGCTGCAATGAGGCATATATTCGGGCACATAGCATGTGTTCAGGCATTTGGTAAACCACAGAATGAAGACTTCAATCCATACCTCTCAGTCAATGCAAATATTATGTTTAGAGGCGGAGCTATAGGCCAGTATACCTATTTCCCATCAGGTATGGAACCTCAGAGGCCTTTAGTAGGTTTTAGAATATTTGGAACCATGGGTGAAATTTTTCTGGAAGATAAAAACAGCGGCATAATAAATGTAGCTTATAACGACGGCAATTCTGAACAGATTTCCTATACCCCTGAAAGAGGTTTTTACAATGAATTTTTGAACTTCTACAATGCCCTTAACGGCATTGAGGAAATCTATGTCACTCCTGAAGTTGAATTCGGCGATGTTAAAACTGTTTTTGACATACTTGAATCAATATCAAAGAAAAAAATAATTTACGTTGATGAGCCTCAGTATGACGAATATATTAACTATGTTGAAGGAAAAGAAAGAATGCAACCGTATATACAGTAATGTACAGTTCAGTAATGTACAGTTGCTTAAATGTATAATTGCTGAGATGCTTGAAAATTGAGAGGCCGGAAAACAGGCACAAACAGTTTTCCGGCTTTTAAACTTTTAAGCTTTTGTCCTCTTGCCTAAATCCCCAGAATCTTTCTCACTTCGTTCTCCATATCTTCCTTCTTGCATACTGTTTTGTGTCTTACTTCCTTTTTATCCAGTCCCTGAAGACCCTTGGGCACAGGTATGCCGCATTTTTCCGAAAGCGTCTCAAGCAGTTCAAATTCATTTTTACCCGCGACACCTTCCTCCCCAAATATTGCTTTTACAACGCTCTCATTGAACTTAAATGGGCTCGCAGTAGAAGCAATTATGGTTTTGGTCAGATCACCTGTCGATATTACATATTTGTCGTATACATCAATCCCTACAGCAGTGTGAGTGTCTACAACATAGCCATAATCGTTATATACGGATTTTATCGTTTCTAATGTTTCCTGTTCGGTGGAATATCCTGCCCAGAAAATTTCAGAAATTCTGCTCATTGTATTTGCATCGACAGTGTATGCCCCATCGTTTTTCAGCATATTCATCCATATATTTATTATGGCGGAATCGTGTCCGGTTAGTTCAAAAAGCAGTCTTTCAAGGTTGCTGGAAATCAAAATATCCATAGACGGAGATATTGTCCTTTTAAACTCTCTTTTTCGATTATAGAAACCGGTGTTTATAAATTCAGTAAGGACATTGTTGTCATTTGAGGCACATATCAGCTTGTTTAGAGGAAGGCCCATTCTCTTTGCATAATAAGCTGCCAGTATGTTCCCGAAATTTCCTGTAGGAACAACAATGTTCACTTTATCCCCAAGACTTATTTCATTGCCCTTCAACATATCCACATATGCTGAAAAGTAATACACGACTTGCGGTACAAGCCTGCCCCAGTTTATTGAGTTAGCGGATGAAAACTTATACCCGCTGTTTACCATTGTATCAATCAATTTTTCATTTGTAAAAATAGCTTTGACACCATTTTGGGCATCATCAAAATTGCCTAATACGCCTATTGAGTTTACATTTTTTCCTTCCTGTGTTATCATTTGCATTTTTTGAACTTCACTGACTCCATGAGAAGGATAGAAGACAATTATTCTCGTACCATCAACATCTCGGAATCCCTCAAGGGCAGCTTTACCGGTATCTCCCGATGTTGCGACAAGGATAACAAGTTCATGAGTTTCTCCCGTCTTTTTCATTGCTCTAACCAGCAAATGAGGTAAAATCTGGAGGGCCATGTCCTTAAAAGCGCATGTAGGCCCATGCCACAGCTCAAGCACATGTATATTGTCTGTTAATTTATTTATTGGTGCAATTTCTTTGCAACCAAATTTTTCAAGAGTATATGCACTATTTACACATTCTTCAATTTCCTGGTCTGAATAATCATTAAGATAATATTTTAATATCGCTGCAGCCCGCTGCTGGTAATTCATGTTAACAAGTTTTCCGATTTCATCAAGGCTCATTTTGATTTCCTCATCAGGCACAAATAAGCCTCCGTCAGGTGCGATGCCTCGTTTTATCGCTTCCGCGGATGATATAGACTTGAGCCCTCCCCTTGTACTTTCGTAAAACATTACAATCCCCCTATTTTAATACGCCTAATATTTTATCTTTAGCCTATGCAACATCCTGTAAAACATTAGTATTGACTTCCATTTTACGCATAATGTTCAAGCTCTTCCTGCATATTAATGCTATGTTGCGGCTGCGCCTGCCATTTGTTTGCTTCGCAAACAGGCAGTTTCGCATAATGTTCATACTCTGCCTGCATATTAATGTCATGTCCTTTTGCAATGCTCTTTTTGCCATGTTTTTGGCATGTTGCGGCATTCGAATATGAATCCCGCAAGACCGCAGCAAAAGAACCAAAGAAAGCTGGTCAATGACAGTTTTAATTGAGTTACATATAATATAATTAATAATAATACAAATCACTTAAAAATGAAAGTACATCTTTAATAACACTTCATTATTACTGCATTACTGTATACCGAATTTTTAATTTCTCAAAATAATTCCTCACCACGCGGGTTTTACCTTATCCTGATCAGTAATAAAAAGGTGGAAAAATTCTTCTCCTATACATTTCCTGCTCAAACTTGTTAAAAACAATATTTGCTGTTTGTCTACCTGAATTGAAGAGATATTCCTTATCTTCTCTGCTCAGGTTAAAGTCAAGGAAAGAGATTTTCGCCGTATCTATGGCTCCTATGTATTTAACTTTGCTTTCCGTTTTCTTTGGAACACCAATATTGTGAACAACAGTAATAATGCTTTTTAAAATGTCGAGAGAGGTGTTGAGATTGAAGAAATTTCCCTTTTCACCTCCATCAAGTGTAAACCCAATTATCGGAAGTCTTTGGCTCGTTATCAGCCAATCGGGGAATCTATCAAGGACACCCCCATCCACAAGATTATACCTCTTGACTGAATTTCCCTCTTTCTTTTCAATTATAACGGGCTTAAAGGCAAAGGGTACACATGTACTTATTCTCACAGCTTTTGCAACTTCAAACCTGTCAGGATCGATACCGTAAAATTTCATGTCATCAGGCAGTACAACAACTTTCGCCCTGTTGCAATCCACACCCGTCATTCTTATTCTGTAACCTCTGGGGTTTGAATCGTCAACCACACCTCCTCTAAGGTCTGCAAAAGTTCGTACTCCTCTTGAAGACAACATTTTATAAACCCATTCCTCAAGGTAATCCCCGTCAAACAAACAGCCTTCTTTACTGAACAAAACCAAGTTTTTAAAAAAGTTTCCTCTCCTGTCCCAAAAATCCGGCCAATCGTCAAAATCATCGTTTCTTCCAAATATTGGCTGACTTAGGAAATTTTCTACCGAATCCATTCCATAAATCAGATTATTTCTTGAATATGATACAAATCCGGTAACTACAGGGAGTCTCTGTGCTACTTTCTCCAGCTGAATCTCGTTAAATCCGAAATTTTCCATTGCTTTCCACATTTCATATGCACTGAATCCTGAAGCTGCAAAAGAACCGGCAAGTGCACCTGCCGAAACACCTGTTATGTTCACAAATCCGTATCCCCTTCTATAAGCAGCATCAAATACTCCTATATACGCAATACCCTTAACACCTCCGCCACCTAGCACAAGATTTAGAGGCTTTCTGAAAAAAGGCATAAAATCACCTCAAAATATGTTCTTGTTGCTAATATATTAAAAAAACACTCCATATATGAGAAGTGTTTTTTATAAAGGTGGGTAAACAACCATATTAAACAATAAATGAAAAGCTAAAGACTACATTCTGGGCTATGAATCGATGCTGTTAAGGTAGCTTCGTAAGTTCATCTATTCTTATTTTCGCCCACTTAACATAACTGCTTTGTGGATACTCTTCAATGAGCTTTTGATAGGTTCCAAGAGCATTTCTACTGTCATCCAGTTGCTGATAACATTTCCCTATATAGTACAATACAGTATCCATCTTTTCAAAATTTTCTGTATACAGCTTTATCTTATTCAGCTTTTCCAGAGCTTCACCATATTTCTTGCTTGAATTGACAAGCACTGTCCCTTCTTCGAATAGCTTTTTTGCAGCCTGTGGCATTATCTTATCATACAGTGTCTGAAACCTTTCCTTCTCATCTCCTTCCAGGTCCACAGTTTTCAGTATTAAAAGTGTATCGGCGGCTTTTTCCACCTCTCCGTCCCGGAAAAGGCTGTCTGCTTCATAAAGCTTCAGAACAATCTTATAATAATCTACGTATTCATTTGCAGCGTCAAAATTTTTTTGCAATTCATTGTAATCATTGTTGAGCTTATTATACTGCTCTTCCAGTTCTAAGTTTTTTTGTGCAAGCAGATTTTTCTCATTTTCTATTTTTTCCAGTTCTTCAACGCTCACTCCGGTGCCTCTCATAAAAATAAGGCACAACACTAATACAATCAATGCACCTGCTGCAAAGCACACTGCACTTTTAATAATATCTTTTTTGGGATCTATATTATTCAAATTCCTACTTTCGAAAATCCTAATTTTTTCTTTTCTGCCGGATTTTTCTTTCTTTTTCGTTTTCTTGGTATCAATGCCGGCTGTCTCACCCTCATTAAGCATATCCAGGTATTTGAGTGCCATTACACTGTTTTTCTCAGCTTCTATTACTCTGTTAAACATTTCAACGGCTTTTGATTTTTCATTTATGTAACTGTAACAAATTCCAAGAAGATTAATTGCTTCATAAAACTCCGGATTCAGCGAAACCGCCTTTTTAAGCTCTATTATGGCAATATCTTCACTTCCCATATTAAGGCTGTCCAGAGCTTTATTATAAAGCACAATGGAATTTCTCGCATTGATACTAAGACCTGTACCTCTTGCTTCCAAGCTGTCAATATCAATTTTCTGATAATTCTTCAGTTCTTCTTTTAAGTTAATCATTGCCCCCCTCCTCTTTATTCTAAATTTATTCAAGAGGTTTCTCCCTTAATATGCTTCTAATTATTCCTATATAGTATAAAGATCCGAAAGCACATATAATGTCATTTTTAGAAGACAACCTATAAGCTTCTCTAACTGCACCTTCAATTGTATCATTAACAAGTACATTTTTACAATATGGCTTTAACACTATTGCCAATTCTTCTGCAGGCAGTGCCCTGTCACTGGCAGGAGTAACCGCTATAACTGCGTATGCCCCGGGAATTACTGTTTTTATTATTGACATGTAATCCTTGTCCCTTAAAACTCCAAAAATAAAAATCCTCCGTCTGTCCGGGAAATACGTGTCAAGAGCCTCCCGCAATATTTCAGCACCTTGTGCATTATGGGCACCGTCTATTATAAACAGCGGTTCCTTTTTTATTATTTCCATTCTGCCCGGCCACTTTGCATTTTCGAGTCCTCTTCTGATGGCAGTTTCACTTACAGGATATCCTTTTTGAGATACTATTTTACATGCCTCGATAGCCATTACTGCATTTCTGGTCTGGTGACGTCCTATAAGAGAAATTTTAAGATCTCTTAGCTTTTTATAATGAAAAACTTGTCCATCTTCAGACCAATTGGCAATTTCAATATTGCTGAAGTCCACTTTGTGCAGTTTTGCTCCTCTTTCAGCGCATATATCCTCAATAACTTTTTCCGCTTCACGAGGCTGGGAATACAGCACCACTTCTCCGGATGGCTTAATAATGCCCGCCTTCTCAAAGGCTATCTCCGAAAGGGTATTGCCCAGTATTTTCATATGGTCATATCCAATTGCTGTTATTACAGACACCAGAGATGTATCTATAACATTGGTTGAATCGAACCTTCCACCAAGACCAACTTCAAGAACCACAATGTCACAACTTTTTTCGTAAAAATGCTGCATGGCCAGTGCTGTAACAATCTCAAATTCCGTTGGATGATTGTATCCCAGTTCGATCATTATGTTGATCTTACCACTTATAAATTCAGTAATCCTGGCAATATCACTTTCAGATATCTCGTCAGTGCCTACCCTTATTCTCTCTGTAAAACGTTCCAGGTAGGGGGATGTGAACACCCCTACCTTATAACCCGCCTCCATTAATATACTGCTTATAAAAGATGACGTAGATCCTTTTCCGTTTGTTCCCGCTATGTGTACATATTTCAGTTTCTTGTGGGGATTTCCCATCAGGTCCAACAATGTCGTTATATTTTCCAGTCCCAATTTTATTCCAAACTTTAAAGCTCCATGTATATATTCAAGTGCTTCGCTGTAATTCATGTATTAACCTCCGTCAATTAGCTCCACAGCACCTCTTATATTTCTTTCCACTTCCACATGGACACGGATCATTTCTTCCGACCTTTTCACTGCTTCTTGCCGTGGGCTTCTTAGATACTTCTCCGGGTTGTCCCCCATGGCTTGCTTTCAGCGGTTCTGCTACTTTCTCACGCTGTGGCGCCCTATCCCTGTTTAATTTTGCCCTCAGAACCAGTTTTACGGCATCTTGCTGGATACTCTTTATCATTTCCTCAAACATTTCAAATCCTTCAAATTTGTATTCAACAACAGGGTCCCTCTGGCCATATGCACGCATTCCTATTCCATACCTCAACTGGTCCATTGCATCTATGTGATCCATCCATTTTTCATCTACTACCTTGAGCAGTACGACTCTCTCCACCTCACGCATCATTTCAGCGCCCAGTTCTTTCTCTTTTTCATCGTACAACTCAAGTGCAATATTGTGAAGTTTTTCTTTTAAGCTCTCTTTAGTGAGGTTTTCCATGTCCTTCTTTATTTCATCCATGGCTCCCTGGGGCAGGAAAATATTCATTAAATAAGCCTCCATGCCTTCCCAATCCCAGTAGTCCGGATACTGGCTGTCATGGCAGAATAGCTCTACAATACTGTCAATCATTCCTTTAATCATCTTAACAAAATAGTCCTTCAGGTTCTCACCGTCAAGCACTCTGCGCCTCTCACCGTAAATGACCTCTCTTTGTTTGTTCATAACATCATCGTACTGCAGAACGTGTTTTCTTATATCAAAATTCTTTCCTTCAACCCGCTTTTGCGCGCCTTCAATAGCATTGGAAAGCATCTTGTGCTCAATAGGCTGGTCATCTTCTAGGCCGAGTGCATTTACGATGCCCGTTAATCTGTCTGAACCGAAGAGCCTCATCAAATCATCTTCAAGTGAAATATAAAACCGGGATGAACCGGGGTCTCCCTGACGGCCTGAACGCCCGCGCAGCTGGTTGTCTATACGCCTTGATTCATGCCTTTCGGTACCAATAATATGAAGGCCTCCTGCCTCTATTACCTTTTCCTTTTCAGCATCAGTCTGAATTTTATATTTTTCATAAAGTTCCCTGAATGTTTTTCTTGCTTCAAGTACAAGCTCATCTTTTGTATCATCAAACCCTGTTGCTGCGTTTATGAGCTCATCTGGATATCCCGACTTGCGCATTTCCTGCTTTGCAAGAAATTCTGGGTTTCCTCCAAGCATTATATCCGTACCACGGCCTGCCATATTGGTGGCAATGGTTACTGCGCCATATTTACCGGCTTGTGCAATAATTTCAGCTTCTTTATCATGATATTTCGCATTCAAAACATTGTGTGGAATTCCACGCCTTTTCAACATGCTGCTGAGTAGTTCAGATTTCTCTATTGATATTGTACCTATCAGGACAGGTTGCCCTTTCTTGTGGCATTCTACTATTTCATTGATAACAGCGTTGAATTTTGCCACTTCATTCTTGTAAACGCAGTCAGGATAGTCAACTCTTATCATTGGTTTGTTTGTTGGTATTACAACAACGTCCAGATTATAAATTGCCCGGAATTCCTCTTCCTCAGTCTGGGCGGTACCGGTCATACCTGCAAGCTTCTTATACATTCTGAAGAAATTCTGGAATGTTATAGTAGCAAGTGTCTTGCTCTCCCTTTCCACCTTTACGCCTTCCTTGGCTTCTATTGCCTGGTGCAGGCCGTCACTGTATCTTCTGCCGTACATCAACCGTCCTGTAAATTCGTCAACGATGATAACCTCGTCATCTTTCACAACATAGTCCCTGTCTCTCTTCATCAATCCATGAGCTTTCAGTGCCTGATTTATATGATGAAGTATTGTCATATTGTCAGGATCTGAAAGGTTTTCAATACCGAAAAACTCCTCGGCTTTTTTTACACCCTTTGCTGTCAGAACGGAAGTATGGGCTTTCTCGTCGACAATATAATCTTCATCAATTTCATCATTGCTTTCCTTATCATCAGTTTGAACAAATACCTTTGCTTTAAGCCTTCGAACAAAGGAATCAGCCTTTTTATACATGTCGGTAGATTTGTCACCGGCTCCTGAAATAATCAGCGGAGTCCTTGCCTCATCTATCAGTATACTGTCAACCTCGTCTACGATTGCATAATTTAAATCCCTTTGAACCATGTTTTCCTTATATATGACCATGTTATCCCTGAGATAGTCAAATCCTAACTCATTATTTGTTCCATAGGTAATGTCACAATTGTATGAATGCCTTCTTTCCTCACTGCTCAAGCCGTGCACAATTAAACCCACGGAAAGTCCCAGGAAGTTATATACTTTTCCCATCCATTCACTGTCACGTTTTGCCAGGTAATCATTAACCGTTACAACATGCACGCCTTTGCCTTCCAATGCATTTAAATAGACAGGCAGCGTAGCAACTAGAGTTTTACCCTCACCAGTCTTCATTTCAGCAATTCTTCCCTGGTGAAGAACAATTCCGCCAATTAATTGAACCCTGAAATGGCGCATTCCAAGTACCCTGCGGGAAGCTTCTCTTACTACCGCAAAGGCCTCCGGCAATATATCATCCAGAGTTTCGCCATTTGCCAGTCTCTGTTTAAATTCCGGTGTCTTTGCTTTAAGCTGCTCATCAGTTAAAGTTTGGATTTCAGATTCCAGACTCTCTATTCTATCAACAATGGGCATAATTCGTTTCAATTCTCTGTCGCTGTACGACCCAAAAATCTTTTCTAATAATTTAGCCATTATAACTACCTCCGTCTATAATAATTGTTCATATTCCATTTTTTTCATCAGCTTTAAAAAATTTTCTTCCCATCACTAATTCCACTGTCAAAATAAATATACCAACCAATATGATAATATCTCCAATACTTACAACCTGCATCATTGAACCTAAAAAACCCGGTACCCGTATTACATCAGCCAGAAATTTCATCTTTGTGCCACTATTCATAATGACATGCTTTATATCCCTGCCTGACTTTATATTATCTATAAAGTTGGAAATACTTGTGGCTGCAAGTACTTTTTCGCTTACAGGCATCTTACCTCCGTTTGCTGCCATTACAACTGTATTCATAAGATATCCAATTCCAATAAACAACATTCCGGAGTAGTACCTGTTGAAACAAAAAAACGCGGCCATCATTAAAAACACCACCAGTTGCATGGCAATAATTCCTTCAACCGGCATGTGTACCCCTTTGGCTCCTATTATCCGGGCAATAGTCTGGATTAAGAAAGCAAGGATAACCAGCCACACTTTTTTTATTTTTATTTCTGCAAGATTAGAAATCCTGCCCTTCATAACAAGGCCTATTATTATACCCAGACATACTGTAAGAATATATAACATGAGCTTTTCCTCCTTATTAAAATTAAGGAAACTCAACAAATTCTTAAATAGACCTATGCATATATTATTGCAGGCGGTGACAGATCTGATATTTGAAGTATAATATCTTCGTTTGGGAGGACAATAGAAAGAGAATATGAAAGGTTAAATGCATTTTGCAGCTGATTTTCTACATATTTCTGCAATGCGCTGAAGTTATTATCTATTAACCCTGTACAATCTTTATTGTCTTTTATTACTTTATATAGTGGACTAACGGTTTCACTTACATCTGATTCGTAGAAATAACTTTCACTGGTATCTTCTTTAATCTGTTCAGTAAGCTGTTCAGAAAGTTGTTCAGAAAAATCCTCAAAATAAACAGACAGGCTGTTTTCCGCATAAGGATACAGTAAGCAGTAAAAGTTCTCATAAAAACTTACTGCACTTTCTGAAGATAGTGCTGATAAAATTAGTATACTGATAAAAAACCTTCTCAAAAATACAACCTTCCTCTTAAACTTACTTTTATTATTATAACTTGTTGAGCATACATTTCGTGAGCTAACATTTCGATAGCTGGAATTTCTAGTTACAGTCATAATAACTTATTTTCAAAATTAAATCAAGCTCCTGTTACTCTTTACTCTCAAGCCTGTCGAGCACAAGTTTGTATCCATCTGCTCCGTAATTGAGGTACCTGTTCACTCTGCTTATTGTTGCAGTACTTGCACCGGTCTTTTCACTTATTTCCGAATATGTAGTACCATTACGCAGCAATTTTGCAACCTCCAGGCGCTGTGCAAGTGCTTTTATTTCAGTTATTGTGCACAAATCCTCAAAAAACATGTAACACTCATCAACATTTTTCAAAAGCAGAATAGCCTCAAAGAGCCTATCTATATGCTCATTTTTTATTTTGGATTTCATAGCTTATTAACCGCCGTTTCCCTCTCTCAAATATTAATTCGTCCTGCTATACACAGGATACATTTCTAAAAATTACAATATCAGCTTTTTCATAAACAGTCAAGAATTCTTGATTTATGGTATAGATTATTCCACAATTATAATTTACTATAATTACAGTTTTCTATATATTTTTACTAATTTAACTTGTTGTGCTAGTATTTCGATAGCAAAAGTTCCGAGCTTAAGAGCTAATATGCTCGTAACGGGGCAAATCAATTCGCTTGTATTAAAGGATACTTCAACTAGCTATATAGCTATCCACAATGCTATCCCATACCTGGCACAACAAGTTTATTATAAGTAAATATTTTGGTTTGCAGGTAAATTTTTTGGTTAATATTGAATGATATAGTATTTATTTGATAAATTCTTTAAATTTTCATATTTCAATGTTATAATTTTATTGTAATTACTTTCTATGTAAAAAAATCAATGCGAATGTTATTAAATTCAATGTTATTAAATTAAATGTTTTTTAAAATTTACAATTCTTTATTATGCTTGAGGAGGGTTAAAATGCAACCCAAATATACTAATTCTGCCAGGTATAAATGTCTTGAGTATCTCAAAAAACATTCTGTTGATCTGTACCTCAGCTATTGCGGTATTGAAAAATGCGACCCGGGTCATTCCTATGGACCAACAATGCGTTCCGAGTTCTTGCTTCACTACATATTAAGTGGTAGGGGAATATTTCAAGTGGACGGCAAAACCTATCACCTTGAAAAGAATCACGCTTTTCTGATATACCCTAATGAAATCACCTACTACAAAGCTGACGAAATAGATCCATGGTCATACATATGGATTGGCTTTGGCGGAGTTAAAGCTGAGGTTTGTCTGAATCGTGCTTCCTTCGACAGAAACAACAGGGTAAATGTATTCAATTGTAGGAACAGACTTCTGGAATGTGTAAAGGGTATGTTAAATGCCAGTAAGCTGACATATGCAAATGATTTGAAAAGATCAAGTTTTCTGTTTATGTTCCTTGCACACCTTATAGACGATAAGATAAGTTCAGGAACACAAAATATCACCTATGACTATCCCTATCAAGTATATGTAGAGCATGCACTGGAATTTATTGACCATAATTACGAAAAAGATATAAAAGTGAGTGATATTGCCAATTATATCGGTATAGACAGAAGTTATTTCACAAATATATTTAAGAAAGTAATGCACATTTCTCCCCAAAATTACCTTATTAATTATCGTATGGAAAAAGCATGCAATCTGTTGAAAACAACAACACTCCCAATAAGAACAATAGCATATCAGGTAGGTTATTCAGATGCCCTGACATTCTCAAAGGTTTTTAAGAATATTTATCAGGTTTCTCCGAAAACCTACCGTATGCAAAATGAAAAACTGATACAATCAAATAAAAAGGGAACATAAGAATTTTAAATAGGTTAATCTATAAATAACTGTTTATAGATAACTATTTATATCTCTTTCAAATAAAAAACGATAGATGAAAAATCTGATCCATTGCAGCATAGATCATCATCATTTATAACTATTCCTATGTTCATTAATTCATCTCCATAATACTCAGCTTGATTACTTCCATTAATTATATACCGCTTATTAGGGTCTAAACCAACCAGTTTAAATCTTTTAAAACCTTCATTTGCCCTGTTCAGTATTTTATAGTAGCCTGCAATTGCTTCGGAACGGTCTTCTGATACAATAATCCATGATGCAATATTGCTATTGAAGGGACTTGTTATTCGGTAAAAATTGCCTGTAAGTATCAACTCACGGTGAGCTTTATAAAACGCAATCTGTTCTTTTACCTTTACTTTTTCCTCATCACTCATTTTCGTAATGTCCAGCTCATAGCCGAAAACACCGAAAAACGCAACATTTGCACGTGTTTCAATAGGTGTAACTCTTCCAACCTGTTGATTAGGAACAGCTGATATATGTGCTCCCATGCTACTGATTGGATAAACCATGGACGTACCGTATTGTATCAAAAGACGTTCTATGGCATCGGTATTATCGCTGGTCCAAGTTTGAGGCGCATAGTACAGGATTCCGGGATCAAATCTTGCTCCGCCACTTGCACAGGACTCGAAAAGTATATGTGGAAATCTTGATGTAAGCCTGTCGTATAAGTCATAAACACCCAAGATATATTCATGGAATACCTTGCCCTGACTCTTCTCATCCTTATCTACAGAATAGCATTCTGTAATATATCGGTTCATATCCCACTTAATATAGGATATATTAACCTCCATCAGCAATTTTTCTATTATTGAATAGATATAATCTACAACTTCTTTTCTTGAAAAGTCCAGCACATACTGATTCCTCGAAGGAGAAGTTCTCCTTCCTGGCGTGTGAATAATCCAATCCGGATGAGCCCTAAATAAATCACTGTCTTTGTTTACCATCTCAGGTTCAATCCACACACCGAATTTCAATCCCATGGCGTTGATTTTATCTGCCAGTCTTGCAATGCCTCCCGGAAGTTTACTAAAATTAGTTACATGCCAGTCACCCAACCCGCTTTTATCAGTATCACGTTTGCCAAACCAACCATCATCCAGTACAAACATCTCGATACCAAGTTCTTTTCCGACCTTTGCGATGCTTAAAATCTTTTCTTCAGTAAAATCCATTCCTGTAGCTTCCCAGTTATTGATCAGAATTGGCCTTGGCTTGTCTCTCCACAGGCCCCTGACAAGACGTTTGCGATAGAGACTATGATAGGTCTGACTCATTTTGTTAAGCCCTTCGTCAGAATAGGTCATTACTGCTTCTGGTGTTTGGAAAGTTTCTCCTTTACATAGTGGCCATTCGAAGGTATCTGGGTGGATGCCCATCATTACACGGGTTGTATCATGAGTATCAACTTCTACCTGCGCAATGTGGTTGCCGCTGTATATCAGACTAAATCCGTATACTTCACCAGTGAATTCATCTGCAGTCGGACGCTTTAATACGATAAATGGGTTGTGTTCTGCACTGCTGATACCGCGCATGCTGTATACACTCTGTATTCCCTGTTCAAGTCTCCTGCACTTTATATGGCGTTCTCTTCCCCATGCTCCTGAAAGATGGATTAATTCAAAGTCACTGTCAGGCAGATCAATGCTAACACTCATAGCTCTTTTAAGAGTTACTGTATTGTCCCCTTTATTCAGGAACCTAACATTTCGAGCAATAGCAGGATAATCACTAAAAATTGAATAACAAAGAGTCAATTCCACATTAATAACATTGTCATACAAGAATATTTCAAGACTATACGCTTCTTTTTCATCTTCAATATAAGTTGCAGGAAGTCCACTTAACTTCTTTTTTCCCATATAAATCGAATGGCCCAGGTATTCAAAGCATGATATTCTGCTGCCATTTTCCTGCTTCAGTTCAAAGGCAGGATAGCGGAAATCTGTTGTTCCGTAAGCCGGGTATTCCTGCATAGTATGTTGCAGTGAAAATTCCGGGTCATCATCAAAAACATATGCAGCCAAAGATCTTGGCTTTCCCTTCACCAGGTACCCGAAGGATTCTTTATCATTGACTTTTTTACCAAAATATAAATTACCAAGTTGATTGTTTTTTAATATTTTAATAATATAACTTACTTGATTATTGTATAAGTGAAACTCTCTGCTATTTTCATGAAAAATAATTGGCATCTTTTCCTCCTAAATTACATTGTCAAACCTGATGTAACAACACTTTCCATAAACTGTTTTTGGAATATGAAATATAATATTAACATTGGGCATACAGCGAGAACGGATGCTGCCATCAGTCTGGGATAATTTACTGAGTAAGCGCTCTGTATCTTGGATAACGCTGAGGACAACGTTGCCGCATCGGGACTTGGATTGATAATCAAAGGCCACATTAAGTTTTTAAAAGCAAATAATGCGGTAAATATAGCTAATGCTACTAACCCCGGTTTTACTAATGGGAGCATAATTCTAACAAACATCTGTCCAATGTTGCACCCATCAATTCTGGCAGAGTACTCCAATTCCTTTGGTATCATTTTAAAGAATTGGCGTAGCAGAAATGTTCCAAATGCGCTTACCAAACCGGGGAAAACCAGGGCAAAAATAGTGTTGCGGGCACCGAGTTTATCAACCATCAAATACTGTGGTACTATAAAGATTTGTGTAGGTATCATCATTTGAAATAACACAATCCCAAAGCAAAAATCCCTACCAGGAAACTCAAGCCTCGCAAAAGCAAATGCAGCCATAGAACTAAACACAATTGCACATAAAACATTAATTGCTATCATAGAAAACGTATTAAAATATAGCTTAAAAAAATTGAACTGCTCAATTACACCTTGATAATTCTCAAATCTTAACTGCGACGGAAAAAATCTAAATGGGTTCATAGCTGTTGCTTCCGTTACTGTCTTAAAAGAAGTAATTATCATCCATATGAACGGCCAAATCATTACACTTGAACCTATTATAAGTAATATATGTACTACAACAAGATTTACTTTGCTCTTGGTCTGCACTGTAATTCCTCCTATTTTATAAATAATTGACCCATTTCTTCTGTAATTTGACCTGTATAACCGTGATTATTGATATAATAACAAGAAGTAGCATCACGATTGCAGAACCATAACCTTCGTCATAATACCTAAAAGTGTTGTTGTAGAATAAATATACCAGGGATACAGTTTTGTCGTATGCTGGGTTTGATACATTTATCATCATATAAACTACATCAAACACCTGCATACATTGAATTATTGATGTAATCATAACAAAGAATATGGTTGGTGAAACCATTGGCAGTATTATTTTAAAAAACATTACAATGCTGTTTGCACCGTCAATTGATGCTGCCTCATAATAGGTATGAGGTATCTCTTGCAATCCTGCCAGTATTAGTACCATATTATAACCTACTATACTCCATATTCCTATTATTGCTATAGAAATCATTGCAACATTAGGATCATCCATCCACTTAACAGGCTGTAAACCGATTTTTTTAATAACAAAATTTATTAATCCATAATGATAGTTATAAAGCCATCTCCAAACCATGGTAACAGCAGCCGGTGTAGCAACAACCGGAATAAAATAAATTGAACGGTATATATCTTGACCCTTTATATTACTATTTAATATAACTGCTATCACTGCAGAAAGAAAAATACTAATAGGCACAACCAGAACAGTATATCTTAAAGTATTTATAACAGCCCGCCAGACTTGAGGGTCATTTAACATTCTCTCATAATTGGCAAGACCGACAAATTCATTGTTTACACCAAAATCACCAATCTTAAAAAAACTCATATAAAATGACTGAATCGCAGGTATTATATTTAATATTATAAGGCCTATAGTAGTAGGAGCGATTAAAAACCAACCCCAGAACCATTCACTAATTCTCTTGTTACTAATTCTCTTTATAATACGCTGTTCTTCCATATTCTATTTCTCTCCTTTGACAGGACTATAACTGTATAAATGTGCGGCAGCTTAAAAGGACTGCCGCACTATTTTATCACCCTTTGGTTTCGTGAAATAATTATTTACTCTTGTGCCAGAGACTCATTCATAACTCTTGCAGCATCCCTGCATGCCTGCTCAACTGTCTTTTCTCCTGTAAATGCTCCCCTTAATTCTTCATAAACCTTGTCTTCCCAGACAGTAGTGGTATTTGAATAAGGCCTGATTTGAGCATATTTAACCATATCAATAAAGCATTTGATGCCAAATGTTTTATTAGAATTAACCCACGCATCTGCAGTGCCGTTATATGCGGAGATTGCAATACCCAACTCAGCCTGTCTTGTCTGTCCTTCCTTGGAACCAAGGTATTCAATCCATTTCCATGCTGCATCTTCATCCTTGGTATTAGGTGCAATAGCATATCCTAAACCATTAAATATTGATGCTCTTCCTCCGCTGGGTGATGCCGGCAACACAGTAACATCACAGTTCTGCGCCATGAATTCATTTGCTGCAAAGCCGGACAGGTTCCATGAACCAAACAGTCCCATTGCAACAAGACCGTTCTGCATAAGCTGAGCACGTTCAGCATCATCAAATACCTGCGGGGATAGTCCTTCTTTTACAAAGCGTACGTAAAACTCCATTGCTTCAATAGTTTTTGGATCATCATAACCTGATTTCTTATCAGGTGTTATTACAGTACCGCCGTTTTGATAAATGAAATTGTAGAATCCTTCCTGATTGTGCAAAGCTGCAAGAAAACCGTACTGTGACTTGTCAGGTTTAGTAAGCTTTTTGGCAGCTTCATACAAATCATCCCATGTCCAGGTTTCATCAGGGTATTTTAATCCAGCTTCATCGAATGCAGTCTTGTTGTACCATAAACCTATAGTGTCATAATCTTTTGGTACACAATATTGTTTTCCGTTATATTTGAAGATCTCTACCAAGCCTTGCGGGAAGTTATCCATACTGACCTTATCGCTTTTTTCTATTTTATCAGTCAAATCCATAATCCTTTCCTGAGAAGTGTACTTATAAATGCTGTTAGTGTGCATCCAAAACGTATCCGGCAATGTACCTGAGGTTGCTGCCACATCAAGAGCCGTCCAATATTCAGCCCAACCGGTAACCTGCATCTCAATTTTAATATTCGGGTTTTCTTTCTCGAATTCACTGATCATTGTTTTAAAACCTTCTGCCTGATTTGTATCCCAAAGTCCGTATGTAATAGTTACAGGTTTTTTCTCAGGACTACCCTTGGATGCATCTTCTCCTCCGCCGGCAGACTTATCTGTCTCTTGAGTCTGTCCACTGGGCTGATCCTTTTTAGTTTCAGACCCTCCGCAGCCTGTCAGCATTAACACAAACATCATTATTAAAACCAATCCAAATGCTAAAATTCGTCTTTTCATAGAATATCCTCCTTTTTTAAAAAATCTTAGCCATTTGTTACGATTATTGTATACCAAAGGGTGCATTATCAAAATAGATTCATGTGATTCCAATATGGAATAATGTGATTGATACAGATAATTTCCATATATCTTTACTACCAGATGGTATCAGCATGTTATATCAACAAAACATAACCCTATTTATTAATTAACCTGTATATTATCACAGCAGCTTCAGCCCTCGTTGCATTGTTCTTTGGTGCAAAACCGCCGTCACCGGTTCCCTTTATAATTCCTGACTTCTGCATTGCTCCTACAGCTTCTTTGGCATAGCCGGATATATTCTCTTCATCAGTAAATGGCTCAACATCTATAGCATCTCCCAGG